>OFFP01000169.1_pt1 | contig 53560 bp, 40 predicted proteins | sample 1521431 | NCBI WGS metagenome assembly OFFP01 (sample SAMEA3504104, study PRJEB24116) | mouse gut metagenome | biome: mouse gut; feature: mouse-associated habitat; material: faeces | place: Denmark | collected 2011
TGAAAGTTTACACAACTGACAAGATTCGTAATGTGGTGCTGCTGGGACACGGCGGTAGCGGTAAGACCAGCCTGGCTGAAGCTTTTGCGTATCTGTCCGGAATTACATCCAGAATGGGCAAGGTTCCCGACGGCAATACCGTAAGCGATTACGGTAAAGAGGAGCAGAAGCGCAAGTTTTCAATCAATGCATCCATTATTCCCATCGAGTGGGAGGGACATAAAATCAATGTCATAGACACGCCCGGTTATTTCGATTTCGTGGGCGAAGCGGAGGAGGCTGTCAGTGCGGCCGGTGCGGCTATTATTGTTGTGAACGGCAAGTCCGGCATCGAAGTCGGCACTCAGAAGGCATGGGAACTCTGCGAGAAGTACAAGTTGCCCAGATTTATCTATGTCTCCAATATGGACGTGGACAATGCGTCCTTCCGCCAGGTAGTGGAAGATATGACAAACCTCTACGGCAAGAAGATGGCGCCCTTCAATTTGCCTATCCGTGAGGACGAGAAGTTTGTGGGCTATGTCAATGTGGTTTCCGAGACCGGACATCGCTGGCAGGGCAAGGAAGTGGTGGATTGCGAGATACCTGAGTACAATAAAAAGAACCTGGAAATCTGCCGTGATACTTTGATGGAAGCGGTGGCGGAGACCAGCGAGGAGATGATGGAGCGCTATTTCGGGGGAGAGACATTCTCCGATGCGGAGATCAGGGCGGCCCTGCGGACCAACGTATGTGACGGCACTATCGTTCCCATGACCATGGGTTCCAATGTGCTGTGTCAGGGTGTTTATACGCTGCTGGACGATATTGTGAAATATATGCCCAGTCCCGAGAATCGCAAGATTAAGGGCATTAACATGAAGACAAATGATATCTATGATGCGGATTATGATTTCTCGAAGGCGAAATCAGCCTGCATCTGGAAGACCATCGTTGACCCCTTCATCGGCAAATATTCGTTGCTTAAGGTGAATTCCGGCGTGCTGAAGACCGATGACCTGCTGTATAATGTGGATACGGAAGTGGAAGAGAAGATCGGCAAGCTCTATGTCCTGCAGGGCAACAAGCCCATGGAAGTGCCTGAGCTCCATGCGGGAGATATCGGCGCGCTGGCAAAGCTTTCCGACGCGAAGACCGGCAACAGCCTTTCCACAAAGGCGACACCCATTAAGTACGGCAAGGTAGAAGTGTCTACTCCTTATACCTGCATGCGCTATAAACCCAAGAATAAAGGAGATGTGGATAAGATTTCCCAGGCTCTTCAGAAGATGACCAACGAGGACCTGACGCTGAAGGTGGTGAATGACTCCGAAAACAGGCAGACTCTGCTCTACGGTATGGGTGACCAGCATCTGGATATCGTGGTGAGCCGCCTGTTGAACGAGTACAAGGTAGATGTGGAACTGGATCGTCCCAAGGTTGCGTATAAGGAGACAATCCGGAAGCAGTCCGATGTGGAATACAAATACAAAAAGCAGTCCGGCGGACATGGACAATACGGCCATGTCAAGATGCGTTTCAGCCCTTCCGAGGACCTGGAGCAGGCGTTCGTATTCTCTCAGGAGGTTGTGGGCGGCACCGTGCCGAAGAACTATTTCCCCGCGGTGGAAAAGGGGCTTCAGGAATCCGTGATAAAGGGTCCCATGGCTGCCTATCCGGTAGTGGGCGTGAAAGCCGTGCTGTATGACGGCTCCTATCATCCGGTAGACTCCTCCGAGCAGGCATTTAAGATGGCTACCATTCAGGCGTTTAAGAAAGGCTTTATGGAGGCTCACCCTGTGCTGTTAGAGCCTATTGCATCCCTGAAGGTTACCGTTCCGGATGCTTACACCGGAGACGTTATGGGTGATCTGAACAAGAGAAGGGGCCGTGTGCTGGGGATGAATCCCATAGCCGGCGGCAAGCAGGTAATCGAGGCGGAGATTCCCCAGAGTTCTCTGCATGGTTACTGCACGGACCTTCGCTCCATGACAGGGGGCAGGGGCGTCTATGCTTATGAATTTATCCGCTATGAGCAGGCGCCTTCGGATGTACAGGAGAAGGAGATTGCGGCAAGGGCTGCCAGCGTTGCGGAGAATAACGGTGAAGACTAAGCATATTAAATCCAGGTTCCTTCTGCTTATCCTTGTCTGCCTTGGCATGTTGTGTCTGACAGCATGTCAGGGCAGGACTTTGGCCGATTCCTACTGGAGTTCGGCCAAAAAGGAAAAGGACCTGGCGGAATACATTGAAAAGAACTGGGCTGCCCTGGATGTGGAAGGCTTGCGCGGAGAGGCGGATTCCGCGGAAACCCTGGGACAGCAGTTTAAGGCAATTACCCTGTTGTGCGGAGCGGAACACGGGGCTAACATTGAACCTGACGAGTCCGAGGATGGGTCCAGGGCAAGGGAGTTTCTGGCAAAAGTGTTGACGGAGGAGAATTTCTGGGAGGCATTTGAAGAGGCGTTCTATCCCTATGACTGTTTTACGTTTCTGTTTGAAGCGGCAGGACAGATGGACAGGGAAGTACTGATGAAGCTTTTGAAGGAGGTTCCTGCGGACGCAAAGTATGCCGACGAATTCAGGGATGCCGTTGATACATGGATAGAGGACAATCCCGTAAGCTTAACCGATATGGGAGACGAACTGATTTCAATGGGATATTTCGACGACTGGTCCGAGCAGGACTGGACGCAGACATATCTTTACAGTTATGTGGAAGCGGATCCGGTAAAAGCGGCTACCATTGAGGAGGCGCTTGCCTATGTCAGCTGTCTCCGGGAATCCGTGCTGCCGGCGATGGAGGGCAAGTTTGGAGCGGATGCATTTAAGGGTACGGCGGATATAACCGGAGCGGAGTGCTACGCCACGCAGCTGGCTGTGGTTGCCGGGGAGGAACTGTCCCTGAAGGCGCAGACTGCGGAAGGAGTGCCGGAGAATATCGAGACGGAGGGCAAAAAAGTCATTGCTTTCTACAGGAATCCGGCTTCGGCAGAGTGGGAAGGATCCCCGGCCCCGCTGCGGATCCTTGGAGATTTCATGCTGAACCTTCCCGCCGAAAGCTATCCGGCATCGTTGGACGAGGCGGATTATTATCTGGTATTGACGCCGTCCTATGAGTACGGAAGCTTTTACAGCGATCGTACCACAGGAGAGGACACCGGCATTCAGGAGGTCTGGTCCAGCACATCCATTGACCTGTATGAGGCTGGGACAGGAAATTATCTCCGGCATCTGGGGAATATAATGGAGGAGGCATCTTCTTCCATTGTCTCCCATTATGGGGAGGAAGCACTGGAATACCCAGTACTGACATCCTCGGACATTCTGTATTATATCTACAGCAATGTAAACAGCCCGGAGGCTTATGTCTCGCTGGTGGACCAGACAGGGGGCAGAACGGAATTCGAGAGAGAGGAAGCTGTCATTCTGGGAAGCTGGGAAGTGACATACCATTCCAGCCAGATATCGAAATCCTTTGAGTCGGGGCTGTCAAAATATGAGGCGAGCGAGGGCTGCCAGCTTGTGAGGGCGTCATTTACAATCAAAAATGTGGGGCTGCAGAAAGAATCCTTTATGAGTTATAGCCTGCCGGGAACCAGGGTGAACATCCAGGTGGGGATTGCCGATGCCGGGTTTGAAAATTATTTTGAACCCGCCGAAATTTGGGCCTATAGTGCCAGCCTGAACAACACGAGCCTGGAACCCGGAGAGACGGAGGACGGAGAACTGATATTTGAAGTGCCGGACAGCCTGATTGAATCGCCTGACGGATTGTATATTGTCCTTCTGAACGGCTATCAGATGGTTGCATATCCGCTGGGAGATTGAGATAGTAAGTTTTACGGCAATTCCTGAGGATGGTGCGGTATACGGTTGATTTTATTGTTTTGATCGCGCGGAATAGAACTCCCTACGGTTTTGCTGTGGGGAGTTTTATTACAGATAGAGGGATTTTAATTATATTCTTGATGAATTTTAACTTGACAGTGACCCAAAAAACAATTACAATAGGAATCAGTTCTATATCCTATACAGGTTATCAACGAAGAAGAGGAATAGTAAGGAAATTGGACTTGCAGAGAGCCGCCGGAGGGTGCGAGGCGGCAGGAAGATTTCCCCAACTGGCCTTGGAGTTCTCGCCTGAAGCGCAGAAGCGTGGGTAGGGTGGAGCGGTTCATCCCGTTATCGATTTTGAGTGTACAGCCCGTGAAGGAACCAGGCCAAAGCCGCAGGAAGCATATAGCTGCCGGCGGACAGGTCCAAAGAGGACAGAATGCGGACTGTGAATTAGAGTGGTACCACGGAATGAAGCCCTTTCGTCTCTAAACAGCGAGAGGGCTTTTTTTATGCGCAGGCCCGTGTGATGTAAATTTGCCGCTAAAGCGGCGCACGGGCCGCGCGGCGAGTAGGGGTAAAATCACCCCTACTCGATTGTCTTCAAGACTGGACAGGAGCGGTTTTACAGAAACCGTATTCGAAAAAGTTCAAAAATCAGAACAGGAGGAAAAAACATGGCACAACCTTACAACCACCATGAGGTGGAACAGAAATGGCAGGCTGTCTGGGACGGGGAAAAGGCCTTCCGGACATCCGACGATTATTCGAAACCGAAATACTATGCGCTTGTAGAGTTTCCCTATCCTTCTGGACAGGGACTCCATGTGGGCCACCCCAGACCTTACACGGCACTGGACATTGTGGCCAGAAAGCGCAGGATGCAGGGCTATAATGTACTGTATCCCATGGGCTGGGACGCCTTCGGCCTGCCCACGGAGAACTACGCTATCAAGAACCATATCCATCCCAGAATCGTGACCAAAAACAATGTGGAGCGGTTCAAGGGACAGCTTCACGCCCTGGGCTATTCCTTTGACTGGGAGCGGGAGGTGAATACCACGGACCCCGGCTATTACAAATGGACCCAGTGGATCTTCCTGAAGCTTTTCAAGGCAGGTCTGGCCTACAAGAGCGAGATGCCCATCAACTGGTGTACTTCCTGTAAGGTGGGCCTGGCCAATGAGGAAGTGGTGAACGGCGTCTGCGAGCGCTGCGGGGCAGAGGTGGTCCGCAAGGTGAAGAGTCAGTGGATGCTGAAGATTACAGAGTATGCGGATAAGCTGCTCCAGGGCCTGGATACGGTAGACTACATCGAGAGAGTCAAAGTGTCCCAGAAGAACTGGATCGGCAAATCCCAGGGCGCGGAGGTGGATTTCACCATCACCGGAAAAGGGGAGAAACTCCGCATCTATACCACCAGGCCGGACACCCTTTTCGGGGCAACCTATATGGTGGTCTCCCCGGAGCATCCCCTGATTGAGAAATATAAGGAGGAGATCGGGAATTATGACGCTTTGGTGGCTTACAGGGAGCAGGCCGCGAAGAAATCCGACTTTGAGCGCACGGAGCTTGTGAAGGAGAAGACAGGCGTGCAGATTCAGGGGCTTACCGCCACCAATCCGGTGAACGGAAAAGAGATTCCCATCTGGATCTCCGATTATGTGCTGATGACCTACGGAACCGGTGCCATCATGGCAGTGCCCGCCCACGACGAGAGGGACTGGGACTTTGCCACGAAATTCGACCTTCCCATCATAGAAGTGGTGGCGGGAAGCCCGGTAAGCGTCCAGGAGGCAGTGTACACGGATGTGGAGTCCGGAACTTTGGTGAATTCCGATTTTCTGGACGGCCTTTCCGTGGCAGATGCCAAAAAGAAGATCACGGCCTGGCTGGAGGAGAAGGGCCTGGGACAGAGCAAGACCAATTTCAAGCTCCGGGACTGGGTGTTTTCCAGGCAGCGTTACTGGGGAGAGCCAATTCCCATTGTGCAGTGTGAAAAATGCGGTTTTGTTCCCCTGGACGAGAGCCAGCTGCCTTTGATGCTTCCGGATGTGGAATCCTACGAGCCCACGGACAACGGGGAATCTCCTCTGGCTGCCATGACGGAGTGGGTGAACACCACCTGTCCCTGCTGCGGAGGCCCTGCAAAGCGGGAGACGGATACCATGCCCCAGTGGGCAGGCTCTTCCTGGTATTTCCTCCGGTACACGGATCCCAAGAATGAGGAAGTCCTGGCCAGCAAGGAGGCATTGGACTACTGGATGCCTGTGGACTGGTATAACGGCGGAATGGAGCATACCACCCTGCACCTGCTTTATTCCCGGTTCTGGCACAGGTTCCTCTATGACCAGAACCAGGTGCCCTGCGCCGAGCCTTATCAGAAGCGCACCAGCCACGGCATGATTCTGGGCTCCAACGGGGAGAAAATGTCCAAATCCAGAGGCAATGTGGTGAATCCGGACGACATTATCCGGGATTACGGCGCGGATACCCTGCGCACCTATGAGATGTTTATCGGCGCCTTTGAATTAAGCGCCTCCTGGAGCGAGGACGGTGTAAAGGGCTGCCGCAGATTCCTGGAGAGAGTGTGGAAGCTGCAGGATATGCTTACGGCGGAAGAGGGCTACAGCGCCGATCTGGAGACGAAGATGCACCAGACCATCAAGAAGGTGTCGGGAGATTTCGAGACCCTGAAATACAATACCGCCATCGCTGCCATGATGTCCCTGATCAATGAATTTTATAAGAAAAATGCGGTGACAAAAGGGGAATACAGGACGCTGCTGACGCTGCTGAACCCCGTGGCGCCCCATATCACCGAGGAGCTGTGGCAGGCTGCGGGTTTTGCAGGCAGAGTTTACCAGACAACATGGCCTGTGTACGAGGAGGCCAAGACGGTGGAGAGCATGGTGGAAATCGGCGTGCAGGTGAACGGTAAGATACGGGCTGCCATATCCGTACCCAAGGACATGGAGAAGGATGCGGTGATTGCGGCAGCCAGGGAGGCCCTGGGCGACAAACTCACCGGAAATATTGTAAAGGAAATCTATGTGCCGGGCAGACTTGTGAACATTGTAGCCAGGTAGGGATCCTGGAGGCAGGCTTGATGGCATGCCGCATCCCCGGAAACATGGGTTGCCTCCAGGGATGCGGCAGCCGTAGGTCGTGAATGCCGTGAGGGCAGGATACCCTGCTGCCTCCGAAGGCTGCGAGTCCGGTTTAGGACGGAGTTGAAGCAGAATTGCCGTTTCGGCTTTTTTCCAGTATCTTGTCTATCTGCGTCAGCTCATCCTTGCTGCTGTGTTTACGGATGGCAGCGATAGCAGCGTTCATTTCCTGGGGGGTGAAAGTCAGGTTTTCCTGTTTTGCCTTCTTCAGCATGGGCATGGCGAAGGCCAGCATTTCCTTCTGGCTTTTACCGTGTCCTTTTGCGAAGAGGTCTTCTACAAATTTCAGTTTCTTTTCCGGAATGTCTTTCACAAGGGGATCAGACATCCAGGCAGGTCTGGAATCGTTTTCCATAAGCGCTCCTTTTTCAGTTTTATTTTCTGGGGGAAAAAGTCCCTCCCTTTTCCTGCCCGGCCAGGATGCAGAGAGAATATTACTCGCCCTTGCCCGGGCCGAACATCTCAAAGATAGAGGATAAGCCGGAATCGGACATGCCGGAGAACATATCCATGGGATTGTCGCCGCCCATGCCTTCAGGAAACAGTTCCTGCATCATCTGAATCATTTCCATCATTTCCTGCATCTTTTTGAAATTCACCATCATATTTTTCATATTTTCTATCCTGGAACGTTCCTTTGGCCCGCTGAAGGGAAGCAGTTCGTCCAGAAGCTCGACAGTATCAGTGTTATCGCCCTGAAAAAAATCAGCGGACAGCTGCTTTACGTTTCCGAAAAGGCGCGTTCCCATATGCCGCCGCAGAAAAGTAAAGGCGTACTGCAGTTCCAGCAGCTTTATGTAAACTGCGAAGCCTCCCTGATGTTCAGGGGCGAGGCGAGGCAGAAGTATTTTCAGCATCTGTATCTGGTTCGTGGTAAATAGGGAATCAAATGCGGCTATGGCATTTGAATTTTGTTCTTCCATGGCGGCACACTCCTTTCCGGACAAGAATAGTTCCTTCACTATTCTATGTAGACAGGTTTCGTGTTATGTGTGCCGTTTACGGGAAACTGTTTTCCTGTGCGTTTGGAGGAGAATCTGGCCTTCGGGACAGGAAGCAGCGTCAGTGGCCGTAGAAAGGTTCCTGTGGTGCGGACAGTACCATAGGAAGGAGCGGTATTGGGAAGCAGGCTCCCCATGGGAGATTACTTCCCATGAGAGCCTGCAGCAGTTCTCATCAGGCAAATTCTCATCTGACGGCATCCATCGGATGAAGATTACCCATTCCGCCGCTTAGTTGCAGCCGCATCCGCAGCCATTACCGCAGCTGTTGTTGCAACCGCAACCACAGCCGCATCCGCTGTTGCCGCCAAGGAAGCTGCCGTTTCCGCAGAAGCAGGAGAGCAGCAGGATCCAGATAAGCCACTCGCATCCACCGCCGTTGCCGCCGAACAGTCCGCCGCCGTTGTTGCAACCGCAACCGCATCCGCTGTTGTTATTTCCGCCGCAGCAGAACAGCAGCAGGATAATCCAAATCCAGCTCCCGCACCCACATCCGTTGTTGTTTGTGTTTGCGCATCCGCAGGAATCGTTGCATCCGCAGTTTGTAGCAGTTAAATCACTCATTTTTTTGCCTCCATAGGTTTATTTATGGTTTATTGTATGCGGGGCGGCATGTCAATGTTTCCGTTGAGAATGAAATTGGCGGGGAAAACTCTATTTAAAAATTGCCTTTCTTATTTATATAGTATATAATGATGTCAGGGGCAAAAAGGGGGGCGGGGCATTGAGGGTGCCGCACTGAACGGGGCGGTATATATTTCCAGCACGAAATACTACCATATATGGGAAAAAGACTTGAAATTATTGCAATATATAGTAAAATAGTGGTGATAACATATGAGGCATTCAGGGAAAAGCTATGGCACAGAAGGTTTTTGTGGTGGAGGGCAGGCAGTTTCGGACGGAAAGTGATTATGCCTGCGCAATGCGAGATAAAGAAATCATAGATAAGCTGCGGAAGGAGACGGACAGCGGAGACAGAACACAGCTGGAGGAATTGCGGAAATCGCTCCGCAGCAGGAAATATCATTTTCGTACACTCTTGGGACAGGATTTTCTGGACGAAGTGGAAATGCAGCTGAAGAAGCTGCCTGTTACCGTGGGCAGGGACAAAAAGACAGGGTGGATTCGTAACAGGAAACAGACCAGTCAGCATGGCCAGGACCGAAACACAGCAAACAAATCCCGGATTGAGCGGTCAGAGGGCGGCAAAGCAGCAAAAGAGTCCCGGACCGCAAAAACTGCGCGAACGGAGAAGGATGAACAGGAACTCAATAAAATAGTCCAGGATGAACTCGGGAAACGGGAGAAGCGCAGGCGGCTGACAATCCTGCTGTGCAGCGTGGGGGCATTGTGTTGCCTGGGATATTTTGCCGTATATTCCTATTATGATTACCGAACCCGGAGCGCCTATGAACGGATGAACACTTTGAAGGATAAGTCGTCCATGGGTACGGCATCTTCTGCGTCAGGAGTGCAGGAAGATACGGGAGAACCGCTTTTTACACTGGACGGGGGGGCAGAAGCAAAGGAAGTCCTGGAGGAATACCGGAATTTGTGCATCCGGTATAAAAAGCTGATAGGCTGGGTGAAGATCGACAATACACAAATTGATTATCCTGTAATGCAGACTACAGACAATGAATACTATCTGGATCATAATATGGAACAGAAATATGACAAAAACGGCACCATTTTTATGGATAAGGATTGTGATGTACTCAAGCCCAGTACCAATTACATATTATATGGGCATCATATGAAAAACGGGAAGATGTTCGGAGGGCTGGATTTATATAAGGATAAATCCTATTATGACGAACACCCCTATATCAGTTTTGATACGATATACGAGAAAGGAACTTGGCAGATCATGTATGTATTTCGTTCAAAGGTGTATAAGGAGGATGAAATCGTCTTTAAGTATTATCAGTTCATTGATGCCAACGGAGAGATGGAGTTTGACTCCTATATGCAGGAAATGGCAGAAATGTCCCTCTATGATACAGGCGTAACGGCCCGGTACGGGGACCAGCTGCTGACGCTTTCCACCTGCGACTACCAGGAGACAGACGGCCGCTTTGTAGTCGTGGCAAAAAAAATACCGGGAGAGTAAGGAACCTTGTAAAAAGACTTGAAATTATTTGAGAATATAGTAAAATGAAATGGTTAGTGAATATATTTTCTTTCGTCAGGGAAACGGCTAATTAATTTTGTGGAAAATGACGATACATATATAGATATTGTATGCTTTGCAGCTTGACGGATATCGGTATGGTGGCGGCTGATTTCTCTTATATGGAAAACATGTTTTACGGCAGGAAGGTATCGGGAATACAGAATACGTTATTTCCTGTGATTTGAATCCGGTCGTTTGAAGATGCGAAATATGCGGCAGCAATGAAAAAGAACGCGAAGGAGTAGTGGAAATGGGTAAAGTAGTAAAAAAGAAAAGCAGAAAATTGTTTAGAACAGTGCGCAAGACATTGGGGACACTGTTTCTGGTGTCTGCACTTGTGATAGCGGCTATTCCCGTGGACGGTTTGCGGGCGGCGGAGGAAAACCCCGCAAGAGCGGCCAGGAGTGCGATATCTGTCAAACCGGAGACAAACATTCCGCAGGCGATGAGTTCGGATAAGATTTATACCACCGAGGATACTCTGCTGAAATTTGTCTATATTCCCAGAGTACGTGATGCCTCCGGAAAGCCGTCTGCCAATACGTCTTATTGCGCCATCATTGTGGGATATGATAAGGATGTGAATCTGGAGGGCAACAGCCTGGTGATTCCCAATGAGGTCAGCGCATACAGGCAGTATTCCGTAAACCAGGGGCAGAACGCCTCATATGCCGCCGTCGGCAGAAACGGTAATTTCCTTTTTTACCGGAGTATAGAGACGGAGGTCCTGACACCGGAAGCAGCGGATAATCTGCTTTATAACCAAGCGCCTGACTACAATGAAAGGCTTGAAGAATTCCAGGATGAAGAGGGAAAAACATTCGTAAGGGTGAGAGGGGAACGAGGGGAGTTTAAAGTTTGTTATCTGGATAATAAGGCAGCTTGGGAAGGCATCGCAAGTAATAACCTGTATTATGACAAGTCGAATCTAAACGGTGAAGGACCGGCTGAAAATACGAATGCGTCGAATTATAATAATTTCAGCAAGGTAGGAGACAGCCAGGAATTCGCGCGTATTCAGAATGTAACGGTAAATTACATCAGTAATCAGTATTATGAGGGCGGTAATTCCGTAAGCGGCGGCAATGCGGCCGATACGGGACTGACATGGCATCCGGTGACCGGGGACGACCCGTCAAAGGGCGTTTTTGCCGGTGCGGGCAATATTGTGGATCTGAAGCTGGGAAAGGATTTTAACGGTGTTGGAGACTATGCTTTTTATCAGTGTTCCAGCCTGCGGAGCATGTCATTTGAGAACGGCTTAAGCGTGATAGGGGAAGGCGCCTTTAAAGAATGTGTCAATCTGCAGCAGGCATCTCTGAATGTAAACTGCCTTCTGAGCGCAATAGGCGCTTATGCATTCCAGCAGTGTACGCAGCTCACCAGTTTTGTATTGCCTGTCAGCGTGACGACAATAGGCGATCTTGCATTTGAAAGCTGTGAAAGACTGGCAACAATTGATTTGTGCAGCGAGGGAAGCGGGGAATCCGGAACCACTTCAAACCTGCTGACTACCCTGGGCATGGACGTTTTCAAGAACTGCAAGGCCCTGGAATCCATTACGTTTCCGGATCACTGCCCTGCGCAGGTGTATGTGTCCTGTTTTGAGGGATGTACGTCTCTGAAGTATATCTGTGCCAGAAATACGACAATGAATTTCCTCTCAGAGGAAGGCTATTTTACATATGATGACTTCAAAAATATGCTGGGAGAATCCAACCCGGTTGTAAAAGGAGAGTTTTACTTTGAGGGAATAGAGAATTCGGTCCTTCATAAAACCTGTAAGGATAACTGTTTTGCATTCAGCTACATCTGGGACAGTACTCAGGGGTTTGGCAAGCGTGATCTCTATGAACTTACGATGAAGGATGAGGAAGCGGGCGGAACAAACACTTTCGTGGTAACTTCCCAAAAAAATCTGCACCGGTACAGCTATACGGCGCCGGTGAAAACGTTAACCATACCGAAGAAGATCGGGCCGCATAACATCGAGACTCTCGATGCAAACGTGATCAGCAATTACTGTAATCTGGAGACCGTAATTATACCCAATACGGTAACTGCCATCGGCGCAGGGGCGTTTCAGGGATGTCATAATCTGACAAATGTAATGTTTGATTCCTATAGTCTGGAGAGCGGACAGAATGTTGAGATAGGGCAGGACGCGTTTAAGACGCAGAACTGTACTTCTCATAACTGCGGCGGCGATGTGGAAACGGATTCCAATAATTCGCCGGCGAAGAAGCTGAGTTTTACCGGACCGATTTCGCTTGACTTTGCGCCTTATCGGTATGCCATGAGTGAGAACGGCAGATACAATAACAGCAGCCAGACGGCAAGCTATATAACCTATTACAGCGGCTGGCCCGGAAATCTGGAGATACAGTATAATTCGTCGACGGGTCTGAGTGAACTGGTGAATTTTCCTTCTCTGGAGGAACTGAGCGGTTATGAACCGTCCAGGTACAAGTATATCGAACTTTTGGGAGAAAAATATGTGAATGCAATGAAGACTGCATACAGCACATATAAAACGTCTCCCAATTCCATGACCGAAGAGCAGAGAGATGTGGTTAACGCAGTGCTGGACCTTGTAATTCCCGAGGGTGTCCAGTCCGTGAAGGAAGGGCTGATTCGCCAGAAGAGCCAGGGGACGGATCCCACAAGGACGGTGACGGCCTACAGCCTGGAAACGATTGCAGGGGGCGAAGAGTATACGGATACGGACGGAACCCTGAAAGTTAAGGAAGGAACGGGGACTTTTGCCGGCTGTAAGGATCTGACAGGTATTTTTCTCAAGGAAGCTTCCGACGGAACCGGAACGAAGACCATTGAGAAGCATGCTTTTATGGGGTGCGACAATCTTGCGAATGTGGATCTTGCCCCGACGATTACGGAGATTGGAATTTGTCCTTTTTACGGATGCGAAAAGCTCAGCGGGATAAACTTTCAGAACAATCCGAGTTTTGACTGTGTGAATTCCATCATTTACGGACTGGACGGAGAGGGAAAGAAAGTAAAAATAGTTGAATGCCTGGAAGGCAGAAGCATGGGATATGTGGACCATGAGGAAGATGAACTGGCCAATGTGGCGGAGATAGCCGAGGAGGCATTCCGCGGTACAAATGTGTCCAGTGTGGATCTGACGGCAACAGCTATTAAGACAGTACCCGTGAGGGCATTTGCGGAGACGGTGAACCTCAGCCGTGTCTATCTGCCCCATACGCTTGAGAATCTGGCGTTCCAGGATTATGCCTTCGAAGGCAGTACGGTAGAGTACTTCGATGTCGCATCATCCAATTCGGCCATGCGGGCAGCACCGGACGCATTTACGGGACTGATGAAGAAGGAGGGGGCCTCCGTTGTGCCGAGACCGCAGTCAGAGTACAATGCGGTACAATGGTATAGTGTTCCGGGAAGCCAAGCGGAGGACATCGGTGTCTCCTGGGGATTTAATCCCAAGGAACATGTGGGAATTACCTACTATGATGTTACTTTCACATACTGGGATACCGAAACACAGGCATATGTCAGCACAGATGCCAGCGAAAAGATTCCCAGTAATGAAATGAGCAAGATAGAAGAGCACTATCCGGTTCCCATAGGAACGGTGGTGGAGATTGAGGGAAATAAATACAGGCTTACCGAGTGGAAAGAGAATACGGATGCCAGCAAGCTGGATCATTTGTACTATGATGCCGTATACAAGGTTCTCCGGTGGGTAGTTACCTTCCAGAATTACAACGGTGCCCTCATTACTACCGTAGAAGTGCCTGACGAAGGAAGTGTTCCCGAGCAGAGACGGCCGGTTCCGGGCGTTGACTTCCAGGGACCTGAAGGACAGACGTTTAAGGGATGGAAGACGGACGGTGACCTTGGCTATATTACAAGCGACCTTACTGCAGTGGCGGATTACTCTGTGGACGGTGAGTATCTGGTAGAGTATCTTGCAAGAAAGGGCAGCATTACAAGCGACTGGGAGCTTTTCTATTCCACGACATTAAAGGAGGGGGCGACTGCGCCTGATCTTACGCCTTCCGAAGAATGGGCGATAGAGGGATATAAATTTACCGGATGGGATAAGGAGCTTGCCAATATCAGTGAACCTACCACATTTTACGCCACCTATGAGCCGAGTTCCGGAAACGGCGACGGCGATAACAACGGAAATAACCCGGGCAATCCCTCCGGCACGCATACGCTTACAGTGGTGGGCGGAAACGGTTCGGGAACTTATGCGACAGGGGCACAGGTTGTCATCAGTGCCGCCAGCCCTGCGGAAGGCCAGGAGTTCAGCGACTGGTCCGTAAGCCCCGCAGAGACGGTTGTGGCGGACAAAAACCGCTCCACTACGATTTTAAACATGCCGGATCAGGATGTGGCGGCGATTGCCAATTATAAGGCTAAGAGTAGTTCCGGGAACAATCAGGGAGGCAATACCGGTTCCGGAAATACGACCGGTTCTTCAAATACGTCCAACAACCTGCATACGCTGACGGTGAAGGGCGGGAGCGGTTCCGGCAGTTATGCGCCGGGCGAGCAGATTATCGTTACTGCGGATAAGCCGGCAAAAGGGCAGGTGTTCAGCAGCTGGACAGTCAGCCCGTCAAGCACTACGGTTACGGATAAGACGCTTTCTTCCATTGCCGTTACCATGCCGAATTATGATGTGGCCCTGATCGCCAACTATAAGGCCAGCGGTTCCGGCGGATCCAGCAGTTCCGGGACGGGGAATACGGCAAGCAGCAACACAAACCGGCCGGGCGGAAGCACCGGAACCGTGAATAAAGGCGGCAATACCGTTATTATCGATAAGAATGGTTTTTCCAACACACGGGTGGTATCCGCGACCGTAAACGGTTCTTCCGACAACTTTACCATTAAGGTGACGGAGAGCAGTGAAGCGACGGAAGCCGTTCTCAGAGCGCTGTTGGCCGAGTACGGAAATATTGACAACATTAAGTATTTCCCCATGGATATCTCGCTGTATGATTCCACTGGTAAAAACAAGATTACGGATACAACGGGCCTGTCCGTGAGCATTACGCTGCCGCTGCCGGATTCTCTGATTACCTATGCAGGAAACAACAAGGTGGCAGGTGTGGTGAATGATAAACTGGATAAGCTGACTCCGAGATTTAGCACCATTGACGGGGTGTCCTGCATTACATTTACGGCAGAGCATTTTTCGCCCTATGTGATTTATGTGGATGTGGCTAATCTGTCTGACGGAACCATTTCAGACAATACGCCTACCACAGGCGACGGCATCCATCCCAAGTGGTTCCTGTCAATCGGTCTGGCATGCCTGTCCTTCGTAATGTTTATGATGAAGGATAATGCGTCGGTATCCAGGAAGAAGAGAAAAGCGACGGTTAAAGTGAGAGGATAGTATATGAGAAGGAAAAAGCGTATTTTAAGTGTCCTGACGATAGTGGTGACGCTGATAATCATGCTGCTTCCTGTATCGGAGGCGGATGCACAGTCATCTGCCTCCGATTTTCGAATGGAAGGGAGTACGCTGGTAAAGTATCGCGGCAGCGAGAAGAATGTGACAATTCCGGATACGGTGGAAGTAATAGGAAAAAGTGCGTTCGAAGATAATAAGAGTGTGGAACTTGTTGTGCTGCCGAATTCCGTCAAGCGTGTCGAAGCCTATGCATTCTGGGGCTGCGACAATCTGGATACGGTAGTTTTGGGGCGTGGCTTAAGTGAGGTGGGAGATTACGCATTTGCGAAATGTACCGGGCTGGAACAGATGACCCTGCCTGCAAATGTTACTTCCGTAGGTGTCCAGGCTTTTGGTGACTGTGTGAATCTCAGAGATATCAGCATACCCAAAGAGACCACAAGCATTCATGAGACAGCCTTTGACGGCTGCATTCAGCTTACCTTCCACTGTGAAGAAGGAACAGTGGCAGACGATTATGCGCAGGCATTTTATGAGCGGCAGAAGAAGATGCCCGGATACGGTGAGGTTCCGGATGAAGTACCTTCCGATACCTCACCCAGTCCTTCCCCTTCCGCTACGCCGGAGCCTGCACCAGGGGGAGACGGAACCACTTCTGAACCATCGGTTCCTTCAGAGGTGACAGGGGATTTGCTGGGTTCTACCCAGATAGTGGGAAACAGGGCTGTGGTGATGGCAAATAATACGCGGCTTCATGTGTACGGAAGTGAGGGCGGACAGGAGACAGGCACGTCCGAGGGTATCATACCTGGAAGCAACCGGGAGGAGGGCATTCCCAAGTATGCGATCGTGGACGGTAAAATCGTGGCGGATCAGGCATACTACGGCGATTCTGGATTGGGTGATGTCGTTTTGCCGGAGGGAATTCTGGAGATAGGAGAGTTTGCTTTTGCCAGAAGTTCTGCCGTTTCGGCGGTTTTGCCGGAGGGGGTGGAACATATCGGATACGGCGCATTTTACCATTGTGACGTATTGCAGAATGTGGTGCTTCCGAATACCGTCATGTGTGTGGAGCCGAAAGCGTTTGCGCAGACTATGTGGGTGAGGAATTTTCTGGAGACCGACAGCACGTCGACGGAAAGTGACTTTCTGATAACGGGCGGCGTGCTGGCTGCTTATCGCGGAAATACCGCGGAGGTAACGGTTCCGGAAGGGGTGCGCGTGATTGCCGGGGAAGTATTTCAGGACCATACCGAGATAGAGAAAGTGTCCCTGCCGGATAGCCTGACGGTGGTAGGGGAAGGGGCATTTGAAGGCTGCAGCAGTCTAAGCCAAGTGGTATTCGGAAAAAATGTGGAGGAAATCAAGGACAGGGCCTTCCTGGGGAATGTAATGTCAAAGGTTTCCGTGCCGCCTTCCGTGAGTAAAATCGGACTTCAGGCGTTCGGAAATGCACTTATTGCCTATGAGGGCGGGGAGGCGGAATATACCTATGAGCCTTCCGCAACGCGCCTGTCCAATGGAGCCTTCCGCGGGCTTTCGAATGCAGAGGAGCAGAATCCCGGCGTGACTGTGACAGGGCTTGAGACGCTGTTCGGGGATTCCGTGGCAGACGTTTTCCGCACGGGGCAGACTGTGCTGTCGGGAGCGGACAGAAGCTACACATTGAAGGTAAGCCAGGCGACGGATGCCGGTTCCATGGAAGCTGCGTTTAGACGGATATTTCAAGACGCAATTCCGGATAATATACAGCTGTATGAGTTGGAACTGACTGACGACAGCGGTATTCCCCTGAAAAAGCTGGGGAAGCAGGCTTTGTGTGTGGTGCTTCCCGTTCCGGATGCCTTAAAGGGACAGAGTCTGACGGTTTTCACACTGGACGGAAACGGGCAGCTTGAGAAACTGGAGGCGGAATCTGTGGACGTGAACGGCGTGGAGGCACTGCGATTTGAGACAAAACATCCCGCTGTGGTTGGCGTATGCGGAAGTTTTCCGGCGGAGTAGGGTCTGCTGCCAGTGCGGATTTGCCTGAAAAGCATGTTAGTCAATAGAACAAATACATTATTCCCGGCATACAATAAATGAAAGTATATGCCGGGAATTTTTTTAATATGCAGCGGGTGAGAGAATTAATTGCCGGAAATATGACTGAGGGCATTGACGGCAGTGGTGTAACGGTTGCTGTACTCGATACGGGGCTGGCAAATCATCCCGATCTGAATGGCAGACAGTTGTGCTTCCGTGATTTTGTGGGTGGGAGAAAGAACATGTATGATGATAACGGACACGGAACCCATGTATGCGGTATTTTGTGCGGAAACGGCAGTCTCTCGGGAGGACAGTACAGAGGAATAGCATCGGGAATCAGTCTTGTAGTGGGAAAGGTTCTGGATGAAAAGGGGGACGGGGAAACAGACGCCATGCTGGAGGGGATGGATTGGGTTTTAAAGGTGAGATCCCGGTACAGGATAAGGATTTTAAATATTTCAGTGGGAATCGGAAGCCTGGAGGAACCGGGAAGGGAGAGAACCCTGCGGCGGAAGGTGGAGGAACTGTGGGAAAAAGGGATTCTGGTAGTATGTGCCGCGGGCAACAAGGGACCTGGAGACGGGAGTATCTCTGCTGTAGGCAGCGGCAAAGCCGTAACGGTAGGATGCCATGACGGGAATTACGCCTTGGGAAATCCCAGGCGATGTGAGACATACTCCGGAAGAGGATATTCCGGGAGCCTTATCCGGAAACCGGATCTGGTGGCTCCCGGGACAGATATTATTTCCTGTAATATGAACTGCCATGGATTCGGCGGCAGGATAAGAAATCCCTATGTAGCGAAAAGCGGTACTTCCATGGCAACGCCGATGGTATCCGGGGCATCGGCATTATTTTTTCAAAAGTTTCCTCATATGGACAACGAAGCATGTAAGCGGAAGCTGCAATATACGGCCACGGACCTTGGGCTGTCCTGGAACCTGCAGGGGTGGGGAATGCTGAATATAGAGCGGCTGCTGCGATAGGGGGATGCCTGCTTTCGAGGTTTCAGGTTTTTGGATTCTATAAAAAAAGAATTGACATTTCGACAATTTTCATCTATTATTACTGTCGCCCCTTGCGGGTCGGAGCGCATGTATCGGCGCCGTCTCCGGCAGCGTTTTGCGGGATCGTTTTCCGTCGGCAAGGCATTTGGGGGCGACAACGCCGTGGACAGGCCTTCCGGGTACAACACGGCACCGGTGTGGGAAGCGAGTACTGATTGTGCATGGACTTATGCCGTGTGTGTCTGTGGCGAGGTACATGGACCGAAGCACTGCATACAAAGGGGAGAGTATCGCATAAAAGGCACAGGAGAGGAGACGAACGGAAACATGAAAAAAAACAGTATAATCAGAGGTGTATTGGCGGCAGCCATTCTGGGCGTGGCATTGGCGGCACCGCTGCTGGCAGGGGACGGTGTGAGCGCTGCGGAGGGCGGCGGATTTTACGGTACGGCATGGGCGCTGCTGCCGCCGGTGATTGCCATCGGTTTGGCATTAATCACGAAAGAGGTGTATTCTTCTTTATTTGTGGGAATACTGATGGGAGGGCTTCTCTATTCCGCCTATTCCTTTGAAGGGACGGTACTCCATGTATTTCAGGACGGGATTGTGGGAGTACTCTCAGACGGATATAATATCGGTATTCTGGTATTTCTGGTGATCCTTGGAGCGATGGTTTCTCTGATGAATAAGGCCGGGGGATCCGCCGCATTCGGCCGCTGGGCGGCGCAGCATATCAAGAGCCGTGTGGGCGCACAGCTTGCCACCGTGGCACTGGGCGTACTGATATTTATTGACGATTATTTTAACTGCCTTACGGTGGGTTCCGTGATGCGGCCTGTGACGGACAAGCACAGGATTCCAAGGGTGAAGCTTGCCTATCTGATTGACGCTACGGCTGCACCGATATGTATTATTGCACCTATTTCTTCCGTGGCTGCGGCGGTTGCCAGCTATGTGGAGGACGGCAACGGGCTGACGCTGTTTATACGGGCAATCCCCTTTAATTTTTATGCCATAGTGACGATCATCATGATGGTGGGCATGGCAGTGATGAAGGTGGAGTTCGGGCCTATGGTGAGGTTTGAGAAGAGGGCTAAATTTAACGGAGACTTGTTCGGCGGTAAAAATCCCTATGCGGGCATGGCTGCAGCAAAAGAGGAGAAAAAGGGAATTGTATTGGACTTGGTTCTGCCCATAGCGGTGCTTATCCTTTGCTGTGTGGTTGGCATGATTTATTCCGGCGGATTTTTTGAGGGAGCTTCTTTTGTGGAGGCATTTTCCAACTCGGATGCATCGGTGGGGCTGATGCTGGGTTCCGTATTTGCCCTGGCTTTTACCGTGCTGTACTACTGCCTGCGCAGGACAATGACCTTCAGGGAGACGATGGAATGTATTCCCGAGGGGTTCCGTGCCATGGTACCGGCAATTCTGATTCTGACTTTTGCATGGTCCCTGAAGGCCATGACCGATTCTCTGGGGGCAGGGGAATTTGTGGCAGGCGTGGTCAAAGGCTCCGCAGGGGCGTTTCAGGCATTTTTGCCCGCAGCAGTGTTCCTGATTGGCTGTTTCCTGGCGTTTGCCACCGGAACCAGTTGGGGTACCTTTGGAATTCTGATTCCCATCACACTGGAGGTATTTCCGCTCACGAATCCCCTGGGGGTGGTGTGCGTATCGGCATGTATGGCCGGTGCCGTCTGCGGTGACCACTGCTCGCCCATTTCAGATACCACCATTATGGCATCTGCAGGGGCACAGTGTGACCATGTGGATCATGTTTCCACACAGCTGCCCTATGCGGTGGTTGCGGCGGCAGTGAGTTTTGCCGCGTATGTAATAGCAGGGTTTGTGCCAAATGCTTTGATTATGCTTCCGGTTGCGATTCTGCTGATGACAGTGACTTTGTTTGGAATCCGGATGGCACAGGGGAAAAAGGAAAAGTAATGTCGTGCCGCCGCCGGAATGGGGGAAATGAATGCAGACAAATGTAATCTGGGGAATTTTGATTCCCTTTGCAGGAACGGCGCTGGGGTCTGCCTGTGTGCTGTTTCTGAAAAAGAAAATGAACCTGCTGGTACAAAGGTCGCTGACTGGTTTTGCCGCCGGAGTGATGGTGGCTGCTTCTGTCTGGAGCCTGTTGATTCCGGCGATGGAGCAGGCGGAAGCCATGGGGCAATGGGCGTTTGTACCGGCGGCTGCAGGCTTTTGGATCGGTATCCTGTTCCTGCTTCTCCTGGATAAAACGATCCCTCATCTGCACATGAACAGCAGTAAGGCGGAAGGGCCGAAGAGCAGCTTTGGCAGGTCTACCATGCTGGTGCTTGCCGTGACGCTGCATAATCTGCCGGAGGGCATGGCAGTGGGGGTGGTATATGCCGGGTGGCTTTCCGGGGACGCCGGAATCACTGCCATGGGTGCGCTGGCACTTTCACTCGGCATTGCCATACAGAATTTCCCGGAGGGCGCGATTATTTCCATGCCTTTGCGGGCAGAAGGAGCAGGAAGAGGGAAGGCTTTTCTCTACGGAGCGCTTTCCGGGGCGGTGGAACCCATTGGAGCGGCATTGACTTTGCTCGCAGCGCATTATGTGGTTCCCTTTCTGCCCTATCTTTTGAGCTTTGCGGCCGGAGCCATGGTGTATGTGGTGGTGGAGGAGCTGATTCCGGAAATGTCTGAGGGAAAACATTCCAATTTGGGGACAATTCTGTTTGCTGCCGGTTTTACAATTATGATGGCGCTGGATGTGGCCCTGGGATAGCGGGACAAAAGGATTCTCCCATGCCCGGTATGGTCAGGACGGGAAACACGGAATATGCAGTTCCCCCTTTTTCAGACGGCAAATCACGTCGGCCTGCTTCGCGAGGTCATTTGAGTGGGTTACGACAATGACGCACTTTTGCATCTCATGCGCACACTCTTTCAGAATGCCCATAATCTCCGCGGTGTTGTCTTCATCCAGATTTCCGGTTGGCTCGTCGGCGAGGATGACATCGGCGTCAGAAGACAATGCGCGGGCAATAGCCACTCGTTGCTGCTGGCCGCCGGAGAGTTTCAGCACATTGCGCCCGGTTTCTTCTTTTGTGAACCCCAGGCGTTCCAAAATCGGCAGAGGCGGCAGTTTTGAGGTCAGGCCACATTTTCGACGGCTGTCATGTAGTCAATGAGGTTATAACTTTGGAAGACGAATGCTACATTATGTCTGCGGTGCCAGGCAAGCCCTTTTTTCATGATGTCTTTTTCCCGGAACAGTATCCGGCCGTCAGAGGGGCTGTCCAGGCGGCCGAGCAGGGAAAGCAGCGTGGTTTTTCCGCATCCGGAGGTTCTCAGGACAGCATAGAGTTTTCCAGTTTCAAATTCTGCAGATATATCTTTTAGAATTATTCTTTTACCATCATAAGAGTATTTCAAACCTGGATCAGTACATTTGACCTGATTACAGCATTGTAATCTGTAATCTTCCGCATACTTTGTACGGCTTTTGCAACTTTTTCATTCAACGGCTTCCCGATATACCGTATAACGGTTTCTCCGTCCGATTCGCTGACGACTACGTTTTCTATGTTCTGTATATCCGGCGCTACGGATACTGAAAAGGCGCAAATTCAAACCGGTATGACAGCGTTGTCAGAATCTTTGACGCAATATATAACCCCAGGCCGTTCCCTCCGTCGGGATTCTCGCCTGCACCGTTCCGGCTCCGGGAGAAATCCGGCCGGTAAAACGGTTCAAAGATGTGGTCCAGGTCCTCCGGCCGAAGGGGCGTGCATTCATTTTCCACCACCATACGCCTGTGGGCAAGGTAAATTCGTACCATGCCGTTAGAATCCGTATACTTTACCCCGTTGGAAATCACATTGTTCACAACCTTCTCCATTGCGGATACCGGGAACTGCACCGAAAAGTCATTCCTGAAATCCGTCTCTACCAGAATCCCTTTCGATTTCGCAACCAGCAGCCAGGGCGGCAGGAGCTTTTCCAAAAAGGCCTGCAGCCGGACCTGCTCCGAAGGTTCCCCGGCAAAAGAAAAGTTCAGCCTGGAAGCGTCCAGGATTTCCTGTATCATTCCGCCGAATCTGCCCGCCATCTCCTGGCAGACAGGCAGATAAGCCTCCCAGTCCCTGTAGCGCCCGATTCCCATAATCATATTGTCAAGCATTCCGCACAGGGCCGTGACGGGGGTCTTCAACTCGTGGGAGGCAGCGCGCAGGAAATCGATCTTTGCAGCCTCCGCTTCACTGGCCCGGGTACTTTCTCTTTGGATATCCTCTATGGTGGCCAGCAGGCTTCGGTAAAGGATATTGATATTTTCCGAGAGTACCCCGATTTCATCCATGGTTTCCACCTTGCATGCGGCCGATTTGTCAAGTGCCCGCATCCGTTCCGTGGTTCTGGAGATATCCGACAGGGGTTTGGTAATCCTTTTGGAATACAGCAGTGCGAAAACTACGGACAGTGCCAGGGAGAATGCCAGCGTAAAGGGAAGGAATATGACTACGGCGCTTTTGGCTTCATGAACCGGCTGAAGCGTCAGAAGCAGTACAAGATAACAGGGCTGTCCCTCCTCCGTGCGGAAACAGGTGCCGGAGTACAGCTGTGAATCGGTTTTCTGGTAAAAATCCTGCCGATACTGCTCCAGGCCGGCATCCGTGCCAACCTGCACCTGCCATCGGCGCAAGCTCCACAGGATCTCCGCCTCTTTCTGCCAGATAGCCGTTAAAATCTACTTTGATGTCTCCGTATTTCCAGATGTCCATTTCGGGAATCCGGCCTGACCGGCGCAGCAATGCCAGCACCCGTTTTCCAAGCAGCACCATGGAGAAGGGCTTTGTCATATAGTCGTCCGCCAGGGCGTCGAAGCTGCTGATCTGCGTCCCCTCATCCTGCAGGGCGGTCAGCATCAGCACCGGGACCATGCTTGTGCTGCGAATTTCCTTCAATACCTGTATTCCGCTGAGTTTCGGAAGCATGATATCCAGTATCACAAGTTCTATGGTTCCTTCCGCAAACTGCCTCAGCGCGTCCCTGCCGTCGTAAGCCTGCCGTACATCATGCCCCGCGTCATATAAATAGTCCCGAATCAGATCGTTCGTTGTCCTGTCATCTTCCACAACCAAAATAACCGCCATGTCGCTGCTCCCTGTCATATCAATTTTCCTTATTATTATACCCCATAAATGTTTCAGGAATATGACGGGCTGCAATTGCCTCGGGAAATGGTATCAAATCCTTCCGCAAAATGATTTCCAGAGGTTCTTCCGGCAGCAGGAGAGAACCGCAGTCTGTATAACCGTTTTTACGATAGAAAAATTGCGCCTGTTCGTTTGAAAGCGTGGAAGTCAGAACCATCCGGAAGCCGCTGTCGTACATTTCTTTTTCCCAGAAAGCCGTCAGCCGCCTGCCATATCCTTTCCCCCTGTATGCTTCCAGGAAATACAGCATATTCATAAACGGGATACTGTCCCAGAACAGATTAAACCGCAGCCATCCCATGAAAACGGCATTATGGTACATGACCAGGACTCTGTTTGCGCGGATACTGTTTTTTAACTCTGCCTCGGAGATATGATGGTCAAATTCCCTTAACAGGGCAAAGTCGTTCTCAACGGCATATCGAATCATAAGTATATCCTCCATTCCTGTTGACATTTTACCACAAAGCGGGCAGCGTGAAAACAGCGCGGTCACGGATGTCATTTATTTTGAAAGTAAATATAAAAAATGATTGACATAATCGTTTTGATTGTATACAATGATACAAGTGCATGTGGCACCCACATATTTTCGGAGAAAAGGAATAAAGCTGTATATATGACGGCATGGATAAGGGAGTGACAGGGAGATGAGAAACAGCGACGCATTTCAAAACCGTCCGGTTACGATGAATCACAACAGCAATCTGCTGCAGATAGAGGAGCATATGTACATTTTGGACGATGTGAGCAAACCAAATGTGTTCCGCAATATGTTTCCGTATTCGGAGATTCCGAAGATTCCCTTCAACGACAGGATTGTACCTCACAATATGCCGAAGGAAATCTGGATTACGGATACTACATTTCGCGACGGGCAGCAGTCAAGGGCACCGTATACCACAGAGCAGATCGTGACCATATACGATTACCTTCACAGGCTGGGAGGAGAAAAGGGGATGATCCGCGCCAGTGAATTTTTCCTGTACAGCAAAAAGGATCGGGATGCCGTCTATAAATGTATGGAGAGAGGATATGCGTTCCCGGAGGTTACCAGCTGGATTCGCGCCAGCAGGGAAGACTTCCGGCTGGTAAAGGAAATCGGCATGAGGGAGACCGGAATACTGGTCAGCTGCTCTGATTACCATATCTTTCTGAAGCTGAAAATGACCAGGCGCCAGGCGATGGAGCATTATCTGAGCGTGATTCGGGAGTGCCTGGAGGAAGGGATCAGTCCCAGATGCCATCTGGAGGATATAACCAGGGCGGATATCTATGGTTATGTAGTGCCGTTCTGCCTGGAATTGATGAAGCTGATGGAGCAATACGGGATTCCTGTCAAGATAAGGGCATGCGACACCATGGGCTATGGGGTGAATTATGCCGGCGCCGTGATTCCCAGAAGTGTTCAGGGGATCATTTATGCCATTCATACCCATGCGGGGGTTCCCCATGAACTTATTGAATGGCATGGCCATAATGATTTTTACAAGGCTGTGAGCAACTCTACCACCGCGTGGCTGTACGGTTGTTCCGGCGTGAATACATCCCTGTTCGGAATCGGCGAGCGGACGGGGAATACGCCCCTGGAAGCCATGGTGTTCGAGTATGCGCAGCTGAAGGGCGATTTGAACGGAATGGACACCACGGTGATTACGGAACTGGCGGAATATTATGAGAAGGAAATCGGCTATCAGATTCCGCCCAGGACGCCTTTTGTGGGAAAGAATTTCAATGTGACCAGGGCGGGTATCCATGCGGACGGGCTGCTGAAAAACGAGGAAATCTATAATATCTTTGATACGGAGAAATTCCTGAACAGGCCGGTTCTCTGCGCGGTGTCCAACACTTCGGGGCTGGCAGGCATTGCCCACTGGATTAATACCTATTATGGGCTGAAGGGTGAAGAACAGGTGGAGAAAACCTCTCCGCTGGTAGCCGGAATCAAGGAGTGGGTGGACGAAGAATATGCCGGCGGGCGTGTTACGGTGCTGACGGACGAGGAAATGATCATATGCCTGGAACGGGTGTGCGCGGAGAGAAACATTGCTTTGCGGCAGCCCGGCAGCTGATCCTGTGGAACGGGTTTTAGACGATACCGGGGGATGGAAGGGCATGTGAGGAAAGATCCCAAATAAATAGTGCTGTCAGGCATGGAGGTATGAAAAAGAAGAAATGAGCAACTATGATGTGAAGCAGGAGGTAACGGATAAGTACTCTCTGCGGGGCCGCGTATTTAACCGTCTGCGGGAGGATATCCTCAGCGGCAGATATGCGGAGCATGAAGAATTGAGGGAAGTGGCAATCGGAGAGGAGATGGGGGTCAGCCGCACTCCGGTGAGGGAAGCGTTCCGCCAGCTGGAACTGGAAGGGCTGATCCAGATCATTCCCAACAAGGGTGCCTATGTTACCGGCATCACGGAAAAGGATGTGAAGGACATTTATATGATCCGCTCCCTGCTGGAAGGGCTTTGCGCCAGATGGGCCACAGAACATATTACGGATGAACAGATGGCGGAAATGGAAGAAAATGTGTATTTGGCTGAATTCCATGCCGGCAAGGGGCATCTGGAGCAGCTGGCCGAACTGGATAACCGTTTCCACGATATTATGTATGAGGCCTGCGACAGCAAGCTTCTGGAGCATCAGCTGAAGGATTTTCACCAGTATGTGCTGCGCGTGCGCAGGAAGACGCTGGCAAATGTCAACCGGGGACCGAAGTCCAATGAGGAGCATAAGAAAATCATGGAGGCCATCAAAGCGGGAGACGGGGATCTGGCAGAGCAGCTTGCACACCAGCATATGATAAATGCATATGAAAATATGGTGGAGGGCGGCCTGCATGAGGCATATGTGAGGGACGGGCTTGCCAAGGAGTAATGCCTGCTGCGGGAAACGGGGAAACTGCCGATGGGAAATCATAAAATAGCAGAAAGAGAGGAAAGTGCAATGGATAAGATAAGGATGACGACGCCTCTGGTGGAAATGGATGGGGACGAGATGACCAGAATTCTCTGGCAGATGATTAAGGATGAGCTGTTGCTCCCATACATAGACCTGAAGACGGAATACTACGACCTGGGGCTGGAGTACAGGAATGCAACGGACGACCAGGTGACGGTGGATTCCGCAAATGCGACGCTGAAGTACGGCGTCGCCGTGAAATGTGCCACTATTACGCCCAATGCCGCCAGAATGAAGGAATACGATTTGAAGGAAATGTGGAAGAGTCCCAACGGAACCATTCGCGCAATTCTGGATGGTACCGTGTTTCGTTCCCCGATCTTGGTGAAGGGAATCGTTCCCTATGTGGCAAATTGGACAAAGCCCATTACCATTGCGCGCCATGCCTATGGTGATGTATATAAGAATACGGAGATTAAGGTGCCGGGTGCCGGCAAGGCAGAGCTGGTATTTACCGCTGAGGACGGGACGGAGATAAGGGAAACGATACATGAATTCAGAGGTCCCGGAATCCTTCAGGGCATTCACAATACGGAGAAGTCCATCGGCAGCTTTGCCAGGGCATGCTTTGAATACGCGGTGGATACGAAGCAGGATCTCTGGTTCTCTACCAAGGACACGATCTCCAAGAAGTATGACCACAGGTTTAAGGATATCTTCCAGGAGATTTACGATGCCGAGTACAGGGAGAAGTTTGAAGCTCTTGGCATTGAATATTTTTATACGCTGATTGATGACGCGGTGGCAAGGGTGATTCGCTCTGAAGGCGGCTTTATCTGGGCATGCAAGAATTATGACGGCGATGTGATGTCGGACATGGTGGCTACAGCCTATGGCGATCTGTCCATGATGACCTCGGTCCTGGTATCGCCCAGCGGTGTCTATGAATACGAGGCGGCCCACGGAACCGTGCAGCGTCATTATTACAGGCATCTGAAGGGCGAGGAGACCTCCACGAATTCCATTGCGACCATTTTTGCCTGGACAGGCGCCCTGAAGAAGAGAGGGGAGCTGGACGGCATCGAGGAACTTGCCGCGTTTGCGGAAAAATTGGAGCAGGCATGCATCAAAACCGTGGAAGAAGGCAGGATGACGAAGAGCCTGTCCCTGATTTCCACCTGTGAGAATCCTGTCATTCTGAACAGCCTGGAATTCATTAAGGCCATCAGGGAGACACTGGATTCCCTCTTATAATCCCTGCTGATTACGATGCAACCACGGTGACGTCCGGCATTTCCTGCCATGTGGGCTGCCGGGGTGCATCGTTTACTGTAAAGGGCCTGCAGCCTGCCTGTGCAAGCCGGGCAGTCCGAACGCATTCTGCTGTCGGTTACTACCGTGTTTTGCACATGCAGGACAATGATACCCCTGGGGGGCCCTGGCGAATTTCGGGGCGGCTCATTCGGCCAGGACCGCCCACTGCTCATATAATCGCTCCAGCTCCGTTCCAATTGCCGCCTGCTCTGTCGCAAATTCCTGCAGCCTGGCGGCCTGGGTGGCGACGGAAGGAGCCGCCATGAGCATATCGATTTCAGCATTTCTTTCTTCCAATGCGGTAATCCGTTCTTCACATTTTTTGAGATCATTTTCTCTTTTACGGATTCTGGCCTGTTCTTCCTTCTTCGCTTTCCAGTCCAGCCTGCCGTCGGATGCGGCGGTTCCGGAGGCAGACACCGGCATGGCAGTGTCAAAAGCGGAAGCCTGAATTTCGGCGGCATCCGTCGTAGAAGCGGCATCCTGTTTTTCCAGATAATAATCGTAGTTGCCGATGTAGTTCACAAATTGCTTCGCTTTCAGCTCCAGTATCCTGCCGGCAGTCTTATTAATGAAATAACGGTCATGGGACACATACAGCACGGTCCCCTCATAACGGTTCAAGGCGTCCTCCAGAATTTCCTTGGAGACGATATCCAGGTGGTTGGTTGGTTCATCCAGGATCAGGAAATTGGCATTGCCCAACATCAGCTTGGCCAGGGAGACCCGTCCTCTTTCCCCGCCGCTCAGATCTTCAATCCGCTTAAAGACATCATCACCCGTAAACAGAAAAGCGGCTAACAGATTTCGAATTTCCGTGTTGCTGAGCGTGGGATTCTCGTCGGAAATCTCCTCAAACAATGTCTTTTCGGCGTGAAGCACATGATGCTCTTGGTCGTAATAGCCGATTTCCACATTTGTACCCAGGCGAAAGCTTCCCTGGTCTGCGGGGAGCAGCCCGTTCAGTATTTTCAGCAGAGTGGTTTTGCCGGTTCCGTTGTCACCGATAATCGCCACATGCTCTCCCTGTCGGATCTCCAGATTGACATGCTCGAACAGCAGGGAATCGCCGAAGGATTTCCCCAGATCTTCCAGAATCAGCACGTCGTTTCCGCTTTTTTTCCCGGGGACAAGCCTGATATGCATGTCTGTGCGCACTTCCGTCGGCTTCTCCAGGATTTCCGTCTTTTCCAGCAGTTTTTCACGGCTCTGTGCCCGTCTGACGAATTTTTCCCGGTTAAAGGACCGCAGCTTCTCAATAACCGCTTCCTGATGCCTGATTTCCCGCTGCTGGTTTAGATAAGCATGCATGGCAGCCTGCCGGAGCCGTTCTTTTTTGACTGCGTAATCGGCGTAATTCCCCATAAATGTTGTGGCCTTTGTCTGGTCAATCTCGATAACCTTGGTGGCTATACGGTTGAGAAAATAGCGGTCGTGGGAGACCACGATTACGGCGCCCCTATAGTTCATGAGGTAAGTTTCCAGCCATGTGATGGAGTTCATATCCAGGTGGTTGGTGGGTTCGTCCAGTATGATCAGGTCAGGCTTTTTCAGGAGAAGCTTGCTCAGGGCCACCCGGGTCTTCTGGCCGCCGGAGAGTGCGGCAACCGGCTTGTGGAATTCCTCCGGGGCAAATCCCAGCCCTTTCAGGACACCGGTTATTTCGCTTTTACAGGCGTAACCGCCGTCCGCCTCAAAAGCCTGGGTCAGCCTGGCATATTGTCCCATGAGTGCTTCCAGCTCGGCACCCTGTTTGGAAGGCATGTCCTTTTCGCATTCCCGGATGCGGCGTTCCAGATCGATCAGATGCTGTTTTACGGATAAAAGTTCCTCATAGATCGTGTTGGCGGTATTCACGGCGCCGTCCTGAGCCAGGTACCCCAGGCTCCTGTTTTTGGAGAGGGTAACGCAGCCGCCGTCAGGCTCCGTTTCCCCTACCAGAATGCGGAGCAAGGTGGTCTTACCGGCTCCGTTGATTCCCACAATGGCTGCTTTCTCGTAATCTTCAATATGAAAGCTGACGTTTTCCAGTACTTTATTTTCAATAAATGCTTTGCTGATATTCTGACAGGATAATATCATGATGCAGATGTCCATCCTTTCGTTCCCAATGTATCTTTTCCATTTTACTGTAGATATCGCAATTTGTCCAGCGGAAAACAGGCTTTCGGAACGGATGCTTCTGCCCATGCCCGCACCGGATGGCGGCTTCAGCCAGGCGGCCGGAACCGCCTTGGGAGACTGGCAGGGTAGCCACGCAGACGAAAATTCGGCGGATGGAAATCATTGACAGGAATTTCACATTTTGCTATGATGAATAAAGTGGTGAAACTTTTGCCATGTATAAATGGAGGTAGAGGATTTGGAAGAGAAGGAAATATCACAGGCTGTCATCGGGCGCCTTCCCAGGTACTTCCGATATCTGGGCGAGCTGAAGGACCAGGGAGTGGAGAGGATATCATCGCAGGACTTAAGCGGCCTGATGAAGGTAACAGCATCCCAGATCCGGCAGGATTTCAATAATTTCGGCGGTTTCGGGCAGCAGGGATACGGTTATAATGTAGAATACCTGTATAATGAGATCGGTAAAATACTTGGCTTGGACAGACAACATAATTTTATTATAGTAGGTGCCGGAAATTTGGGCCGTGCATTGGGGAATTATCTGAATTTTGAGAGGCGGGGCTTTATTTTTCGAGGGATGTTCGACTGTAATCCCGAACTGGTTGGGACGGATGTCAGGGGAATTGCCGTGATGCCTATGGAAGAGATGGAGCGGTTTGTCAGAGAGAATAATATTGACATCGCGGTTTTGACCATACCAAAGGCAGGAGCGGTTCCCGTGGCGGAGAAGCTGGTTCGGACGGGCATTCGCGCCATTTGGAATTTTGCCCATGTGGATTTGAACGTTCCGGAAGGCATACAGGTGGAAAATGTACATCTGTCGGACAGCCTGATGAAACTGTCCTACAATATCCGAAAAGGGCAGAATCCGGCGGAAGCGGCTGAGGGCGGAATGTAAAAACGCGGTATGCGGCAGAAGATGAAGAGAAGAAAACCTGCGCCGCCACAGGGCCTGAGAAAAGCGCTATGGCGGTGAAGGGGAGATTTGACGGGAGGTTACATACACGATGGACAGGAATGACAGGAATCAGAAGGAGACTTTTTCCCAGGCGCTGGAAGGCAAGAAAGTCCCGATTCTCACGTTGGATAATAAGTGGTATCATCTTTTTTCAGAGGAGAAGAGGCAGGAAGTTTCCGAACTGGAGCAGCAGCTGAATATCCTTTTGAAGCAGCAGGGCAGGCTCAACAATGAGATTAAGGATATCAAGAGACTGAAAAAGAAGCTGATGGGGGAAATCGTTTCCCTGATGGACGAGGCGGGCCAGGAAGCGGAGTCGGAAAATGTCCGGAAAATCGAACAGAACAAGACAAAGGTGGAAGAGTGCAACGAATTGCTGGAGGGACGGCAGGATGAGCTTCTGGATCTGCCGAAGCAGATTGAACAGGCGAATTTTCAGCTGATGCTGGCAACCATGGACAGCTGTTATGACACCATGAAGGAAAACGCGGAAGAAATTCAGGAAATCGCAAATTGGGTATCGGAAATTCGTATTGAATTAAAGAAGAAGCTGGTCAGAAAGCAGGAAATGGAACAGCGGAACCATGCGATTTATTCCTATATGCATGATGTGTTCGGCGCGGAGGTGATTGACATATTTGATCTGAAGTATAATCCAGACCAGCAGCATCCGGATTCCGGAGAGAAGTGAGCATCCGGACAGGGGATGTGAACCGAAACCGAAAAAACATTGACAAGGCTGTGCAAAGGGAAGGTACAGCGGCAGGAGTGTGCATATAAAATGAAATATCTGGTGTCTGCGTCCGAGATGCGGCGGTATGACAACAATACAATAGAAAAAATCGGTATTCCGGCCTGTGTGCTGATGGAGCGGGCTGCCCTTGCGGCGGCGGAAGCGGCAGAAGGGTATCGTGCAGGGCAGAATGCCGGAAAATCCGTACTCGTCATGGCAGGGACGGGCAACAACGGCGGAGACGGGCTGGCTGTATCGCGGCTTCTGTCCGAAAAGGGATATCAGGTGGAAGTCTGGTGTGTGGGAAATCGAGAGAGGGCTTCCGGGCAGTGGAAGCAGCAGATGGCGATTTTGAGAAATTATCCGGTGGCGTTTACGGAAAAACCCGCGGGGACGGCGTATACGGTTCTGGTGGACGCGCTGTTTGGTGTGGGGCTTACCAGGGAGGTGTCTGGGGAATTCGGGGAGTCCGTGCGCATTTTTAACGGTTTGAAAGGGTGGAAGCTTGCGCTGGACCTTCCCAGCGGGATTGATTCCGATACCGGGAAAGTCCTGGGATGTGCGGTAAAGGCGGATAAAACGGTTACTTTCGGATTCTGTAAAAGGGGGCTGATGCTGTATCCGGGATGCGGATATGCCGGGGAGGTGGTTACGGCGGAGATTGGCATTTCCGAGAGAAGCTTTTACGGGGAAGTTCCGCAGATGTACGCTTATGACGAGAATCCGCAGGCACTGATGCCGAAGCGGGACAGCGGAGGGAACAAGGGAACTTTCGGGAAGGTGCTTTTGGTGGCGGGAAGCATGAATATGGCCGGTGCGGCGGTGCTGGCGGCAAGAGCCGCTTACCGGGCTGGTGCGGGCATGGTGAAGGTGCTTTCTCCTGCGGAAAACAGAACGATTATACAGCAGTCGGTTCCGGAAGCGCTGTTCGGAACATGGGAGTTTCTGACAGAGGGGATGGAATGGGCGGATGTCATTGCCATCGGTCCGGGACTGGGCAAAGGATGCGCGGCGCGGCAATGCCTGGAGGAGGTGGTTCGGAACAGCGGTAAGCCGCTGCTGGCAGATGCAGACGGATTAAACCTGCTGTCTGAGGATGCCGTACTCAGGGGGATTCTGGCGGAGCAGGGAGCAGCGGGCAGGCAGATAGTACTGACGCCTCATGTGGGCGAGCTGGCAAGGCTTACGGGAAAGACGGCAGCCGCGTGCAAGGAAGATTTGCCGGGAACCGGAAGAGAGCTGGCAGAGCTGCTTCATGCCACGGTGGCGGCGAAGGACGCCAGGACTTTTATCTGCAAGCAGGGCCGGGGCTTCTGCGTGAACCTCACCGGCAACTGCGGTATGGCAACCGCAGGCAGCGGAGATGTGCTTGCCGGCGTCATTGCGGGGCTGCTGGCCCAGGGAATGGAAGCCTTTGATGCGGCGGCCGTGGGTGCATATATTCATGGACTGGCCGGCGACAGAGTATCCCGGGAAAAAGGAATGTATGCCTGTATGGCGTGGGATCTGGCGGAAGCGGTCGGATTGTGAGCTTGTATTATACGGATTTTTGCCGAAAGTGCCGTACTGCGGGCAGCAGAATGGAACTTTTTTGAAATTCATTCATATAATGGATAAGGAACCTTTTGAGATTCATGCCTGTCCCGGGTTTCCGACGGAAAAAAGGGCCTACAGTGAATAACTCCCTCAAAACTGGTAAAACTATCCTACAAATAACTTTTTTGTGGAATGGATTTGGAGGCAAAATGAGAAGAGGAGATGTATATTATGCGGACCTCAGGCCGGTGGTCGGGTCGGAACAGGGCGGTATCAGGCCAGTGCTGATTATTCAGAATGACATTGGCAACAAGCACAGCCCTACGGTCATCTGTGCCGCAATTACTTCCAAGATGAACAAGGCGAAGCTGCCTACGCATATCGAACTGAATTCTACGCTGTATGATATGGATAAAGATTCCGTGGTTCTGCTGGAGCAGCTTCGAACCATTGACAAAAAGCGTCTTAAGGACAAAGTGTGCCATCTGGACGGGGATATCATGCGGCGAGTGAACAGGGCATTGATGGTCAGCCTGGAACTGGATACATAATTCAGGTGAGATTAAGCCCCTTCTTGACGAACGGAACGGGAAATGGTATATTTATGGGAGTATTTCACGGATAATGTCCGGGAGACAGACAATAAGAAAGGAATTTGGAGGAAAGAAATAAAATGGATGACGGTGGGCCTACTGCCAGTATTATCTGCTTTGCAGCATTGCTTTTGATCGACATGTTTTTCTATGGTTTCGGAGCGGCCATAGCCGCTCTGAACGAGAAAGAGGTGGAAAGGAGGGCCGAGGAGGAAAAGGACAGGAAATCGATCAGGTTAAAAATGATCATCAGCAATCCTGCGGAATATGAAGATACCGTGCAGCTGATTACGATTCTGATCAATATCGTGATCGGAGCGGTGCATCTGGGACTGCTGCTTGGGAATGTGTCCGGCGGTCTGCAGTTTGTGGCAGAGCATCAGCTGAAGCTGAAGGCAGTACCGGCGGAAGTGATAGTGGTTCTGGCGGCGATACTATCCGCGCTGTTGCTTTTATACATAACGCTTACCATGGGAGTCCTGCTCCCAAAGACAATAGCGGCAAGGGCGCCTGATAAGTGGGCTTATTTCTGTATTACGCCGGTTTACATCCTGATGAAGGTGCTGATGCCCTTTACCGGGCTTGTCAGGATTACGGCCAGGGCAATTCTGAGGATATTCGGCGTTCACGGAAATGCGGGCGAGACAGACGTAACGGAGGAAGAGATCATCAATATGGTCAATGAAGGTCATGAACAGGGGGTCATCCAGGCCAGCGAGGCGGAGATGATTTCCAATATCTTCGAATTTGGGGATAAGGAAGCCCAGGATATCATGACCAACCGGAAGAGTATCGTGGCAATTGATGCGGACATGAGTCTGCGGGATGCCATTACTTTTATGATGGAGGGAAAGAACAGCCGTTATCCCGTTTACGAGGAAAATATTGACCATATCATCGGGATACTGCACTTAAAGGATGCCCTGCGCTACCATGCTGATGCGGGTAATTTAAATACGCCTCTTAAAAACCTGGAAGGGCTGATGCGGGAACCCGTTTTTATACCGCGTACCAGGAACATTGACGAACTGTTCCGCGAGATGCAGGCAGGAAAGCAGCAGATGGTGGTTGTTGTGGACGAGTACGGACAGACAGACGGGCTTGTGGCCATGGAGGACATCCTGGAGGAAATTGTCGGCAATATACTGGATGAATATGATGAAATCAGCCACCATATTGAGGAGAAGGGAAATAACGAATATGTCATTGAGGGGATGACGCCCCTGGAGGAACTGGAGAAACGGTTGGGGATTACGTTTGAGGATGAGGAGTTTGAGACTTTGAACGGCTTCCTGATTTCCAGGCTGGACAGAATACCGGAACCGGATGAGCAGTTTGACATAGATTACCACGGCTATCATTTCAAGATATTGTCTGTTGAAAATAAGATGATTCGAAGCGTGTCGGTGACGAAACTGCCGGAAGCGGATCCGGCACTTGAAGATGAAGATAAAAAGTGATATGATAAAGCCCGTCCGGTTTCAGCGGAGGACGGCAGAAAATAAACAGAGCGAAAAAGGAGAAAATGTATGTCAGGACATTCAAAGTTTGCCAATATTAAGCATAAAAAGGAAAAGAACGATGCGGCTAAGGGCAAGATTTTTACCATTATAGGAAGGGAAATCGCCGTGGCGGTAAAGGAAGGCGGCCCGGACCCGAATAACAACTTTAAGCTTGCAACCGTTGTTGCCAAGGCGAAGGCCAACAACATGCCAAACGATACCATTGAGAGAGGCATCAAGAAAGCGGCCGGGGATGTGGGCAATGTAAATTACGAGTATGTGACTTACGAAGGATACGGACCCAACGGAATCGCAATCATTGTGGACGCGCTGACGGACAATAAGAACCGCACGGCGGCCAACGTGAGAAGCGCCTTCACGAAGGGACAGGGAAACGTGGGTACGCCCGGTTGCGTGTCCTTTATGTTTGACAAAAAGGGACAGATTATCATAGACAGGGAAGAATGCGAGGCGGAAGCGGACGACCTGATGATGACGGCCCTGGATGCGGGAGCGGAGGATTTCAACGAAGAAGAGGACAGCTATGAGGTACTGACGGATCCCGACAATTTTGAGGAAGTCCGAAAAGCACTTGAGGATGCGAAAATTCCCATGTTGAGTGCGGAAGTCACCATGATTCCCCAGAATTATGTGGTCCTGACCGATGAGACTGCGATTAAGAATCTGCAGAAGACGCTTGACCTGCTGGATGACGATGACGATGTCCAGGCAGTTTACCACAACTGGGATGAGGAGTAAGCTGCGGTATACGGTTTATGGCCTGCAGAAACTTCGGAAAGGAACAATTTATGGACAGACTGGCAATTGTGGTTCCCTGTTATAACGAGGAGGAAGTACTGAAGCTTGCCTCTCAGGCGCTCCGCAGCGTGTTGGACAGGCTGGTTCAAAGCGGAAAAATAGCTTCCGACAGCTTTATCCTGTTTGTAAATGACGGCAGTAAAGACAAAACCTGGGACCTGATTGAGGAGGAACACAAAACGTATCCCGTACAGGTAAGCGGCGTCAAGCTGGCGGGGAATGTGGGGCATCAGTTTGCCCTGACAGCGGGACTGATCACGGCCATGGAGCGGAGCGATGTAACGATTTCCATAGATGCCGACCTGCAGGATGATGTGGATGTCATTGAGGAAATGATTGACAAATTTCATGCAGGGAGCGACATTGTGTACGGCGTCAGGAAGGAACGGAAGACGGATACCTTTTTTAAGCGCACCACGGCACAGGCTTTTTATAAGCTGATGGGTCTGATGGGGGTAAAAACCGTATATAACCATGCGGATTTTCGCTTAATGTCCAGACGTGCGGTGGAAGAATTCTCGAAATATAAGGAGACGAATCTGTTCCTGCGGGGGATGATGCCGCTGATCGGGTATCAGACGGACTGTGTATATTATGATCGCAAGGAGCGTGCGGCGGGAGAGTCCAAATATCCGCTGAAAAAAATGCTTGCGCTGGCTTTTAACGGGATTTCCTCATTCAGTGTAAAGCCCATCAGCATGATACTGGGAATCGGGCTTTTGATTATCATTGCCTCCGTGCTTGCACTGATATATGCGTTGATTTCTTATTGTACAGGCCATGTAGTGCCGGGGTGGACTTCCCTGATTCTGTCCATCTGGTTTCTGGGCGGGCTGCAGCTGCTGGCGATTGGTATGGTGGGACAGTATATCGGAAAGATTTACATTGAGGTCAAGCAGAGGCCCCGTTATAATATAGAAAAAGTTCTCTGCAGTGCGGATCCGTTTTCGGGAGAAGGGAAAGCAGCGGAGAATTAAGCATACGGGAAGAGTGCCAGGGAAACCGGGAAGGCTGACATGACTTGGAAAAAGAATGCATTTAGTTATCTGATATGGACTGTATATACACTTATCACCGGTACTGCCCTGGTCAGCCTGGGAAGTATGTTTTGCGTGGAAACGGGTGTTGCCGCCTGGTGGGGAATTTTGGCCTCTGCCCTGTACATGGGGATCGTGGGGGCACTTGTATTCCTGCTGCATAAAGGAGCCGGGACACGTTTTATTTTTGCGGAAAAGAACCCTGCTGTGCTTTTGGCAGCGGAGATAATTCTGGCGGCAGGCCTTCTGGTATTGGGCTGTTTTCAGAGAGTACTCCGGGTGGGGGAAGCGGAAGAGGTTGCGTTGTATTTTGAAATGGCGGAGGTTGCGGCCGGGCAAAGCGTTCCCCAGACGGTCCACGGGGCGGTGCATTTCTATGTCAGGCTTCTGCATGTTGTCTTCCGTTTTCTGGGGAACCAGTACGCAGCCGGGATATGGCTCCAGATATGCCTGCAGCTTGCCGGTTCCCTGGTGCTGTATTTTGTCATGAGAAGGCTTTCGGGCGTTATATCCGCCCTTGTCACCTTTACGTTCTGTATGTGCGCGCCGTATATGGTGCAGGGCGCATTGGTGCTTTCGCCGGGGACGCTGTATTTTCTCTTTCTGGGAATCGCGGCGTGGCTGACACACCTGGTTTGCGGAGGCAGGCTCCGCCTTCCGGCGTTTGTGTTCGCAGGCATCCTGGCCGGGCTGTGCTGTTATATCGATATCGGTGGAATGTTGCTGTTGATTCTGGCTGCCGCCATTGCTTTTTCGGAACAGGCGGGCGGCGTTTCCGTCAGGAAAAGGGTGACGGCGGTGGGGATCTGCCTGGGGGCGGCAATTTTGGGATTTGCGGCTTTTATCTGGGCGGACGCCTTTATGAGCGGGAAAGATTTCCGGAGAGTGGCCGGCGCATGGTTTGCGCTGTATCAATCGGAAGGTTTCCGGCTGCCGTTTACCGTGGGACCGACCGGTTCCGTTTGGGAGGGCCTGGGACTATTCGGACTGATGGCATTCGGGATCTTCAGCTTCTGGTGTGATAAGGGAAGGGAATATTATTCACTCTATGTTGGGGCTGCATGTGCCGTTATGCTGGCGATCTGCTTCGGAATCTACACGGAGGAGATGCCCGGTTACCGGTCTCTGTATCTGATCTTTGCGATGCTGGCGGGAGCAGGCCTGAAGCCCTGTATCTGCAGTGCGGCTCCGGCGGAAAGCCTCCGGGGGATTTGCGCAGAGACGGCTGGGGGAAGAGAAGGAAGCCACTTGGCGGCTGCGGAAGGTTTGACGGAAGGTATCCCGACATGTGCAGCACTGGAAAAAGAGTCCGGTACGGATTCGGAGGACGCAATGGAAGGGGAGGTGCGGCAGGATGAGGAGGGCCGGTACGGGGAATTGCCCGGGGCGGCTGCGGGAAAAGAAGCGCCGAAGGTCCGGTATCTGGATAATCCGCTGCCGCTGCCGAAAAAACATGTAAAACGGGTGCTGGATTATTCTTTGGAGATTTCCAACGACGACGATTTTGACTATCCGATTGAGGAAAACGACGATTTTGATGTATAAGCAGGTGTAAAAATCAAATTTCAGGATATGCTAACAGGGAGTGCAGAAGCGGAAAAGGCGGAGCGCTCCCTGGTCTGCTTTCTGAAAACGGGATTCTGTCTGCGGAAAACACGCGGTCACAATGGGCAGGAGGGCAGTCGGGAAAATCTGACGTTTTGAGAGAAGGAGAACGGTATGTCTGAGCAGAAAGGTGACAGGAAGATAGAGAAAGAAGAGCATCAGGACGAAAGAATAGAGCAGACTGGCCAGGTGACGCTGGATGACAGCGGGAAACTGGGAAATATTCATCTCATTTCCATTATCGGAGAAGTTGAGGGGCATGAAAATCTGTCAAATAATTCCAAGACCACCAAGTATGAGCATATATTGCCCAGCCTGGCAGCCATAGAGGACAGCAAGGACATACAGGGGGTGTTGGTACTCCTGAATACCATGGGCGGTGATGTGGAGGCGGGGCTGGCGATTGCGGAAATGATTGGCTCTTTGAGCAAGCCCACCGTATCTCTGGTGCTTGGAGGGAGTCATTCTATCGGCGTGCCGATTGCAGTGAGTACGGATTATTCCTACATTGTACCCACCGGCACAATGGTAATTCATCCGGTGCGGATGAGCGGAATGGTGATAGGGGTGCCGCAGACCTTTGAATATTTTAAATTGATTCAGGACCGTATCACAGGCTTTGTATGCAGTCACTGCAGAATAGACAAGGGCACGCTTGAGAGCCTGATGATGGAGACAGGTGTCCTGACGAAGGATGTGGGAACCATTCTGGTCGGAGAAGAGGCTGTGAAACGGGGGATTATTGACGAGGTAGGCGGAATTGACAGGGCCATTGCAAAACTGCATTCCATGATACAGGATGCTGATTGAATTGCCGTATCGGCCGACGGCAGCCAAGAAAATACTAGGTGACAATTCAGAGTAAAAATGATATAATTGTAAAATCGCTGGAGGAGATATTTAAAATTTGTAAGAAGTGAGGTCGATCAGATGGCTGCTTCCAATGGAAGAAAAACATCATCTTCAAACAGAAAAAGAACAAAAAGCACTGCTGCCAAAGCTTCCGGCCGGAAACGGAAAACAAATACGGCAGCACAGGACAGTGCCCTCTTTCACGAGATAGAACTGGTTGTATTGCTTGCTGCCATGGTATTTTTATTCTGTTGTAATTTCGGCCTTGTAGGCCCTGTAGGAGATGCAGTCAGCGGGGTTTTGTTTGGGATATTCGGACTGACGGCCTATGTGCTTCCGGTGTTGCTTTTTTTTGCCGTGGCCTTTTGGTTTGCAAATGCGGGGAATTCCAGTGCAGTGAGAAAGCTGACGGCAGGAATCGTGCTTTTTCTGATGGCAGGGATCGTGTGTGACCTGATTGCAAAAGGCGCTGCCGGCATGGAGGAATACAGCGCGGGCGCGTTATATGAGAACTGCCGGGAGACGAAGGGCGGCGGCGGCGTCATAGGCGGAAGCATCAGTTTCCTGCTGTTGGGATATCTGGAGACCATAGGTACAATTCTGGTGGTTTTGCTGTGTACTGTAGTCAGCCTGATCCTGTTGACGGAAAAATCTCTGCTGGGCAGCGTAAAGCGCGGCGGAAGCCGTATGCGTGAGCTGTCCAGAGAGGAGTCGGAGAGGCGTCGGGAAATGGCGGAAGAGCGTCGCCTGGAGCAGGAGGAACGTACCCGGAGACGCCGGGAAATGGCGGAAGAGCGCAGGACCGAGCAGGAGGAGAATCGGATACGGCGCAGGGAAGAGGAGAAGTCCCGACGCCAGGCGCAGGAAGAACAGCGCGCACAGAAAGCTGCCGAGCGCAGGCTGAAGGCGGAAGAGAAAGAAAACGAAAAAATACTGCGGATGGACAGAAGAGAAGGCGTGTCGCTGGATACGGTTCTGTTTCGTCCGGAGGATACACATCGCCGTAATGATATGCATGAGATTATTCTTTCGGAAGAAGAACTGGGTATCGTCCGGAATCAGGAGGACACGCCGGCCGCAGCTTCCGCAGAAGAGACGGCTGCATGCGGAACGGGAGAGATACATACGCATGGTACAAAGAGGGCGGATACCGACAACAGTGCGGTGAAAACGCAGTCTGCCGGCGGTGAAAACGGGAATGGAGACGCAGGAACCGTGGAGCGCGCATTGTCTGCCATACGGATTCACAGGGCGGAAAGCGAAGCGGCAGTGCCCGGTCCGGAACCTGTATCTGCAGAAGAAAGGAAAACGGAGTCCGAAGCGGAGGAGATCTATGCAGCCAGACTGCGTGCAATGCAGAGGCAGGCATATTTTTCGGCTGCGGATTCCGATGCATGTCAGGAAGTACAGGCTGTATCATCGGCAGACGGGATGGCAGAAAAGGAGGAAACGGCAGAACGCTTCGGGTTTGGCGGCCATGCCGGCAGGGCCATGCCGGAGGGAGCAGAGCAGGGGATTTCGGCTGTCCGGCAAGGAGAAATACAGACAGACCAAAGGAATTCGGTAGAACCTGGGAATGGGGCAGGCCGGGAAATCAGACGGGAATCGGAACTGCAGGCAGACAGAAGGAGTCCTGGAGAGTCAGGGAATGGGGCAGGCCGGGAAATCAGACAGGAATCGGAACCGCAGGCAGACAGAAGGAGTTCTGGAGAGTCAGGAAATCCGTCTGTCTGGGAAAACCGGGTTGAACCGGGAGCGGACCGGAGAATATGGGGAGAACCGAATGGACCCGCGGGGAGCAATCCGGCGCCGGGATCGGAATTCGGTACAGGGCCTGGGACATTCCCGGGAAATGCTGCCGCCTCCACAGTGGGGCAGGGCAACCGGGTACAGCCGGAAATGGCGGCACCGAAGAAATATCATTTCCCGCCCATCTCACTTTTGCAGAAGGGTGTGGCGGTTACAGGGGATTCCGAGCGTGAACTGAGAGAGACGGCAATGCATTTACAGCAGACGCTGAGTACGTTCGGCGTCAAGGTGACGATTACGGATATCAGCCAGGGTCCCAGTGTGACCCGCTATGAACTGCAGCCGGAGCAGGGGGTAAAGGTATCCAAAATCGTGGGGCTGACAGACGATATCAAACTGAACCTTGCGGCAATGGATATCCGAATCGAAGCACCCATTCCCGGAAAGGCGGCAATCGGAATCGAGGTGCCCAACAAAGAGACCATGCCTGTGGGGCTGCGGGATTTGCTGGAAACAAAAGAATTCAGTGATTTCCAGTCCAGCCTTGCCTTTGCGGTGGGAAAGGATATTGCAGGCAAGGTAGTGGTTTCAGATATTGCCAAGATGCCGCATATGCTGATTGCCGGCGCTACAGGCTCCGGTAAATCGGTATGTATCAACACGTTGATCATGAGCATCCTGTACAAGGCACATCCCGATGATGTGAAGATGATCATGGTAGATCCGAAAGTAGTGGAATTAAGTATTTACAACGGTATTCCGCACCTGCTGGTTCCGGTGGTGACAGATCCAAAGAAGGCCTCTGCCGCGCTTCACTGGGGAGTGACGGAAATGGACGACAGATACCGGAAGTTTGCGGAGTATGGTGCCCGGAATCTGAAAGAATATAATAAGAAGGTGGAGGCGCAGCAAAAGAGGGGCGATGCAAACGCGCCGAAGAAGCTGCCTCAGATTGTCATTATCGTAGACGAGCTTGCGGACTTGATGATGGTATGTCCGGGAGAGGTGGAAGCATCCATCTGTCGCCTGGCACAGCTGGCACGAGCCTGCGGTATTCATCTGGTCATTGCGACACAGCGTCCCAGTGTGGACGTCATTACGGGCCTGATCAAGGCAAACATGCCCAGCCGTGTGGCATTTTCCGTCTCCAGCGGGGTGGATTCCCGAACCATATTGGATATGGTGGGAGCGGAGAAACTGCTGGGCAAAGGAGATATGCTCTTTTATCCCCAGGGATATCCCAAGCCGGCCCGTGTGCAGGGAGCGTTCGTCTCTGACCAGGAGGTTGCGGATGTGGTTGATTTCCTGAAAAATCAGGCACTGGGCAATACATATGCGATGGAGATAGAAGAGAAAATAACAAGCATGGGAAGCAGCGCCGGAGAGAACGAGAAATCCTCCGGGGGGAGTTCCGTGGATGAACTGTTTGAGAAAGCGGGCCGTCTCATTATAGATAAGGACAAAGCCTCCATCGGCATGCTGCAGCGGGCGCTGCAGATTGGCTTTAACAGGGCCGCAAGGATAATGGATCAGCTTTGCCAGTATGGCGTAGTGGGGGAAGAAGAGGGGACTAAACCCAGGAAAATTCTGATGAGTCCGGAACAGTTTGAACAATTGCTCGAGGAAGTGGCCTGATCTTGGGGCTGTCAAAAACAGATAAAAAAGGAGAGAACCCATGAAGACAGATTTGGAAATTGCTCAGGAAGCTGTGATGGAACCCATCGCCAAGGTGGCTGAAAAGCTGGGGATTCCGGAAGACGCCCTGGAATTGTACGGCAGGTATAAGGCGAAGATTTCCGATGAATATCTGGAACAGATTCAGGAAAAACCGGACGGAAAGCTGATTCTGGTGACGGCGATCAATCCGACTCCGGCAGGAGAAGGGAAGACGACGACAAGCGTAGGCCTGGGGCAGGCTTTCGGCAGGCTTGGAAAAAAGGCAGTCGTTGCCCTGAGGGAGCCTTCTCTGGGACCCTGTTTTGGCATCAAGGGCGGGGCAGCAGGCGGCGGATATGCACAGGTGGTACCCATGGAGGAGCTGAATCTTCACTTTACGGGAGATTTTCATGCGATTACCTCTGCCAACAATCTTCTGGCCGCTTTGCTGGATAACCATATCCAGCAGGGAAATGAGCTTCAGATTGACAGCAGGCAGATTGTCTGGAAGCGTTGCATGGATATGAACGACAGGGTCCTGCGCAACATCGTGGTAGGGCTGGGAAACAAAATGGATGGTTTCGTGAGGGAAGACCATTTTGTCATCACTGTCGCAAGCGAGATTATGGCGATTCTGTGTCTGGCGGAAGATATGAAAGATTTAAAGGAGCGCCTGTCCAGGATTATTGTCGCATATAATTATGCGGGAGAGCCTGTGACGGCAGGCGATTTGCAGGCAGTCGGCTCCATGGCGGCTCTTCTGAAGGATGCCATGAAGCCGAATCTGATTCAGACGCTGGAACACACGCCTGTGCTGGTACACGGAGGCCCTTTTGCAAATATTGCGCATGGCTGCAATTCCGTCAGGGCGACACGAACGGCCTTGAAGATGGCGGATTATTGTATTACGGAAGCCGGATTTGGAGCGGATCTGGGTGCCGAGAAATTTTTCGACATTAAGTGCCGGATGGCGGGGCTGAAGCCGGACGCCGTGGTGATTGTTGCAACAGTCCGTGCTTTAAAATACAACGGAGGTGTGGCGAAGCCTGATTTGGGGGTTGAAAATCTGGAAGCCCTGGAACAGGGAATCGTGAACCTGGAGAAGCATATTGAGAATCTGCATAGATATGGTGTGCCTGTGGTAGTGACACTGAACTCCTTTGTCAGCGATACAGAGGCTGAGGTCCGTTTTATTCGGGAATTCTGCCAGGACAGAAATTGTGAATTTTCGCTGTCCGAGGTGTGGGAGAAGGGCGGCGAAGGCGGCAGGGAACTGGCGGAAAAGGTGTTGGCCACGCTGGCGGAAAAGGAGAGCCATTTCAGGGTCCTGTATGAGGATTCGCTGCCTTTGGAGGACAAGATTCGCACAGTGGCAACGGAAATATATGGTGCAGGCAGCGTCACGTTTACGCCGGCTGCGAAAAAACAGCTGAAGAAGCTGACGGAACTTGGGTTCGGACAGTTTCCGGTATGCATGGCAAAAAACCAGTATTCCCTTTCGGATAATCCAAAGCGCCTTGGGCGTCCGTCCGGTTTTGAGCTTACCGTCAGGGAAGTATATGTATCGGCAGGCGCAGGATTTGTGGTTGCGCTGACAGGAGATGTAGTGACAATGCCGGGACTGTCCAAAAAGCCGTCGGCCATAGGGATAGATGTCAATGAAAATGGTGTAATTACCGGTTTATTTTAATGAGGTAATACGGATATGAAATGTCCTAATTGTGGTTTTGAAATGCCCGAGGGCGTTCTGTATTGTGAGCATTGCGGTGAGGATATTCACATTGTACCGGATTTCGAACCTGAGCTGGAACGGAATCTGGAAGAAACTATGGAACAGACAATCAGCAATGTTTTGGAGGAACTGCATGAAGGCATGGCCGGAGGCGGAGAGAGCGGGCCGGAAGGGGAGTCGGAGTATGAGGAACCTGAAGACGACAGAGGTGTAGTACATAAAAAAAGGCTTTGGCCCAAAATATTACTGACTTTTGTGTTTATGCTTCTTTTTGCCGCCGGGGCCGTGGGGTGGTATATATATAGCTATAATTCCGAGGAGTACCAGGTGGACAGGGCAACGGAATATGTTGCGCAGGGAAAATATGACCAGGCAATTTCCTGTTATAACCGGGCTTTGGAGCTTGATGCGGAGAATATCGAACTGATTTTCAGCCTGGCGGATGTCTATCTGCTGAAAAACAATAAAGTGGAATACGAATACCTTCTGCGGGAGATTGTGAGAAGTGAAAAGGCTACCGCGGAGCAGCTGAACGGTGCGTACGGGAAGCTGATAGCCATATACAGAGACAGGGAAGACTATCAGACGATTAACGAGCTGCTGTTGGCAAGCCAGAACGACGTATTGCTGTCCACTTATCAGAATTACATTGTAAAGGTGCCTGAATTCAGTGTTAATGAGGGATATTATACCAGTATACAGCCCTTGAAGCTGACGGCAGCCGGCTCCGGAAATATTTATTATACGCTGGACGGAAGTGAGCCTACAGCGGAGAGCAGCCAGTATACCGCTCCCATCATTCTGGAAAACGGCGATTATGTTGTAAAGGCCTTTGTTGTCAATGAACGGGGAATTGCCAGTGAAGTGGTGACAAAGGAATATCATATAGAAAACAAGGAAATCCCGCCCCCTGAGGTCAACGCTATCAGCGGAGAATATAATTTTCCGATGAATATTGAGATTACCGGCGATACGGAGGATGTCTATTATACCACAGACGGCAGTGACCCGACCTATTCGTCTACGGCGTATACCGGGCCGATTCCCATGCCTCTTGGAAAATCGAATTTCAAATTTGCTAGAATTGTGGAAGGCGTAACAGGTACCATTGCGGAACGGACTTACCGGCTTGTCATGAATACGGAATACACACCGGAAGAGGCTGTGACAGATGTGACGGAATATTCCATGTCTATCGGAAAGATTTATGATATGGAAGGGCATTTTGACGAGTCGGGAGATTCGTATGTGTACCAATACCTTTATGTGACAAATATTAAGAAGATAGACGATTTCTATGTCATTGTGGAACTTTACAGGACAGCGGACGGAAAGACGACAAGAACCGGAAATAATTTTGCGGTGAATGCCTACACAGGAAAGCTTTTTAAGCTTCAGCGGGATGAAAGGGGCCGTCTGGACCTGATTGATTTTGAAGAAAATGAGGATTCTCCGGATGGAGAGTAGAGAGGTGGATTATGTACAAAATCGTAAAGAAAGAAGAACTTACCACGAACATTTTTCTCATGGATGTGGAAGCGGTCAGGGTAGCGAAGACCTGCCAGCCGGGACAGTTTGTCATTGTACGTACAGATGCGGAGGCAGAGCGGATTCCGCTTACCATCTGCGACTATGACAGGGACAAAGGTACCGTGACAATCGTATTCCAGTGTGTGGGCGCTGCTACTCATATCATGGCAGGGCTTAAGGAAGGAGATGCTTTCCATGATTTTGTAGGACCGCTGGGATGCCCTTCTGAGCTGGTGAATGAATCGGCGGAAGCGCTGCAGAAAAAGAAGATCCTGTTTGTGGCGGGAGGTGTCGGTGCGGCTCCCGTGTATCCCCAGGTGAAATGGCTGCATGAGCATGGTGTGGCTGCGGATGTAATCGTGGGCAGCAAGACCAGGGATCTGCTGATTCTGGAGCAGGAGATGGAAGCCGTAGCGGGCAATCTCTACATAACCACGGACGACGGTTCTTATGGCAGAAGCGGTATGGTAACACAGACCATTCAGGAGCTGGTGACGGAAGGAAAGCATTATGATGTGTGCATTGCCATCGGCCCTATGATTATGATGAAATTTGTCTGTCTCCTGACAAAGGAGCTGGGTATTCCCACCGTTGTCAGCCTGAATCCCATTATGGTGGACGGTACGGGCATGTGCGGCGCCTGCCGTGTGACTGTAGACGGAAAGGTGAAGTTTGCATGTGTGGACGGCCCGGAGTTTGACGGGCATGGGGTGAATTTTGACGAAGCCATGAGGCGGCAGACGTTGTATAAGACAGAGGAAGGCAGGGCTATGCTGAAGCTTCAGGAGGGGGATACCCATCAGGGCAGGTGCGGGAATTGCCAGTGACGAATCTTTTGCCGGAAAACGGAGGTTTTAATCCGTGCTTTGCCAAAGCGATGGGAATCTGTAAAACCGGAAGTCTGATAAAGCAGGATTCAGAGTTTTCGGGAGACTATTAAGGACAAACGGAGGGACGGTAATAAATGGATGTTTTAACAAAAATCCCGGTGAGGGAGCAGGATGCCAGGGAACGTGCAGCCAATTTTGAGGAAGTTTGCCTGGGATATAACCAGGAGGAGGCCCAGGCCGAGGCGGATCGGTGCATTAATTGTAAGAATGCCCAGTGCATAAAGGGATGCCCTGTTGCAATCGACATTCCCGGTTTTATTGAGAAGGTAAAGGAAGGCAATATTGAAGAGGCTTACCAGATTATCAGCAAATCCAGTGCGCTTCCGGCAGTCTGCGGGCGGGTATGCCCTCAGGAGACTCAGTGCGAGGGGAAATGCATCCGAGGCATTAAGGGTGACCCCATTTCCATCGGCAAGCTGGAACGCTTCGTGGCGGACTGGGCAAAGGAGAACGGAATCAAGCCCCGGGGGGCAGCTCAGAAGAAGGGCAGGAAGGTTGCAGTCATCGGTTCCGGTCCTGCAGGATTAACCTGTGCGGGAGATCTGGCGAAAATGGGATATGACGTCACGATATTCGAAGCGCTTCACGAGCCGGGCGGTGTGCTGGTATATGGTATTCCGGAGTTTCGCCTTCCGAAAAAAGCCGTTGTGGCGGAGGAGATCGAGAATGTAAAGGCTCTGGGCGTTAAGATAGAGACGAATGTGGTGGTAGGAAAATCCGTCACCATCGATGCCCTGATTCAGGAGGAAGGATTTGAGGCCGTGTTTATCGGATCCGGTGCCGGGCTTCCCAAGTTTATGGGTATTCCGGGGGAGAATTCCAATGGTGTATTCTCCGCAAACGAGTACCTTACCAGGAGCAATCTGATGAAAGCCTTTGACAGTAATTCCAATACGCCTATTATGAACAGCAAAAAGGTTGCTGTGGTGGGCGGCGGGAACGTTGCCATGGACGCGGCGAGAACTGCACTTCGGCTGGGAGCGGAGGTCCATATCGTATACCGCCGCAGTGAGGAAGAGCTTCCGGCCAGGGTGGAGGAAGTCCATCATGCGAAAGAGGAAGGAATTATATTTGACCTGCTAACCAATCCTACTGAGATCCTGGCGGATGAGAAAGGCTGGGTAACCGGGATGAAATGCATACGGATGGAGCTGGGTGAGCCGGATGCTTCCGGGCGCAGGCGTCCGGTGGAGATTCCGGATTCGGAATTTACCATGGAGCTGGATACCGTGATTATGTCACTGGGAACCTCTCCGAATCCCCTGATTTCTTCCACTACGGAAGGGCTGGAGACGAATAAGTGGAAATGTATCGTGGCCGAGGAGGAAAACGGACAGACCAGCAAGGCAGGTGTCTATGCCGGCGGTGATGCCGTCACAGGCGCAGCTACCGTAATTCTGGCCATGGGTGCCGGAAAGGCGGCTGCGAAAGGGATAGACGAATACTTAAGCAGTAGGTAATGCAGCACCCATGGCCAGCCATGAGGAGTCGGAAAGGCATTCCGGGCTGGCTGGAAGCGGCCGGCCTGGAAATATATTGATATATTTAAAAGACTTGGGAGAATTTTATGGTAAAACATATTGTATTATGGGATTTTGCGGAGGGGCTTTCCGGAGAAGAGAAGAAGGAAGCGGCAGAGAAGATGAAGGCCTTGCTGGAACCTATCAGGGCGTTGGTTCCCGGAGCGGTTGCGCTTCAGGTGGTTCAGAATCAGCTGTCCTCCAGCAACCGTGACATTGCGTTAATTTCCACGTTTGAGACGCTGGATGCGCTGATGGCTTACCAGAATCATCCGGCACATGTGGAAGCAGGAAAATACGTGCGGAGCGTTACCTGTAACAGGGCCTGCATGGATTATGAATTTACGTCTAAATAATATCAGCTTTGTTCTGTTTCAATTCAGAAGAGGAAAGTAGGTAAACAGTATGCCTTGGTGTCCAAAATGCAAAAATGAGTATAGGGAAGGTTTTTCGGTATGTGCCGATTGCGGAAGTGTGCTTGTGGATGAGGAGACGTTTGTGCGGCTGGAGGCGGAACAGCCTGCTGATTTTTCTTCCGAAGCAGCGGAGGAGAAGGCGGGGGCGTCCCAAAGCAGGGGAAAGGGTGAAAGCAGCAGGATTCCGTATCGGGATAATGCTGAGCGTGCCAGTGAAAACCGTTCTTCCGCATGGGTTTTAATGGCGGTGGGAGGCTTTGGAATCGCTGTTTTGATATTGGGAATCACAGGAATGATTCCTCTGCATTTCAGTAATGCCTATCTGTTCTATGGTGTGATGGCTGCCGTATTTATCCTGTTTCTGGTAGCCGGCATCATATCCATGAAAAATGCCCTGATATTTGAAAAAAGCGCGGAATCGGAAAATTCTGTTAAAACGGCTCTCCTGGATTGGTGCAGGCAAAACCTTCGCAAGGAAGATCTGGACCAGCAGATTGGAATTGAGGAAAAGCCATCTATGGAAATCCTTTATTTCAGGCGTTTTGAGGCCATCAAGGCAAGGCTGAACCATCAGTTTCTGAATCTGGACCAGGGATTTTTGGAAAAGCTCATTGATGACACCGTCTATGAGATGGTTTACGGTGCAGATGAGGAAAACAGCTGAACCACAGTGTGACAGTCAAAAGTATCAGCGGGAATCCGCATAGTGAGGGAACAATTTGAAAATCACCATTGCATGTGTAGGCAGAATAAAGGAGAAATTTTACAGGGACGCTGTTGCAGAATATGAGAAACGGTTAAGCAGATACTGCAAACTGGAAATCCTGGAAGTGGCGGATGAAAAGACGCCTGACGGGGCAGGTGCGGCCTTGGAGGAGCAGATCAGGGAAAAAGAGGGAAGGCGCCTTCTGGAGAAAATCCGGGAGGACGCCTTTGTCTGTTCTCTGGAGATTGAGGGGAAACGCCTGACTTCAGAAGGGTTTGCGGGATGGATGGAAGGCCTGGCGGTCAAGGGAACCAGCCATATTGTGTTTGTCATTGGGGGGTCCCTGGGCCTGCATGAGTCCGTTCGCAGGAGGGCAGACATGGCCTTAAGCTTTTCGGACATGACCTTTCCGCATCAGCTGATGCGGGTGATCCTGGCAGAGCAGGTTTACCGGGCTTTTCGTATTATACAGGGGGCCCCATACCATAAGTAAAGGCGAAGTTTTGAGGAAGGCCAGAAAGTGCAGGAAAGCTAAGATTTAGGCGGGAAATAGAGGGTTGGCAAAAGTTGTTTTAAGATAATACTATGAAAATTATCACACTTAGGCATGTTATGGGGAAATATACCACAAGTAAGGGCGAAGTTTTGAGGAAGGCTGGGAAGTGCAGAAAAGCAAAAATTTAGGAGAGATATGGAAAGTGGATAAAAGGTTGTTTTCAGATAAATATATCTAATTTGTGGATCTGTCAGACGGAATCATCTTAATGAAAACAAGAAGGAAGCAGGGTAAACAGCTTTGAAAATTCCATATGCCAGAATCGAGAGAAGAGGAATGTATGTATGCCTTGCGTGCGTATATACATCAATATTTAAGTGGGGGTAGTTATGAAAATACGGTGTGTGTGGGAGCACAATGGCGATGACAGTATTTTGTATGCCGACAACTTTGTTGGAGCATATACGCGTGGCGAATCAAAAGATATTGCTCTTCAAAAGATGAAAAGAGAGGTGATGTCTTATCTGAAATGGAAAGGTGAGGTAGTCACCGATTCTTTGGAGCCAATAATCGTACAGGAGAAGGCTTCCGTACTTATGGTTTCGGATGCAGATTCAGATGTTCTCTTTGAAGAAGAAAAAAAGCCTCTGTCAAGATCGGAATACGAAGAATTAAAAGCACTTGCACTGAAATCCGCAAAGAATTTTTTGGATTTGTATGAGATAATTCCTGATAAGAACAAAAGCTGTCTGCCAATTCGGAAGACTTTCTATGGACAAGTTCCCCGCACGGCATTTGAAATGTATGAGCATACAAAAAATGTCAATGAATATTATTTTGGGGAGATTGGTGTTGAGACTGAACACGAGGGAACCATTGTAGAATGCCGGCAACGAGGGTTTGTATTACTGGAAGAGCAGCCAGATTTTTTGAAGAATACTGTCTATCAGGGCAGTTATGACGAAGAATGGTCATTGCGGAAAGTACTGCGGCGGTTTGTTTGGCATGACCGTATCCATGCAAAGGCAATGTATAGAATGGCAGTCAAAACATTTGGTGGTGGTATTCCGAATTTGTTTCACTTTGTGTAAAACTTTTCGTTTATTAAACAGTTGAGTTTGTACAGATTCTATAATTAATATGTTTATGAATTATTATATTATGGAAATTATACATTTTCCTGGAAAGGGAGTATGGAATTGGATGAGAAACTGAGGAACATGACGTCTTTATACATAACAAAAAGAGATGAAATTCTATTGCTTTTCCGGCAGCACGGCAGCGTTGTGAGTGATACATGGGTTGGAGCCGCAGGAGGCCATTTTGAAGAGAATGAACTAAATGACCCAAGAGCATGTGTATTAAGAGAACTGAAAGAGGAATTGGGAATAAGTGAAAGTGGTATCAGGAATCTGCTGCTGCGATATGTTACTTTGCGGAGAATGAAAGGAGAAATTCGCCAGAATTACTATTTTTTTGCGGAGCTGAACAATGAGGCGGGGGATCACATTGTATCAACGGAAGGGATAAGCAGATGGTTTACATTTTCGGAACTATCGGCATTGGAGATGCCATATACTGCTAAGTTTGTCATTGAGCATTATCTGAAGATTGGACGAAGGACAAATGATATGTATGTAGGCGTGGCTGACGGGAAAGGAGTTAATTTTACAATATTGCCAGAATACGAATAATAACTGGTGTAATTCTGAACCTGTTCTGGATGCTGGAAGGTCTTATTTGAAAGAAATATTATTACGAGATTTTTCGCACTTAGGTATGATATGGAGTACCATACCATAAGTAAATGCGAAAAGTCATATAAGTAAATGCGTTGAGCTGTTGTTAGCAGAGGAGGATAAGCTGATATGGATAACAAAAGTGTTAAGCGGTTAAAGCAAATGCATGGCAGTGGGAACGGTGCAAATCCAGGGAAGCTTTATTTTGCGTTTTGGGGCGCGTTTGCATTGCTTTATATAGTCGGAATTGCATTGCCTCTGGGGGTTACTCCTCATTACTATAATCGTATGTCCAGAATTTGGAACTGGACAGAAGTTTTGATTTTCTTTCTGGCTGTTTACTATATTATTAAGACCAGGGTTTTTCAATGGAGACAGGCGGTTATAGCTGTGTTACTTGGGGCAGTATGCCTGATTTCATTATTTCGGGATCCCAGAACGGCAGACATTATTGTTACGAGCATTTGTGTGACGGCCACATTTTATGCAGGTTGCAGGCTGTTTGAATTGGCCAAGGTGGAAAATGCTTCCATAAATATCAATATTGTCGGAAGCATTCGATATTTTGGATTAGGTGCCATGATTTCTATTCCATTGGCATTTTTGAATGCTTTGTACTTTTCTTTTACTGGCCAGATAAGGCTCGGTAATGTTTTGCATTCTGCTGTTTTTGCGTTGAAGCCTGCGATAGCGGAAGAAGTAATATTCCATTTTTTCTTATTGGCATATACATATTTCATATTTTCTGGGAAAGAAGAAAATAAAATAAAGGTATATATTTATGCTTTATTAGTTGTACCGCATGAACTGCTCCATTATCCCGATTTGTTTGTAAAATCACCTATTATGGCAATTATCATGTGTGTATTGAATAGTGTGTTCTTTGGTTTGCCTATGGCATTATTGATGAAGAAGAAAAATCTTCAAATGGCAGCAGGTATGCACTGGTTTGTAGATTTTGTCAGGTTTGCCGTTGGTTTTTGATAAAAGAAAACAAACATTTCAGTAAAAGGAAACGAACAAATTTATCAGAAGAAACGCATCACCCCATGGAAGTCGCAAACTCCCATGGGGTTTTTCATTTATTAAAAAAGAGTATAGTCAGAAGATTACCTTTTGATAACACAATACATTTAAATGGGTAATAAGTGTTGACATACGTTAATGAAAGTGGTAATATGTTCAAAGGAAGGGAGGAAAATATATGTATATTGAAGAAAGACATCAGGCTATTTTGGAGTGGTTGAAGCAAAATGGAAGTATCAGTACTCTGGATATACAGGAAAAATTTGCAGTCAGTTATGAGTCGGCTAAACGTGATTTGAGAATTTTGGAGGAAAAGGGATTGCTGA
>OFFP01000173.1_pt1 | contig 53314 bp, 50 predicted proteins | sample 1521431 | NCBI WGS metagenome assembly OFFP01 (sample SAMEA3504104, study PRJEB24116) | mouse gut metagenome | biome: mouse gut; feature: mouse-associated habitat; material: faeces | place: Denmark | collected 2011
TACAATTCAGGCGCAGATTCTAGACTTAATCCGGGAACTGAATGAGAGTATGGGAACTTCGGTTGTATTTATCACCCATGATCTTGGCGTGATTAGCGAGCTGTGCGATACGGTTCTTGTCATGTATACGGGGCATATTGTGGAGAAAGCGCCGGTATCAGAGCTGTTTGCCGCTCCAAAACATCCTTATACACAGGGACTCATGGATGCAATTCCCAGGATTACGAAGGACAGACCCCCGCTTAAGACAATTGAAGGTATGGTGCCAAATCCCACAGAACGAGTAGAAGGCTGTAGTTTCTGGCCTAGATGTCCGTATGCGACAGAGCAGTGTAAGAAAGAACAACCGCCGATGTTTGAGATATCCAAGGAGCGGAAGGTGCGATGCTGGAGGTATCAGGACGCACAGGAAGAGGAGGTTTAGCATATGGCAGCAAATGAACAGGAAGTGCTGGTGAAGGCCGACCATGTAAAAGTATATTTTAAAGGAAAAAACAAAAAATCCGGTACCGTAAAGGCGGTAGATGATATCAGCTTTGAAATCATGAAAGGTGAGACGTTTGGAGTTGTGGGAGAGAGCGGATGTGGAAAAAGCACCCTGGGACGGACGTTAATCCGGTTGTTGGACGCTACGAAGGGCAATATTTATTTCCATGGGCAGGACATTTCTTCCTTAAAGGGAAAAGAATTAAAAGAGATGAGGAAAAAGGCGCAGATTATTTTTCAGGACCCTTCCGCATGCTTAAATCCCAGAAGAACCATGAAGCAGATTCTGATGGAGCCTTTTGAGATACATAATCTGAAAGATAAGGTTGATATGGAGGCTCGTATCCATGAGCTGTTACAGCTTGTGGGACTGGATGATTATCATCTGAGCAGATATCCCCATGAGCTGTCGGGAGGACAGAAACAGCGCGTAGGAATTGCAAGGGCCCTGGCGTTAGAGCCTGAGATTATTATCTGTGACGAGGCGGTTTCGGCCCTGGACGTATCCGTACAGGCGCAGGTGCTCAATCTCTTGCAGGAGCTGAAAGAGAAGCTTGGATTGAAGTAATATAGAATAGATATCACAAAAAATATCCCTGGCAGGAATCGCAAGATCGTTTCCTGTCAGGGATTTGTTCTATAATTTTTTCTTCAGCATCTCCGGGTTAGAAGCGTAAGCCAATGCCGTCTCTGCTGTGATCCGCTTGTTCTTATAAAGGTTCAGAAGGCTATTATCCATAGAGATCATATCTTCTTTATTGGATGAATAGATCACGCCTTCGATCTGCGGGATCTTGTTATCCCGGATCATGTTCCGGATCGCCGGAGTGACGGTCATGATCTCAAATGCCGGGATCCGTTTCCCGTCGATCCCGGGAACCAGCTGTTGGGAGACGACTGCCTGCAGCACCATGGAGAGCTGAACGGCGATCTGTCTCTGCTGATTGGCAGGAAAGACGTCAATGATACGGTCGATCGTATTGGCGGCGCCGATGGTGTGCAGGGTAGAGATGACCAGATGACCGGTCTCGGCAGCAGTCATCGCCACTTCGATGGTCTCATAGTCACGCATCTCGCCTAAGAGGATCACGTCAGGGCTTTGGCGCAAGGAGGCACGCAGCGCGGTAACATAACTGTCGGTATCGGCGTTGATCTCTCTCTGGCTTACGATGCTCTTTTGATGGCGGTGCAGGAATTCCAACGGGTCTTCCAGGGTAATGATATGCTTTTCCATCGTCTCGTTGATGTGATTAACGACACAGGCGAGGGTCGTGGATTTACCGCTTCCGGCGGGGCCGGTCACCAGTACAAGGCCTTTTGGCAGGTTGCCGGCGTGTATGATCACGTCCGGGATACCCAGGATATCCGGGCTTGGAAGTGAGAAGGTAATGATCCTCACGACTGCGGACAAGGTGCCGCGCTGTTTGTAAGCGCTTACGCGGAAACGTGATAATGTTGGGATCGCAAAGGAAAAATCATCGTCCCCATATGTTATCAGATCATCCATATTCCGTTCCCCGGCAAGAGCATAGATCTGTTCCAGATAGGTTCTTGTGTCGTCCGGCTTTAACTTCTCGTCGCCGAGCTGTACGATATTGCCGTCCGTTCGGTAAGACGCAGGAAGACCGGCGACGATGAAGATATCTGACGCATGGTCCTGAACTGCTTTTTCCAGTAATTCTTGTACGTTCATTTGAATCCTCCCTAAATTTTGTATCCGGTATATAACCATTAATTAGCCTTGATAACAGGAAGGGTGGAATCTGCGTTCCATTCCTGTGTAGAGATTTGTTTCCATTCGGTTATATAATAATAACCGTCGTTTCCGGAGCGGCTGTCATTGGCAGCCAGCGTGATTTCCAGGGCGTCTGATCCGCCCATAAGAACAGAATACTCTATCAGGATCAGTGGTTCGGCTCCCTCTGCGGGCGATGCCAGGATATGATCCAGTTGATTCAATTCTTCGATGGCTTCGGTTTGATATTCTTCTGTAAAAAGTTCCGCTTTTTCGCATGTTTCGGCAAGCACCTGGTCAATATCCGCAAGGATCTTTTCGGCGGTGTTATTTGCCTGATAATAATTGGCAGTGCGTCCTGCTTTACGCTCTATGTACCGGGCGTCCCTTAAAGCTCCGGATAAAGAGAGTACGGCGAAGATGACCATGGACAGGATGATCAGGATCACCAGCATGAAAGAAGAGCCGATGTTCACTGCCGGGTAAGAATTTTTCTTCGGTTTCATCTAGCGGTTCGCCTCCTTTTGCAGGTATTTTTCTACTTCCAGAGTATAGATCGGATCTTTTAGGCGGTTCGCAAATACCGAGATATCCCCTGTAGCGAACCCATTTTCCTCTTTGTAAGCCAGAGAAAGACGATATATGGATTCGTCTTTGCGGCAGGGATTCCATTCCTGGTCATAGCATATGGTATAATATGTGGTATGATATTTTTCATCCTCGAAAGAAACGATATCAGGATAATAGTCTTTCAAACATGCTGCTATATCTTGCCCGCTGCGCAGTATCTCCGCGGCAGAGACGGCTTGGTCCACGGCAAGGTTAAGTTCTGTGGTTTCCTGTTCCATGACATGTGATCTTACAAAGAAGCGCACGCAGACGGCGGAAGCCAGACAGAAGAACAGGATTGCAATGATCAGTTCCAACAGAAATAAACTGGAACGTTTGGCTGGTTTTCTTTGCATATCAGTTTCTCCTCTCACATAGAATGGTCAGAATGAATACTGACCAGTACTTGCTCGTCTTGCCCGTCTTCCGATACGCAGGTAAAGCGCAGAAGCCCTGGAGCGGCTTCTTCCATCTGAAAAGATGAGACTTTCATGATCTCGGTTCCGACGGAAGAAGAAGCTTCGGTTCCGGCTTGCAGGAACAGTTCACGCAAGATACCGTCATTCTCATATATATAGGTATGGTACAGTGTGTCTCCGTAGGTATGTTCCATGATCAGGGCGCGGCAGCCGTCAAAATTACCGATATAGATACTTTCAGTCCCGTTCTCATCGTTCTGCCGGATCTTTTCCGTGATATAGGACAGGCAGGTCCTGGTAGTGAATATGGATCGGGAATTCTCTGTTATGTTACGGTAAATATTCGCCGAAAGGATCAGCACGACCAGGGAGGAGGCGGCGAATACAAAGAACAGCGCGATCGGAAAGATAAAGTCGATGGTGTGCTGCCGGAGTCTTTTCTTATTCATGCTTAGCCTCCTGTCTGTCGATAATGGTGATATCGGGCAATATATTTGCACCGAGTATCTGGTAATCTACAAAATATTTGTCAGAATCATATCGGATTCCGTAAGTCTCTTTTAGGTAGTCCAGGCTCTCAGGGTAACGGCCTTCTGTTGCGTAACAGTGTACGATGCCCTGTTGGATCGCAGTCTCTAAGCTTTCCCGCTGCTTCTCATCGGTCTCATCGCCCAGTGCCAAGATGCCCAGATAGAAGATGCAGCCGATACAGAGGAAAAGAATAAGAGAAAAGAGAAGCTTTGTTGTATCACTTGAACTTCCCCGATAAAAACGTCTCATAGTGAATGTCTCCTTTCATTGTCCAAGGGTCATCCGGTTGGTTCTATAATCCTGCCATGATACCAAGGAGCGGCAGCATGACAGAGAACAGGATCGCGCCTACGATCACGGACAGGACGATGACCAGGGTGGGTTCGAGCCCGGCGATAATGCTGGTGATCTGATTATCCACATCGTCTTCATATTCTGCGGCGATCTGGCTCATAACCTCGTCCATGACGCCTGCTTTTCCGGCGATCGACGCCATCTTGGCATAGACGCCTGTGAAGATATCGGCTTCCTTGAATGCTTCGGACAGATCCATGCCTTCGTCTAATTTGCTCTGGCACGCGTCTAATTTCTTGCGGAACTGTTCGTTCTCAACCAGATTGCCGGCAAGATGGATCCCTTGCTCGGGGGACATACCGCTGCGCAGCGTCAGCGCCATACCGTCGGCAAAACGGCACGCGGCAGTCTTCTCATAGATATTCCGCGAGAAAGCCAGATGATATCCTGCCTTCCTAAGAAGAGACTTCCCATTCTTAGTCCTGGTAAGATAGAATGCCAGGATAACAAATACGGCGGCAATGGCGATAAATACGGAGGCATAGCGGGAGAGCCCTTCTCCTGCCTTCAGGATCCCGAGAGAGAATCCGCTCATCTCCTGGCCGAGCTGAGTGAACACCTGATGGAAAATAGGCATGACTTTGGTGATCAGGATGAGGATGACGACAAGCATCATGGCGATCATGATCAGGGGATAAGTCAATGCGCTTTTGATCGTGCGAGCCAGATTATCTTCACGGGTATAGTGTGTACTCAGAGAATCCATGACTTCGTCGAGTGTTCCGGTCTCTTCTCCAAGCTTTACCATATGAAGCAGATAGTCGGGGAAGACGTTGGCGCTTTCTACGGCTTCGTAGAAGAATCCGGTTTCTTCCATTTTCTCCCTCATGGCTTTCAGCAGTGAGCGTTCATTTTCATTCTGGGAATCCTCTTCGAGGATACCAAGACCTTCCAGGGATGAGATCCCGGATTTTAAGATCATCGCCATCTGGTTACAGAATGCGGCTGTTTCCAGATTGGACAGGGGTGTCTTCGTTGACATAATTTATTCTCCTTTCGAATCAGTAGGTGTATTTAACAATATATTTGCTCCCGTCGCCGATATATTTTTTGACAGAACTGTTGCTGTTATTCGATGCAAGGGTCGGATCCATAAGAGACCAGTTCTGCCCGTCAAATTCGATAATGTCGTCTACCCAGCCGTTCTCGCTCAGATAGCAGCTGATCCAGGCGTGATACGCTTCTCCGGCGTAACCGACTTCAAGCCGGGTCGGGATACGCTGTGTGCGGAGCATGGCGGTCATCAGGGCGGCATAATCAAAACAAATGCCCTTTCCGGAACTCAGAGTGTCGTCCACGTTGGGTGTGTAGCCGTATTCTACATTCTCGGCTTTTTCTGTGTCGTACTCCACGTTCTTTATCACAAAGTGATAGATCTCGTTGACCGCGCTAAGGTCGCTGCGGCAATTCTTTACAAGTGAGCTTCCTTCGGATACCGCCTGGCTTTCGGTATTGTAGTTGACATATACGTTGGGAGTCAGGAAGGGAAGGAATTCATCTTCTAAGGCGGCGTCAGCGGTCTGGGTAAAGGCGACTGCATACAGATCCTTTGCCGCGTCCGCCGATTCCAGCAAGGTAAAGGTATATCCTCCGTTGCCGCCTGTAAGCGGATAAACGACGGGTTCGCCGCGGGCGCTGACCAGATATGTACAGGTAATGCCGTCCGGGCCTTCAACCTGGAATTTGACTTTCTCGTTATTGCCGGAGTAGGTCAGCATCATGTAACCTCTGGAAATATTCGACAGATCCATGGAGACTATGTCATTTCCGAAGACAGCGGTTCCGGATGCTTCGGGAGTAAGAACCTGAGGCGTGTTGTCCCGCAGCGGAGCGTCTTCATCAGCCTCTTCGCTGCTTTCGGACGAAGGGCTCGCCGTCTGCGGATCATTCCCGGATGAGCATCCGCTTGTCAGGAAAGATACGATCAGAAGAAAGAATAAGATCTTCTTGCAAGTCTGTCGGGAGAGTCGCTTATTGTCTGTTTGAAATAGCTCTGCAGCCATGTAGGAATCCCCTTTCTGTTAAATTAAGTTTTTCAAAACCAATATGCTTTATTATAGCATGTTCAAATGATATTTTGAAGATAGAGCGGAGGTTAATACACTCCGCCCATATCAAGATCCATACCGAACAGAGTCCATTCGCCGTCTACATTCATGTACTGCAGCGTATGGGTACAGGTTCCGTCTCCCTTGTCGGTGGTGGTATGGCTGCCGTCATACGACAGGGAAGCATTCTCATACTTATAGTTTCCCTTGATATCTACCTGAATGACATGTTCATAAGGGTTCATATAACCAGTCGTCTCACCGTTGGTGAGCTGGTATTTTGTCAAAGCATAAGAAGAATCCGCATTGCCGAAGACATAATCGCGAAGATCGTTATAAGACGATCCGATATCGCCGGTTCTTGCGGGATCTACCTCTTTGAAGACGTCTGCTTCGCTAAAAGGCGTGTTCTCTGAAGCGGCGTTCAGGATCTCTTCCAGATCTTTTGCCGCTTGTTTCATGACTTTTTTGATCGTCTTTTCATTATAAGGCGCGTTTACGATAGATGCAGTCACGTTCTCGGTATCGTCCCCTTTGGTGTATATGAAAGTCAGGCACTGTGCGTAATCTTCCAGTTCATCTCCGCCAAGCTCGATATAGTGTGTGGAACCGAAGAGCAGAGGGACCGTGTAGGTGTCGTATCCGTCTTTTTTGGTGGAAGGTTTCAATTCCTTGGTGATGTCGATCTTGTCAACCATTACATTTGCGCCGGCGGGAACAGTGACCATATAGTTTTTGGAGAAATATTCGTCGGTCTCGATCTTCCATAATAGTCCGCATCTCTTTAACTCAATCGTCATGGCGTCGGAATAATCTTCCGTCCGGTAGGATACGCGGTAAGCCTGGGAAGAGAAGCCTCCGATTATCTTCTTCACACTTTTGATCCGTACACGCTGCTTTTCTTCCGGTGTATTCATCTGTTGTGCCGTGATAAATGCCTCTTTGGTAAGGAATTCACTGGAGTCTTCGATATAAAGCTTATCGTAAACGGTATTCCAGTCCCTGTCAAAAACTGCCTCTGCATATTTCTGTGCGACATTCTTAGCGCCAAGCTGTGTTTGATACACAACGATAAATATTATGACAGATAAAACCGCAATAGCCAGTTCGGCTAACAGAAGCTTGTCGCCTGTGGTCAGTCCTTGTTTCTCTTTTCCTAAAGAAACAGAAGCATTCTGTGAGACCGTAGTGTTCTGAAAGCCTGTAGTATTCTGAAAACCTGGAGCGGTCTGTGATTCTAAAGGTTGGAGCGGTGTTCCGCAATTGCAGCAGAAAGCTGCATGATCGTCGTTATTCGTTCCGCATTCTGGACAAAACATCTTATGTATCCCTCCCTACTCATATTTTTTGATCATATCAATATTGGCAAATTCTAATTTGCTCAGATATGAATTGATATTGGCGTCAAAATCTGCGGGAGAAATGGTGCCGTGATACCAGCTTTTGCTCTCGAAGTGTGCTTTCAGGTCAGGGCTGTCAAAGATCCTGCCGTGTCTTGCGATGATCTCATTGCGCGCAATTTTAAGGTCCTGTGCGGACAGCCCGGATACATCGGCGTCTGTCAGATATTCGGTAGAGCTATTTGGAAAAATATAGTCGCCGGCAGCTGTCGTGGCAGGAGCAGGTGTATTGCCCGGATCCGTTGTTCCGGATTGTGCGGATAAGCCTTCGCCCGTGATCAGAATATCTTCTTCGAGAGAAGCAATGGTCACATTTTCTTCTTCGTCAAGATCATCGTAATTCTGTGCAAGCTGTGCTTCTTCCAATTCTTTTTTGGATATGCTGCTTTTTTCTTTTCCCAGGATGCCTCCCTGGGAAAGTCCGATAAAGATACTGCCGCCCAGGCAGCATACGATGATGATTGCCGCGATCACTGCGGCGATCTTCTCTTTGCTGCCTGACGGTTTGTGTTGATTGGTTTCGTTACTCTTCATTCCTGCCGCCCCCTAAGATCTTCTTGTACCGCATTCGGTGCAGAAGAGTGAATCGTCGTCTAATTCTGCGCCGCAGTTCTTACAGATATTGGATGCCGCGGATGTCTCCGGATCTTGTACCGGCGGCTCCGGATCTGAGATGAACTCAGGTACAGGTTCCTTTGCAGGCGCTGCTTCATCATCGGAGACGGGGTCTGCGCTGAAGCAAGGCTCTGGTGCAGGAACCGGCTCCGGTACGGGAGTCGCTTCTGTTATAGGAGAAGCTTCCGGTATGGAAGAAGTTTCCAAAACGGCAGAGTCAAGCCGTGTCCCGCACTCTACGCAGAATGCTGCGTCGGCTGCATTCGCGAAGCCGCATTTGGGACATCTGCATCCGCCGGCTGCGGGAGCCGGTGTCGGAGCTGCGGTCAAAGGGGCGCCGCAGCTGATGCAGAATTTGGCAGCCATGTTGTTGCCGAAACCGCAGTGCGGGCATGGATTTACGGCAGTAGCCTGCTGCAATTCCGCCTGATAGCGTTGATTCTCATTTCTCAGCCGAAGGATCTCGGAGAAGAGGGCGGCGTATTCTGAATTGGGATCGTTGATATATTTGCCGACACATTGTAAGCCCACCTGGTAGGTGAGTTTTTCGATCATCCGGTCGTTTGCCTTGATCAAATTACCGATCCTTACGCTTTCGGTTGCTGATTTTGCCTTCTGTGATACGCCTTGCCCGGCGATCGTAATAGAGTCTTTCATTTTGTCGAATAGTGCCATTGATATTCCTCCTATTGTATAAGATTTTCTGAATTTAGTAACCGAGATATGTATCAATTCCGTTTGCAATGCCCTGGACGATCTGAGATTGATATTCCGGAGACTGCATCATCATATCTTCCTGCGGGTTGCTCATATAGCCCATCTCTACGATCGTAACGGGCACCTTGCTCCAGTTATTTCCGCTCATGGTATCTGTCTCCCAGACACGTTCTTTTCTGCATCCGGTAGCTTCGCACAGTTTATTGAGGATACAGTCGGAGAGCAGCCTGCTGGCAGAGTACATCTCCGGTACGTAAGGGCTCTGCGGAGTAGTGCAGATGGTCATGGCTCCGGTCGCTGACTGGTTCTCGGAACCGTTGGCATGGATACGTACGTATGCGTCGGCGTTGGCATTGTTGGCGACGTCGGCGCGCTGGACGCAGCTAAGCGGAATATCGCTGGACTCGCGTGTCATCAGTACGGTATATCCGCGGTTCTCAAGCTCCTGCTTGAGCTGAAGGGAAATATTCAGGGTCAGTTCGTACTCCGGTACTCCGGTGCTGACGCCGCTTGTGCCGCCGGTATCTGCGCTCTTGTATTCGGAAGAGCCTGGTCCCAGGGGTTCTGTGCCCTGTGCAACGACGGCGGAATGTCCGGGATCCAGAACGATGGTCTGCGGCCTGGAAGCCGTCTCTCCCTGGACTTGCGCATCCGGAACGTCTTCGGCGGTCTCGCTGCTGCCGCCTTCCGGTTCGGATGCATCTTCGGATGCATCTTCGTATTCTTTTAGTTTTTCCAGGGCTTCCTGCTCTGCTTGTTCTGCCTTCTCGGCACGCTGCTTTGCATCGGCAAGTTGTTTCTCCAACTTGCTGATCTTGTCAGCGTCTTTGGATTGTCCGGAACAACCGGAAAGGAACAGAGCCGTACATAATATGAATAATAATTTTCGTGATCTTGTCATAATCTTTGCCTCCTGCACTCTATTATACTGAATGTTTGTTTCTTTCTCAAGTGCTAATCATCATACGGTCTTATACTTCACATTTTCTTAATTATTATTTAATGCTTTTGCTATATCAAAAACGAGGAAAATAATGTATAATACAACTCATCACCTTAATTTTAGGAGTGAATACATGAACAGACCAGTCTTAGGAATTCCGCAGAATACGATAGAGATCTTGCGGAAATATGATTTTTCATTTCAGAAAAAATTCGGACAGAACTTTCTGATCGACACCCATGTATTGGACAAGATAATTCAGGCTGCAAAGATTGACAAAGAGGATATGGTACTGGAGATCGGCCCGGGGATCGGTACGATGACGCAGTATCTGGCGGAAGCGGCAGGGAGGGTCGTAGCGGTAGAGATTGATAAGAATCTGATCCCCATACTTTCCGAGACGCTTGGCGGCTATCAGAATGTAAGGATCATCAACGAGGATATCCTGAAGTTGGATATCCGGAGTCTTGTGGCAGAGGAGAATGGGGGAAAGCCGGTGAAGGTTGTGGCGAATCTTCCATATTATATTACGACTCCGATCATCATGGGATTGTTTGAGGCGCATGTGCCGGTGGAGAGTATCACCGTAATGGTGCAGAAGGAAGTTGCGCAGCGTATGCAGACCGGTCCGGGAAGTAAGGATTATGGGGCGCTGTCCCTTGCCGTCCAGTATTATGCCGCTCCGTATATTGTAGCGAACGTACCGCCGAATTGCTTTATGCCAAGACCGAAGGTAGGGTCGGCGGTGATCCGATTGACTTGTCATGAACTGCCGCCTGTTAAAGTAAAGGATGAGCGCCTGTTATTTGATATTATAAGAGCTTCATTCGGACAGAGGAGGAAGACTCTGGTGAACGGGCTGTATAATTCGGACAGGCTGCAGTATTCGAAGGATGAGATTATCCGGGCGGTGGAGAGATTAGGAAAGGGAGCCGGTGTCAGAGGGGAGTCTCTGACGCTTGAAGAATTTGCGCGGCTGAGTGAATATCTGGAAGAGGCTAAGTGACGGGGCGTTCATATAGAGTAACTGTTGGTTTTATGGATCTATAGAAGGGAGAGGTTGCTATGGATAAGAAAAGAGAATTCTCATTGTTCGAGATCACACCAGAGATAGAGCATTTTGCAGAGTTGTGTGAGCAGAATAACGGGATTGACAAGGAACTATATACGAAATTCGAGGTAAAGAGGGGGTTGCGCGACCTGAATGGAAAGGGAGTCCTTGCCGGCCTGACGAATATTTCTGACGTATGTGCGAAGAAGATCGTGGACGGGGAGGAGGTTCCCTGTGAAGGAAATCTTTACTACCGCGGCTATAATATCAAGGATCTGGTAAAGGGATTCTTATCGGACGAACATTTTGGGTTCGAAGAGATTACATACCTGCTGTTGTTCGGAGAGCTTCCGAATGAGAAGGAACTGTCGGTATTCCACGATCTGCTAGTGGAGCGGCGCACCCTGCCGCCGACTTTTGTGCGTGATGTCATCATGAAAGCGCCGAGCCGGGATATGATGGTCAGCTTATCCCGATCGATCCTGAATCTGTATTCCTATGATGACAAAGCGGATGATACGACGATCCCGAACGTGCTCCGTCAGTGCCTGAACCTGATCAGTGAATTCCCTATGCTGATGGTATATGGTTATCATGCGTACAATTACCGTCAGGGGAAAGATATGTTCATCTATGCGCCGTCACCGGAACTTTCTACGGCTGAGAATATACTGATGATGCTCCGGGAGGATCGGAAGTATACGGCGCTTGAGGCGAAGATCCTTGATATGGCGCTTGTGCTCCATATGGACCATGGCGGCGGTAACAATTCGACATTCACGACCCATGTCGTTACATCCTCCGGAACGGATACGTATTCTACGATCGCGGCGGCGCTTGCGTCCCTGAAAGGACCGAAGCACGGCGGCGCGAATGTCAAGGTGACGCAGATGTTCGAGGATATGAAGAATGTCGTGAAAGACTGGCAGGATGAGGACGAGATACATCGTTATCTCTGTGATCTTCTGGAGAAGAAAGCCTTCGACAAAAAAGGGCTGATCTATGGTATGGGCCATGCGATCTATTCCGTATCCGATCCGAGAGCGGACATTTTCAAAGGTTTCGTGAAGCAGCTCGCGCAGGAGAAGGGCTGTGAAGATGAGTACATGCTCTACGAGAGGGTGGAGCAGATGGCGCCGAAGGTGATCGCAGAGAGAAGGAAGATTTATAAGGGAGTCAATGCCAACGTAGATTTCTACAGCGGGCTTGTGTACAGTATGCTCGATCTGCCTCCGGCGTTGTATACGCCGATCTTTGCGGCGGCGAGGATCGTAGGGTGGAGCGCGCACCGTCTGGAAGAGTTGAGGAATGTGGATAAGATCATCCGTCCGGCGTATAAGCCGCTGGCGGAGCACAGAGAATATGTGAAGATGGAAGAACGATAAGATGCGGGATGAATTTGATTATCTTTCCAAAGACGGGAAGACACAGATACATGCGGTGGAGTGGAAGCCCAAAGGCGAAGTCAGAGGGATCTTGCAGATCTGTCACGGCATGGTGGAATATATAGAGCGGTATGATGAATTCGCATCCTATATGAGCGATCATGGGTACTACGTGACCGGGCATGATCATCTGGGGCACGGCAGGTCCGTCAATTCCGAAGCGGATTATGGGTATTTTCCTGAGAAGGACGGGAATCGGTTCGTGATCGGAGATATACAGAAGCTTCGGGAGATGACGGAGAAGAAATATCCGGATGTGCCCTACCTGATGCTGGGGCACAGCATGGGGTCGTTCCTTCTGCGCCAGTATATGACAGAATATGGGGACGGGCTTGCAGGCGCAGTGGTCATGGGAACCGGATATCAGCCGATGGCGGTGCTTGGGGCAGGACAGTTGGTGTGCAGGTTCACCGCGATGTTCAGAGGATGGAGATACCGCAGTAAATTGGTGGATCATATGAGCATTGGCGGATTCAATAAGAAGTTCGAGCCGGGTGAAACCACCAGGGACTGGGTTACGTCAGATAAGGAGCTTCGCCGGAAGTATGTGGAAGATCCGTTGTGTATGTTCCGGTTTACCCTTGCCGGATATTATCAGATGTTCGAAGGAATGAAGGTACTGGCAAGGAAAGAGAGTATAGAGCGCATTCCCAAAGATCTGCCGGTTTTATTTACCGCGGGGATGGAGGATCCTGTGGGAGCATTCGGCAAGAATGTAAGGAAAGTATATAAGAAGTATAGAAAGGCAGGCATCGAGAAGACTGCGGTTAAGCTGTATGCGGGAAGCCGTCATGAGATCTTGAATGAGACAAACCGGGCGCAGGTATACGAGGATCTGTACCGGTGGTGCGAACGCTGCATCCGCATGTGACAGAACCTGGTTTTATTTTCCTTGGTTCCCTTAACTTTTGGTTTTTTCCGCCGATATAGTTAATATGAACATAGAAATTTGATTTCTTGAAAAATAAAAGAAAAGGGGGATATTCAGATGAAACTTGATGACCTTTACTATCAGAACATCCAGACAAAGACAGGTTATGCAGCTGTCACAGCGAACAATGTAGCGGCGGCAGGAAAGACTGCGCAGGAGCAGAACAAAGATGCGGTAGGAGCCGTAGACGACAAGAAGACCAATTCGAATACGGACCGCGTTGAATTCAGCAAGGATACAAAGGTTACGAATAAGATGAGCGATTCCGAGAGAGCTGCTCTTGTAAAGAGCCTGAAAGCTGACCTGGATAATCAGATGGCACGCTTTACCAACATGATGACCCAGATGTTCCAGAAGCAGGGAATCACAGGCATGACTGCTCAGGGCGACGATATGTGGAGAAGGATCGCCAGCGGTAATTTCACAGTGGATGCGCAGACGAAGGCTGAGGCTCAGGAGGCGATCTCTGAAGACGGTTATTGGGGTGTAAAGCAGACATCACAGAGGATTTTTGATTTCGCATATGCACTTGCAGGCGACGACCCTGAGAAGATGAAGAAGATGCAGGATGCTGTTGAGAAGGGATTCGAGCAGGCAACGAAGTCCTGGGGCGGGAAGCTGCCGTCTATTACGGATGAGACGCACAGTGCGATCGGCGATCTGTTTGACAGTTATTACGAGAAAGCAGGAAAAGCGGAATAAAGCAGAATATAGCGAAGAAATAGTGTTGGAAGTAAGAGGAAGGGAACGAGAGATTAAGATCGCGTTCCCTTTTTTTCATAGAGGATCGCGATCTGTGAGAGAAAAGCAATACGTGTCCTGCGGATTATAAGCAGGGCATTCTGCCAGGGAGGGATAGGTCATGCCAGGAGTGAAGGAAGCAGGGAAATCTCAGGCTTCGGCTGCTGCTGCGGCGGCAGCCGCCGCTACGGATGTAAGGATTGCCGGAAAGAATGCAAAGATGGAAGCCGGACAGGTTCTGATCACGGAAGCGGCGAGGCATGCGGCAGAGATGAAAGAAGAGCTTTTGAAAGAAAGTTCGGCGAGGAAAGAGGAAGATAAGGAAGACAGGGACCGGACGGAAGAGAAGAAAGATACGTCGGAACTCTCCAGACAGAGTAAATGGTTTGGGATAGAAGGGAAGTTTCTGAAGGACGCGGATATCAAATGGACGTTGGAGATGTTAAAGGAGCAGTGGGAAGCGTTTCAGAACTGGATGCCGGCAGCGGACAAAGAATTGTCTGCGCATCTGGAGGAGTTGTCCAAGCTCTATCTTGCGCTTTTGGAAGCGGTTCTTACGCATACGGCGGGGGAGGAGCAGCTGCTTCAGATAGAGAGGCTCAATGAGATATTGGCGCAGAAGCTGAATCTTCTGATGGATCTGGACCTGAAAGACCTGATGAAGCTGCTTGAACAGACCGGAAAAGCAGAAGAATTGGATCGTATCAGATCCAGCGTGTATAAGCAGACGACCGGAGAGTCGATCTCCGCCAGGGCTGCGGGCAGATTCTTTGCACGGGGGAATGTGAATTCTACGGGAAATACCCGTTATTTTATGCCGGGATCACAGGGGCAGCAGGCAGTGAGCGGCAGAGGCGGAAAAGGTATGTATACCGCGGCTGCTTCGTCTGCGTCTGCCGGCAGTCTGTCCGCAGCTTCTGAGGAGGGAAGATTCTATGAACTGGCAAAAGGCAGGAATATCAGGATGAACCAGGCTCTTGATATCCGCGGACAGTCAGGCGAATTGCAGATGAGTCAAAGAGCAAGGGCGCTGAACGGCGCAAAAGGAAGCGGAGGCGCAGATATGGGCATCCTGGGCGGGAAGACGTTACCCGGCGGGAAAGAGCTTGCAGGCGCGAACCGTTTTGCCGCGCACATGAACGGAAGCGGGAATCTGCTTGCCAGTCCGGATATCAGTGCGAGGAATGAAGAAGTATTGGGGCTCCTTGCTGCCGTGACATCCATAAAGAGCCAGGTATACGCCTCGAATTCAGGAAGAAATAACGCTATGAGTACGCCGCTTCGAAGCGCGATCAATCAGATGATAGATTATTATCTGACACAGAAGGGCGCTTATAAAGTATACGGTTATACGGCGAACATATATGAGAAGACGAAGAGTCCGCAGAAAGCGATCGAAGAAGGATTGGAGTATGCGTACCGGATCTTCATGGAGAAGAAGGGCGACGCCGTGTATCAGCAGCAGGAGGCATATTCTGAGAAAGCAGGCTTTTTTCAGATGCTGTTAAAGGGGCAGTCCCTGCAGGCAGACCTGATCCGGGGGATGAAGCTGTTGGAGGGAAACTGGCGGGAGTTCTTGAAAGCCGTCGGTGAGAATGAGAAGAAAGGGATCACCCTGAAGATGCAGAAACACAGCCCCTGGGGAATATTGTTTGAAGCGCAGGGATTCGAGAAAGGGAAGCGTGAGCAGAAAGGGAAAAGCGTACTTCTGACAGAAATAGCAGGTATAGCGGTATTGATCGTAATATACTTGTGTTTCCGCCTGTTTTTCTAGTATATGTTTCTGGTACATGTTTGAATACTGTACTTGACAAGGGGAGCAGGTGTGTGATAGGATTTTGGACATGATCAATAAAAGATAAAAGCAATGACGAAGAGAGTAGGTCTTTGGAACTTTTACAGAGAATTCCCGGAACCATGCGATAGCTGCTTTGGTATAACCGAAGTTGTGCAGGATTATTTGAAAGCGGAGTATGGGGATGCTGAGAGGGATGGAGGGAAAATGGCTGAAGATGGCTTCCGAGCGGCGCACCGACTATAAGAAATATTCTTATACAGGCTGCGATGGGTTCGCCCGTTATAGCGAGAGAGTGTCGGCGGATATCGCCGGGATATACCGGCTGCGGTTCCCACCCAAAAAGCAGAAGACAGGAACTGCGGATAGCTGTTATGGCACTTAGCGAGGTTCTGCCTGTGAGGGCAGGACGAAGAAGAAGTGGTAACACGGCAGGATTCCGTCTTCTCGGTATATTTCGTAATATATCCGGGAGGACATTTTTTTTGCATAGGTATGCTTGAAAAGAAGGGAGAGAAGGGAAATGAGTGAAAAACCAAAGTATTATATGACAACGGCGATTGCCTATACGTCGGGGAAACCCCATATCGGCAACACCTATGAGATCGTCCTGGCAGATGCGGTCGCGAGATATAAGAGGAGCCAGGGATACGACGTATTCTTTCAGACAGGGACAGACGAGCATGGACAGAAGATCGAGATGAAGGCGGAGGAAGCAGGTATTACGCCGAAAGAATATGTGGATCATGTGGCGGGAGAGATCCGCAGGATATGGGATCTGATGAATACTTCTTATGACAAATTTATCCGTACAACGGACGAGGATCATGAGAAGCAGGTGCAGAAGATATTCAAGAAACTGTATGATAAGGGAGATATCTACAAAGGATATTATGAGGGGATGTACTGTACGCCTTGCGAGTCCTTCTTCACAGAGTCGCAGCTGGTGGACGGCAAGTGCCCGGATTGCGGACGTGAGGTGCAGCCTGCGAAGGAAGAGGCATATTTCTTCAAGATGAGTAAATACGCGGACCGCCTGATCGAGCATATCAATACGCATCCGGAGTTCATCCAGCCTGTATCACGCAAGAATGAGATGATGAACAACTTCTTACTTCCGGGGCTGCAGGATCTGTGTGTATCCAGAACCTCATTCAAATGGGGAATTCCGGTGGATTTCGATCCGAAGCACGTGGTCTATGTATGGCTGGACGCGCTGACGAACTATATTACCGGGATCGGGTATGAGTGCGATGGCGAGAGCACGGAACAGTTCAATAAGGACTGGCCGGCAGACCTGCATCTGATCGGGAAGGACATCATCCGTTTCCATACGATCTATTGGCCGATCTTCCTGATGGCGCTTGATCTTCCGCTTCCGAAACAGATCTTCGGGCATCCGTGGCTTTTGCAGGGAGACGGTAAGATGAGCAAGTCCAAGGGAAATGTACTGTATGCGGATGAACTGGTGGATTTCTTCGGGGTGGACGCAGTGCGTTATTTCGTGCTCCATGAGATGCCTTTTGAAAATGACGGCGTGATCACCTGGGAACTGATGGTGGAGCGGATGAATTCTGATCTTGCCAATACTCTGGGTAATCTGGTGAACCGGACGATCTCAATGACGAATAAATATTTCGGCGGTGCGGTGACGGATAAGGGCGCGGCTGACACAGAGGAAGAGCGCAGCGTGGATGCGGATCTGAAGGCTGTAGTTGAGAATACGCCGAAGGTGGTTGCGGCGAAGATGGATCACCTGCGGGTTGCAGATGCAATCACGGAAATATTCAACCTGTTCAAGCGCTGTAATAAGTATATTGATGAGACGATGCCGTGGGTATTGGCGAAGGATGAGGCGAAGAAGGACCGTCTGGAGACGGTGCTCTGTCACCTGCTTGAGAGTATCAAGGCAGGAGCTGTCCTGATCGAGCCATTTATGCCCGAGACATCAGAACGTATCCTTAAGCAGTTAGGAGACGGAAAGGTGACGGAGAATCCGGAGATCCTGTTCGCCAGGCTGGACGTGGAGGAAGTGCTTAAGAAGGTGGAAGAACTTCATCCGCAGTCTGCGGGAGGATCAGACGGAGACGAAGCAGCGGGAGCAGACGATGCGGGCGTGATCGACATAGAGGCAAAGCCGGAGATTACCTTCGAGGATTTCGGGAAAATGCAGTTCCAGGTAGGCGAGATCATCGCCTGTGAGGAAGTGAAGAAGTCGAGAAAGCTTCTCTGTTCCCAGGTGAAGATCGGCAGCCAGGTGAAGCAGATCGTGTCCGGGATCAAGGCGCATTATAAACCGGAAGAGATGGTTGGCAAGAAGGTGATGGTGCTTGTGAATCTGAAACCGGCGAAGCTTGCCGGCGTGCTGTCTGAAGGAATGCTTTTGTGTGCAGAAGACGCGGAAGGGAACCTTGCGCTCATGACGCCTGAGAAGGAGATGCCGGCAGGAGCCGAGATCTGCTGATCATTTCCGCAAAGCAGCGAGCCGGGCAGCCGTGTCTGCATGGATGTCCGGCTTCTGCCGCGGGGCTTTGAATGCAGGGAAAACCCTGACAGATTAGGAAAAGAAAGGATATGATTTTATGGAGAAGATAAGAATCGGGATCGTTGGATATGGGAATATCGGAAGGGGCGTGGAGCTTGCCGTTGCCCGCAATGAAGATATGGAGCTGAAGGCAGTATTTACAAGGCGCGACCCTTCTTCTGTGAAGATACACACAAAGGGCGCTGCGGTAAAGCATATGGACGATATGCTGTCGATGAAGGACGAGATTGACGTTATGATGCTGTGCGGCGGTTCTGCGACGGATCTGCCGGTGATGGGCCCGCAGATCGCGGCGGATTTTAATACCATCGACAGCTTTGATACACATGCAAGGATTCCGGAGTATTTCGAGAATGTAGACAAAGCAGCGAAAGCAGGGAAGAAGATCGGGATCATATCCGTAGGCTGGGATCCGGGAATGTTCTCTTTGAACCGTCTGTATGCGGAGTCTGTCCTGCCGCAGGGAAGCACCTATACATTCTGGGGCAAAGGCGTCAGCCAGGGGCATTCCGATGCGATCCGCAGAGTACAAGGTGTGAAGAACGGTATTCAGTATACGGTGCCGATCGAGGCGGCGGTGGAGCGTGTGAGAAGCGGAAGCGAGCCGGAACTTACCACAAGGGAGAAGCATCTGCGGGAATGTTATGTGGTTCCTGAGGAAGGGGCGGATCTTAAGGCGATCGAGAATGCCATTAAGACGATGCCGAATTACTTTGATGAATATGATACGACGGTAACATTTATCACAGAAGAAGAGCTAAAAGAGAAACATCATAAGATGTCCCACGGCGGTTTCGTGATCCGAAGCGGCGATACGGGAGAGGAAGGGAATCAGCATATCATCGAGTATTCCTTGAAGCTGGATTCTAATCCGGAGTTCACGGCAAGCGTCCTGATCTGCTATGCGAGGGCGGCGTACCGGCTGTCGAAGGCGGGAGAGAGCGGCGCAAGGACGGTATTTGATATCGCGCCGGCGCTGTTGTCTGCGAAGACGGCAGAAGAGCTGAGGGCAGGATTATTATGATCTTTGATACACATGCACATTATGATGACGGGCAGTTTGATGAAGACCGGGAGGAACTGCTTGCTTCCATGGCTGAGAACGGAGTGGGGATCATCGTCAATGTCAGTGCGTCGTATGCTTCCTGTGAGCGTGTGACGGATATGGTCAGGGATTATCCGTTTCTGTATGCCGCGGTGGGGGTCCATCCCGATGAGGTGGGAGATCTGAACGAGGAATCATTTGCCCGGATGAAGGCTTTATTTACGAGAGAGAAAGTAGTTGCGGTCGGTGAGATCGGGTTGGATTATTATTGGGAGAAGGAGTCTCATGAGATCCAGAAGAAATGGTTCATCCGGCAGCTTGAACTGGCAGGGGAACTTGGGCTTCCGGTTGTGATCCACAGCCGGGAGGCGGCTGCCGATACCATGGAGATCATGAAGAGATACGCAAAAGGGCTTAAGGGCGTGATCCACTGCTATTCTTATTCCAGGGAAATGGCGAAGGAATATGTGAAGATGGGATTCTATATAGGGGTCGGCGGAGTAGTCACTTTCAAGAATGCACGGAAGCTGAAAGAAACCGTTGAGGAAATACCCCTCGCCTCCATAGTCCTTGAGACGGACTGCCCTTATCTGGCTCCGGTACCTTACCGGGGCAAACGCAATCATTCTGCTTACATCCGGTATGTGGCGGAAGAAGTTGCAAGATTAAAAGGGCTGTCCTGCGAAGAAGTGATCCGGCAGACAGAAAAGAATGCAAAAGAATTGTACGGCTTTTCCGCTGAGTGAAAAGCCGTACAATTCTTTTTCTATCCGTTTATCCGTCCATAGCGTTTTGTTATGGTACGGATCTTTTCTTGTAATTCTTCTGACAGATCTTCTTTTGTAACTCGCCACTTCCAGTTGTTCCCGATGGTGGAAGGCTTATTCATCCGGCAGGAGTTATCAAGTCCCATATAGTCCTGCAGCGGGATAATGCAGGTCTTGGCATTGCTGCGCATTGCCAGGGAGATGAAGGACAGATATAGCTGGTCTTTCGGCGTGTACTGGTCGCACATATAGTCTCTTGCCGCCTGCCGTTCTTCCTCCGTGATGGAATCAAGCCATCCGACGAGGGTCTCGTTGTCATGGGTCCCGGTATAGACGACACTGTTTTCGGTATAATTATGCGGCAGGTAATCGTTGGCGGAACCGGTATCTCTGGAGTCAAAAGCGAATTCCAGAACCTTCATTCCCGGGAAACCGCTCTCGCGGACTAACCAACGGACGGAATCCGTCACATAACCCAGGTCTTCGGCGATGACCTCATGGCGTCCCAGATGCTGTTCCATACATTGGAACAGTTCGATCCCGGGACCTTTCTCCCAATGCCCGTTGACGGCGGATTCCTCACCGTAAGGGATCGAATAATATTCGTCGAATCCGCGGAAATGATCGATCCGAAGTATATCATATAACTGGAAGCAATATGCCAGGCGGGAGATCCACCATTCGTAGTTGGTCTTCTTATGATATTCCCAACGATAGAGAGGATTCCCCCAGAGCTGTCCGGTTGCGGAGAATCCGTCCGGTGGACAGCCGGCAACGGCAAGAGGAACATTCTTTTCATCCAGCTGGAATAACTCCGGATGAGCCCAGGCATCCGCACTGTCCATTGCCACATAGACCGGAATGTCCCCGATCAGGCGCACGCCTTTCTGATTGGCGTATGCCTTGAGGTCGCTCCATTGCTCGTAGAATTTAAACTGCATATATTGATGGAATTCGACATACGGATACAACTCTTTGTAGTATTCTTCCATAGCGGATTCTTTGCGCAGGCGGATATCTTCCGGCCACTGATCCCAGGAAACATTATTGTATTGTTCTTTTACTGCCATGAAAAGGGCGTAATCAGAGAGCCACCATTTATTCTTTCTTACAAAATGCTGATAATCGTGATTTTCTGTGATCCAGCTGCGCTGATAGGCTTTGTAGAGAAGGGCATACCGTGACTTATAGAGTTTTTCATAGTCTACGGAGCCGGGAGTATCGCCGAAGTCGGCGTCATCGCATTCCTCCTTGTGCAGGACGCCTTCTGCTACAAGAGATTCCAGACTGATGAAATAGGGATTTCCGGCAAAGGTTGAAAATGACTGATAAGGGGAATCGCCGTAACTGGTAGGGCCAAGAGGAAGGATCTGCCAGTAGGACTGTCCGGCGTCTTTAAGCCAGTCTATAAAATCATATGCACTCTGAGAAAAACAGCCGATGCCATACCGAGAAGGCAGGCTGGTAATAGGAAGAAGTATTCCTGCGTTTCGTTTCATTGATAGTACCTCCTATAGATATCATATAATATAAATGTACCTCTTTTTCCGACAAAACGCAATGTGAATTTCATATTTCGTAAAACTTGTTGGCTCTTCGGGTTTGTGTTATAATTTTGTGGAAGCCGGGCGGTATACCGGCGGCAGATACGGAGGTATGTTATGATAACGATCAAAGATATGGCTGATATGTTGGGGATCAGCACGACAACCGTGTCGAACGTTATTCATGGGAAGACGAGCGAGGTCTCGCAGAAAACGGTAGAACGGGTAGAGAAATTGTTAAAAGAATATGATTATGTCCCGAATAACAGTGCAAGAAGCCTTTCGCAGAAGTGCTCTAAGATCATAGGAGTTTCGCTGAAGGGACGGAAGGGGCAGTATGACAATCTGATCGCGGATCCTTTCTTCAGTGTGCTGCTTGGCGCGATCGAGGCGGAGATCCGCCGTCAGGGGTATTTTATGATGATCTATACATCCGATGAGATCTCGGAGCTGATCCGTAATGTGCTGACCTGGAATGTGGACGGGCTGATACTCCTTGGAATCCTTCATGATGATTTTGTCAAGATCAAGAGCAGGTATAAGAATCCCATCGTGCTGATCGACAGTTATGCGCCGAGAGACATCATGAATTATGTGAATATCGGGTTGGAAGACGAGAAAGGCGCTTATGAGATGACGGAATATCTTCTGGAGCATGGGCACAGGAGGATCGCGTTCCTGGCGGACAATATGGAGGGAGTAGATTATGTCCGGTATATCGGACATCAGAAAGCCCTGGCAAAATATGGCATCAAGGCGGATTCCAGAGACCTTCTGATCATTCAGAGAGGGGTGACCGATCAGGAAAGTACGCTGGAAGAACTCTACTACATGTCCAGGAATTATACGGCGTTCATGTGCTGTTCTGATTATTGGGCGGTTCTGCTGATGAGCTATTTTGGGGACAGAGGAGTGAGGATCCCGGAGGACCTGTCTTTTACGGGATTCGACGACGTCCTGATGTCCAGGATCATCCGTCCGGCGCTGACGACCGTGCATCAGGATCCTGTGCGGCGGGGAGAAGTTGCGGTGGACACTCTGATTAAGATGATCCAGGGAGAGGAGATTCCGGACTGGGATGTCAAGCTTCCGGTGGAGTTGGTCGTACGGGACAGCGTGAAGACGATATCTGCTTATGGGAATTATGCTTCTGTGGAGAAGCGCCGGGAGCCAGGGAGCGGATTTCCGGGAATAGACTGAGAAGGATTAAAAAAGATGGCGATGTTCTGATCGTGGGGAAACCTGCGGAGACAGTTATTTCACACAGTTGCGGTGGGAAATAACGGTTTCCGCAGGTTTTTTGTATGGTGGCAGTGAGAAATCACCGTCTCTGCAGGTTTTTTGTATAGCAGCCGGGTGAAATAGCTGATGTTACAAATTTTCTGCCTCTTTACTTTCTCGCATAAGTATATTTGTTGTGATATTGAATAATAAACTTAGAAAAATATTGTATAATATAGACAAAAATATATCTAAAGATATATTTTTTAAAACTTATGCGCAAAAGGGATTGCAAAATTACGAAATAAATGCTAGTATATGTGTCAAGATACCTTATGCGCAAAAGGTAGAAAAGGTAGAAAAGATCATTTATTATAACATGTTATAACAAAAATAATCAAACATGTGGAGGACAAAATGAAAAGGAAAGTTATTGCAGCATTACTGGCAGCAACAATGGTATTAGGTTTAACAGCATGTGGTTCATCAGGCGGAGATTCCGACGGAGGATCAGGCGGCGGTTCTTCCTCTGGTTCCGACGGTAAGACCATCCGTCTTGTTAACGGTAAGATCGAGATTGACGCTACATTGAAAAAGTTAGCCGAGATGTACAAGGAAGAGACGGGTATAACTGTAGAGATTGAGTCTATGGGCGGCGGTGTTGATATCCAGGGTACGATCAAGGGTTACTATCAGGCTGGCAATATGCCGGACATATTTGTGAATGCTCTGGGACCGGAGTTCGAGAACTGGTCCGGGATGTTAGAGGATATGAGCGGTGAGAAATGGGCGTCTGACACAGACAATGCTTATGTGGATGAGGAAGAGGGCGTGATCGGATATCCATACACCGTGGAGGGTATCGGACTTGCTTATAACAAGCAGATCTTAACGGATGCCAAGATAGACCCTGCTACATTGACGGATACGGCGAAGCTTGAGGCGGCATTCAAAGAGTTGGACGCTAGGAAAGATGAGCTTGGCATTACGGCGGTAGTCGGATACTGTGCGGAGCCTACGAATCTTTACTGGTCGACGGGACAGCATGTATTTGCAAATTATCTGGATGCAGGACTTGACCGTGATGATACGACATATATTGATATGCTCAATGACGGCGGAAAGTTCGATGAAGACCGTCTGAAGGATTTTGCGGAGTATGTGGGCGTCCTGAATCAGTATTCAGATCCCGCGCTGTTGGTTTCCGGTACATATGACCAGCAGATCCTGAACTTTGCATCCGGCAAATATGCATTCGTGACACAGGGATCCTGGATCGGAGCAACCATGACGTCGGATGATAAGGACGCTTATGAGGCGGCAGGTAATTTTGAAGTAGGCATGATCCCTTATGCATTCCAGGACGGCATTGATACGATCCTTACGAATTCCCCTTCCTGGTGGTCCGTATATTCTGACGGTAACGCAGAGGAGGCGAAGAAATTCTTACAGTGGATGTCAGAAGACACGGCGCAGAAGGTACTGGTTGAAGAAGCCGGATTTATCAGTCCGTTTAAGTCCTGTACATATGTTGCGGCAGATCCGTTTGCGCAGGCTATGGTAGATTATATCTCAGAAGAGAAGACATCTTCCTGGCATTGGCTTGATATGAAAGAAGGCTACGCGATGAACTATACCGGACAGGTATTTGCCGATTATGCGTCAGGCGCTCTGGATACGGAAGGTTTTATAAAGACAATCAAGCAGGTTTCCGAGGCTTGCTACGCGAACTAATTTTTCGGGAATTCATCTGTCCTGAAATTAGGCCACGATAGAGAGTGGATGGCAGCAAGTGTCTGCCGTCCGCTTTTATTATGGATATTTATAATAATGAGAGAGAGGAGCTGTAACAATGGCTGAAAACTCAAAAAATACAAAACTTTTGTCATTTGTGCTTCTGGGAGCAGGGATCGCGGGCATGGTTGCCGCGCTGATCCTGGATTTTACCAGAAGCAATGCTTCCTACAGGGGACCGCTGCTGGTGATCGGTGCGATCTTATTCTTGGCAGGCATGTATTTCTTTCCAACGGTTGAGCATCACCGCAGTATTATTAACTTTATATTTTTATTTCCGTTGTTATTTTCCTTTGCCGTAACGGTACTGATCCCGTTGGGACTGGGGATCATCTATTCTTTCACCGACTGGAACGGCATCCGTCTGACGGGATTCGTCGGATTCAGTAATTATATGACGATGTTCAAGGATCCGGCGTTTGTCTGGTCCGTATTGCTTACCTTTTTATTTGTGATCTTTAACATGGTGCTGATCAATGTGATCGGGTTTATGCTGGCTCTGCTCTGTACGTCTAAGATGCGGGGGATCAACTTCTTCCGCGCGTCTTATTTTCTTCCGAATCTGATCGGAGGTATCGTACTGGGTTATATCTGGCAGTTTGTATTCAATAACGTGCTGATCCAGATCACTTCCAAATGGGGGATGATGAATTCGATCCTCGCCAATACGAAGACGGCGTTTGCGGCGATCGTAGTGGTATACATTTGGCAGTACGCCGGATATATCATGCTGATCTACGTGACAGGACTTACGACGGTTCCAAAGGATGTGCTGGAAGCGTCTCAGATCGACGGCGCCAATGCGCTGACGACTCTTTTTAAGATCAAGCTCCCAATGATCGCCTCTACGGTGACCATCTGTACGTTCCTGACCCTGACGTCTGCCTTCAAGCAGTTTGATGTGAATATGGCGCTGACCAATGGTACGGGATCCATCGCCGACTTCATGGGAAGTTATCTGACGAACGGTACACAGATGCTTGCCCTTAATATCTATAATACGGCGATCACAAAGAACAGTTATGCGCTTGGCCAGGCGAAGGCGGTCCTGTTCTTCATCATTCTTGCCTGTGTATCCATTATCCAGGTTCGTATTTCTAATAGCAAGGAGGTAGAGCTGTAATGGGAATGAAGAAATCCAGTAAAATAATTTTTACGATCCTTGGTGTGATCGTTGCGGTCTATACGCTGTTTCCGTTCTATCTGGTCGTGCTTAATACATTTAAAAACGCCAATGGTATCGTTGCAAACCCGGTAGGATTCGGCGGGGTCAGTTTCTCACAGCTGATGTCGAATATCTCTGCCGTGGTCAATAACTCTAACTTTAATTTCTGGTATGCGTTTGGCACGTCTGTAATTATTACGGTGTTGTCCCTGGTTCTTCTGGCGCTCTTCGGAGGTATGGCGGCGTGGGTCATCTGCCGGAATAAGACGAAATGGTCTACGGCGATCTATATGGTATTTATCGCGTCCATGATCATACCTTTCCAGGTTGTTATGCTGCCTCTGATCTCTACCTTCCGGGATGTGAGCCAGTTTATCGGGATCTCCATGCTGCAGTCCATTCCTGGTATTGTGTTTGCGTACTGCGGGTTCGGCGGAGCTATGACCGTATTTATCCTGACAGGGTTCATCAAGGGGATTCCCTATGAGCTTGAAGAGGCAGCCGCGATCGACGGATGTTCTCCGGAAGGAACATTTTTCCGGATCATCTTCCCGCTGCTGACGCCGGTCATCACTACGGTTACCATCCTGAACGGAATGTGGATCTGGAACGACTACCTGCTGCCGTCCCTGATGCTTGGACAGAACGGTAAGGTGAAGACGCTTCCGGTTGCGGTGCAGGCGTTCGTAGGTTCTTATGTAAAACAGTGGGATCTGATCCTGACGGCGGCGCTTTTGGCGATCGTTCCTATGATCGTCATCTTCCTGGTTGCCCAGAAGCAGATCATGAACGGTATGGTAGAAGGCGCGATCAAGTAAATATTCTGTATTGAAGGAGTCTGTTATGAGTTTGTTTGATATGAACGGCCCGCTGATGTATAATCTCGGGAAATTGGCGAATATCTTCCTGTGCAATGTGTTGTTCTGCCTGTTCTCTCTGCCGCTTTTTACGATAGGGGCGGCGTTGTCGGCATTGTTCTTCTGTATGCAGGCGATCTGGGACGACGATGAAGATGATATCATTGCGAAGCAGTACTGGTATGCGTTTAAGCAGAATTTCAAACAGGGAACGGTGATCTGGCTGATCTGCCTGCTTGCGTTCGTATTCCTCGGCGTCTATTACTTCATCGTCTCGAGTATGACCGGGACGGTGGGGAAGATATACAGAGTCAGCTTCTTTATGATGTGCGTACTCTTTCTGTTCGGATTCCAATATCTGTTTCCGCTGCAGGCAAGATACAGGAATACGGTCAGGAATACCATGAAGAATGCATGGCTTCTCAGTATCGCCGCGCTGCCGTGGACGGCGCTCAGTATCTTGCTGACGGCGGGGGCGGTGTATCTTTCCTTCTTCATGAATCCCGACGGCGTAAGCCTGGCGGTGTTCTTGTGGGGAACTCTGGGGTTTGGCATCGTGGCGTACCTGAATAGTATTTTCTTTAAGAAGGCATTTCAGATGATCGATCCGGAGAGGCTGGAAGCGGTACACGAGGCGCCCAGGGAGGCTTTGTTTATCGACGAAGAACACCGGACGGAGAAAGATAGATTCACATATAGAAAACTTCTTTAGGATAAAGAAGATATCATAACTTGGAGGAAAATGATTATGGCTTCGATTAGTTTTAAAAATGTAACAAAGACTTATGATGGAGCGGCATCCCCGGTTGTCCCCAATCTGAACCTGGAGATCAAGGATAAGGAATTCATTATCCTTGTAGGCCCGTCGGGATGCGGGAAGTCAACCACTCTGCGTATGATCGCGGGGCTTGAGACAGTCACGGAGGGCGAGGTATATATCGGAGACCGCCTGGTGAATAAGGTGCCGCCGAAGGATCGGGATATTGCGATGGTATTCCAGAACTATGCGCTCTATCCGCATATGAATGTATATAAGAATATCTCTTTTGGGTTGAATCTTCGTAAGGAAGACAAGGCGGAGATCGACCGTCGTGTACATGAGGCGGCGAAGATCCTTGACCTGGAACACTTGCTGAACCGTAAGCCAAAAGAACTGTCCGGCGGACAGAGGCAGAGGGTGGCTCTTGGACGCGCCATGGTCCGTAATCCTGCCGTATTCCTGCTGGATGAGCCGCTTTCCAACCTGGACGCAAAACTCCGTGCGTCTATGAGGACGGAGATCGCCAAGCTTCATCAGAAACTGGATATTACATTTGTGTATGTGACACATGACCAGACAGAGGCTATGACGATGGGCGACAGGATCGTCGTTATGAAGGAAGGGATCGTACAGCAATTCGATACGCCGCAGGTTCTTTATGATACACCGGATAACCTGTTCGTGGCAGGGTTCATCGGAAGCCCGCAGATGAACTTCATGGAAGCGAAGATCAGCCTGGAGGGTGAAAAACTCTATGCGGATGTGAAGGGCAACAAGCTTCTGGTTCCGGAGTTCAAGAAGAAAGCGTTGGCGCCGTATGCAGGGAAGTCCGTGGTGATGGGGCTTCGTCTGGAGGATTTCCTGCCGGAAGAGAAGAGGACAAAAGACAATACGCTGAATGCAGTGATGAATTTCAGTGAGCTGATGGGTGCGGATTATCATCTGCATCTGACGGTGGAAGATATACCGCTTACCGTGAAGATCTCTTCATCCGAGAAACCGTTGACAAAGGGTCCGGCGAAAGTGGCGGCTAAGATGGAGAAGGCACATTTCTTTGATAAAGATACGGAGAAAGCCATTTGCCATTAGGCAGATTGGAAAAGGTGTAAGCGAAAGGAGTAAACGAGTATGGTTGAGTGGCTGAAAAATGCGGTTTTTTATGAGATCTATCCGCAGTCTTTTGCGGATAGCAATGCGGATGGGATCGGAGATATCCAGGGGATCATCGAGCATCTGGACTATATAGCGGAACTGGGATGTAATGCGATCTGGCTGAATCCTTGCTTTGCGTCGCCTTTTTTGGATGCGGGATATGATGTCTCTGACTATATGAAAGTGGCGCCGAGATATGGGACCAATGCGGATCTGAAGCGGCTGTTTGATGAGATACATAAGCGGGGGATGCATGTGCTGCTGGATCTGGTTCCGGGGCATACATCCTGGGAGCATGAGTGGTTCCGGGAGTCTTTAAAGCCTGAGAAGAATCCTTGTTCCGGACGGTATGTGTGGACGGACGACGCATGGACGGAATTCGAAGGAGATGAGAATATCCGTGGATTCCTGCGGGGGATGAGCCAGAGGAACGGCTGTGTGGCGGTGAATTTCTATGCGCATCAGCCTTGTCTGAATTATGGCTGCTATAAGGTAGAGAATCCGAGCTGGCAGCAGCCGATGGATTCCGAGGATGCGCTGGCTACTCGCGAGGCGATCAAGGACGTTATGAGATTCTGGCTTAAGATGGGATGCGACGGATTCCGTGTGGACATGGCGGGATCTCTTGTGAAGAATGATCCAAAGCAGGAGGGGACGATTGCCCTGTGGCGTGATTTCCGTGACTTCCTGGATCGGGAATTCCCCGAGGCGGCTATGATCTCTGAGTGGGGACAGCCGGACAGGAGCCTGCGGTCCGGATATCACATGGACTTCATGCTTCACTTTGGACCTAGCCATTATACGGAGCTGTATCATGAAGATGATCCGTATTTCTCCCGGGAGGGTAAGGGAAATGTGAAAGCATTCATTGATTATTATAAGAAATGCTATGAGCCGACCAACGGAAAGGGAATGATCTGTATGCCGTCGGGGAATCATGATATGGTCCGTCTTACCCACTGGCTGGATGACGAAGAGGTGAAGATCGTGTTCGCGTTCATCCTGTCGCTGCCCGGCGCGCCGTTCATCTATTACGGTGATGAGCTGGGTATGCGGTATCTGAAGGATGTGGTGTCTGTGGAAGGCGGTTATATCCGTACGGGTTCCCGCTCTCCGATGCAGTGGAACGCCGGGCCAAACGCCGGTTTCTCTGAGGCGAAGGCGGATGAACTGTATATTCCGATCGATCCGGATGAGAACCGTCCGACGGCGGAGGGGCAGATGGCAGACCCGAATTCTCTGTACCATGAAGTGAAGAAGCTCATCGGTATCCGCCAGGAAACGAAGGTGCTGCAGAGCGAGGCGCAGGTGGAGTTCGTCTATTGTGAGGAGAACGCATATCCGCTTGCTTACCGAAGGTTCCAGGAGGAAGAATCGGTGCTGATCGTGGTCAATCCGTCCGGGAAGGACGCAAGCTTTGCGTATGACGGGAAATTAGGCGATGTGATCTATCAGAACGGTAAGGATTTTACACTGGAGGACGGAGTGTTTACGATTCCGGGGGCGACGGCTGTGTTTGTGAAAGAAGAGAGATAAATTGATGTATGCAAGAGCTTCCGGCGTTAAAATGCTGTTTGGAAGCTCTTGGTTTTTATGGGATTAAAACCTGATCTTCCGAAAAATATTATTATATTTTAAAGATATTTTCCTCAAATCGGTTGAAGGGAGGGATACAGAGTGCTATAATTTGTCATAGGATTCCTCTGTATAAGTGGAGGGACATATTATTTAATGAGAAAAAGAAAACGAAAACGATTGCAGGAACTTACGATCAAAGATAATTTTATGTTTGGCGCAGTAATGACGGAGGTCGATAATTGTAAACCATTCTTAGAGATGGTTCTTAATGTGCCGATTGAACGGGTGGAGGTCAGTAAAGAGAGAAGTATCATCTATCATCCGGAGTATAGAGGCGTACGGTTGGATGTTTACGCGAAGGATGAGAAGAACACTCGCTATAATGTAGAGATGCAGGTGGGCAGAGAACCGGCTTTACCAAGGCGGGCGAGGTATTATCACAGTCAGATTACATCAGAATTGTTGTTAAGTGGAACAGACTATTCGGAGTTACCAGACACATATGTAATTTTTATCTGTAATTATGACCCGTTTGGGAAGAAAAAGTATATGTATAGACTGGAGAGCAGTTGTATACAGGATGATGAGGTAGAATTTAAAGATGGTACATATACGATTTGTTTAAGTACCTGTGGGGAGAATGATGAGGAAGTTTCGGAAGAGTTGGCAAAATTCCTTAAGTATGTGAGAGCTGATCTTAATACAAGCACGATTGATTTTTATGATGATTATGTAGCAAGACTTCAGGAATCAGTGCGTCATATTAAAGCGAGCCGGGAAATGGAGGAACGCTATATGTTATTTGAAGAATTACTTAAAAATGAACACAAAGAAGGTATAGCGGAAGGAAAAATAGAGGAACGTATAGAATCTATTATTGAGTTGTTGGAAAATAAGGGGAGTTTGCCGGAAGCTGTGAAAAAGCGTATTGAGGGAGAGGCAGATCTTGCTACGCTAAAAAAATGGTTTACGATGGCAACAAAAGCACAATCCATGGATCAGTTTATAAAGGAAATTCAAATAGGTCAATAAAAATCTTAGCTGTTGTGTACAAGTTACATTTTGCGACAGTTCTGTCGAAAATTCAGGTTATAGGTATCAATGCCGTTTCAGGCAGTTATCAGTAGAAAGAATATGCAGAGGAGTTCCGACGATTTTATTCCCGCGAAGCAACGAGCCAAGCATCCATGCTTGCATGGATATTTGGCGGTTGCCGCGGGTTTTTGTCTGTCTAATAATGTCGGTTATCCTTGCTGCGGCAATACGACAACCTTCACAGAATCATTCGCCATCTGTTTCTTGATGGCTTCTTCTAATTGTTCTGTCGGATATCTGTGCGTGATCAGCGGCTTAAGGTTCAGTCGTTTCTCGCTGATCAGTTTTGCAGCGCGGTACTGGGTATCCGGATTCACGAAAGAACCTTTGATGGTAAGCTCCTTCTGGAAGATATCGATCAGCGGCAGTTCGAAGGTATCTGTCGGATTCGGAACGCTGAACAGCAGTATCTTGCTGCCCTTTCCGGCGATGTGAACAGCTTGTCCCACGGCGACTGGCCTGCCGACGCATTCGATGATAACATCCGCGTAATCCTTGCCGATGGCTGCCTGAAGCTGTTCTTTAAGATCTCCTGCCATAGGGTCGATCGCAGCGTCGGCGCCTAGAGAGACTGCGAGGTCTCGCCTCATCTCCACCGGTTCGCTGACAATGACTTTGGCGGCGCCGCTGATCCTTGCAAGCTGTGCCATGATCTGCCCGATGGCTCCGCCGCCGACGATGCAGACGGTATCGCCCTGTGTGATGCCGATGTTGTCAATGCCGCGCAGACAGCACGCCACAGGTTCAGCCATAGCGGCTTCTTCGTAATCTACATCCGGAGACAACAGGATCGCCTGTGACTCAGGAACGGCACAGTAGGCTTCAAAGCCTCCGTTCTGGTTCACTCCGACTGCGCTCATGGACGGGCAGTAATTCTTCTTACCGTTCAGGCAGTGGTCACAGTTCCCGCAGTACATATTGGGATCGACCGTCACCTTATCCCCAACCTTGATCCGGGAGGTTCCCGGCGCGCATTCCACCACTTCTCCTGAGAATTCATGGCCGAGAACGACAGGCACGGTGGCTTCGGTGGCTCCGGGCGAGCCATGGAAGATGTGCACGTCGGTTCCGCAGATGCCGCATGCCATGACTTTGATGAGGATCTCGTTTTCTTTCAGTGTGGGGACGTCTATTTCTCGTGTCTCGATGCTTTCTTTTCCTAAAAATACAGCAGCTTTCATGTTAACCTCCTACATATTATTATTTTTTATAAATACAACAAACCAAATGTCCGCATAGAATAGGACATTTGGTAAGTGTTCTCTGGTTTATCTTACAAGCACAAATGCTTCGTATGGTTTTACCGTAATATTGTTCTTGCTGTAGTCATTTTCCATATTCGCGATCAGGCAGGATCTGCCTGTGAATTCTTCCGGCATAGTAAATGCGACATCCTGATCTGTAAAGTTGCAGACGATCAGAAGTTTTTCGTTATCCAATGTGCGGGTGTAAACGAATAATTCTTCGCTGTCTTCCAGGAGCGGCTCGTATTTACCGTATACCATGACCGGATTCTCTTTTCTAAGAGCGATCAGTTTCTTATAATAATGGAACACAGAATCCGGGTCTTTGGTCTCGGCTTTGGCATTGATCTCTTTGTAATTCGGATTGACTGGGATCCACGGAGTTCCTGACGTGAATCCTGCCTGTTCGCTGTCGTCCCACTGTACCGGCGTCCGGGCATTGTCGCGGCTTCGGAACGTAATGCATGGCCAGAAGTCTTCATGGGAGACATTGCCGCTTAAGCACCATTCCTTATAGGCGTTGATACTCTCGATATCGCGGAAATCATCGGGGCTCCGGAACGGATAGTTGGTCATGCCAAGTTCCTCGCCCTGATAGATGTAAGGGGATCCCTGCATCATGTGGAGGCAGGTGGCAAGCATCTTAGCGGAAGCCTCCCGGTGCTCTTGCCGGTCGTCCCCGAAGCGGGAGACGGCTCTTGGCTGATCGTGGTTATCCCAGAACAGGCTGTTCCATGCCTTTCCGTACAATTCCGTCTGCCAGCGGGTCAGGATCTTCTTAAGCTTGGTAAGCTGCCATTTCTGATCGTCCCATTTTCCGTATTTTCCATGATTATCCACATGCTCGAACTGGAATACCATGTTAAGTTCTCCGGCATCTTCTCCGGCGTACTGTTTCGCCAGTTCTGTGGTGACGCCGGGAGTCTCGCCGACGGTCATGATATCGTATCGTGACAGTACCCGTTTATTCATTTCTTTCAGATACTTATGGATATTCGGGCCGTGTATGCAGTAAGGACCGTAATCACCATAGAAATCGGTTACTTGACCGTCCGGCATCTCTTTTGTCTTGGAGATCATGCTGATGACATCCATGCGGAATCCGTCGATCCCTTTGTCGCACCACCATGCCATCATGTTGAAGACTTCGTCGCGGACCTTGGGGTTATCCCAGTTGAGATCCGGCTGTTTCTTGGAAAACAGGTGCAGGTAGTACATTGCGGTCTCTTCATCGTACTGCCATGCGGAACCGCCGAAGCAGGAGCCCCAGTTGTTAGGAGGTGTCTTCTCATCCTTCCCTTCCCGCCAGATATAGTAATCCCGGTATGCATTTTCTTTGGACCGGCGGCTCTCCATAAACCATTTGTGTTCGTCGGAAGTGTGATTTACCACCAGATCCATGACCACACGGAGCCCTCTTGCGTGAGCTTCCGAAAGCATCTCGTCGAAGTCTTCCATAGTTCCGAATTCATCCATGATCGCCTGATAATCGCTGATATCGTAGCCGTTATCGTCATTGGGCGATCGGTAGATGGGAGAGAGCCAGAGCACATCGACTCCCAGGTATTTCAGATAATCCAGACGGCTGGTGATTCCCTTGATATCTCCAATCCCGTCTCCGTTGCTGTCCATAAAACTGCGAGGGTAGATCTGATAGATCACAGCCTCTTTCCACCATGTTCTGTTCATATATTTCGGTCCTTTCTATATTATACTTGTGTCTGTTCTTACATCTCTAATACAACTACCTGATATCCGTGCAGTATTAACGTCGTTCCTTCCTGTACAAGCTCCGGATAATTGTTCAGAAGTATCTTCTTATACTCTGAATGATATTCGGAAGGCAGTTCAACAGTCTGTTCCTCCATCTGGTAATTTCCGATCACCAACAGTGTCTGCTCTCCTTTTCGGTAATAAGCCATCAGGTTATGCTGTTCTTCCAGATATGGCTTAAGCTCCCCGTATACCACCGTCTCCTTATAGTCCGGATCCTTGCGCAGGGCGATCAGTTCTTTGTAGAAGCTTCTCACAGAATCCGGATCCTCAAGCTGGTCCGCGGCGTTGATGGAAGTGTAATTCGGGTTCACTTTTAGCCAAGGCTTTCCTGTGGTGAAGCCTGCATTTGCTTCACCGGACCATTGCATCGGAGTCCGGGCATTGTCGCGGCTGAATTTTGCTACGGCATGTAGTGCGTCGGCGGGACTCAGTCCGGCATTCAGCGCCACCTGATATTCGTCCAGTGTAGAGATGTCGTCTATCTCATCAATAGAAGAGAAGGGGACGTTTTCCATTCCCAGTTCCTGCCCCTGATAGATGAAAGGAAGGCCTCTTAACATGAAATTCATGGCGGCGAGAAGTTTCTTACTCTGTGTGCAGCATTCGCCTTCCGGAATATAACGGCTGACACCGCGGGGCTCGTCATGATTCTCGATGATGTTGGAGAGTAAACCGATGTCTCCGATCTTCGCCTGGGATTCGAAACAGCACCTCTTATAATCGTCCGGAGTGATCGGAGAAGCGTCATACCAACCCTTCTCGCTGGTTCCGAAGATCGTCTCATTAAAGTCGAACATACTGGAGAAGTAACCGTTATCTCCGATAAAATCTGGGATCTCTTCTGGCTTCTCGTTGAACACCTCGCCTACGGAGAATGCGTCGTAATTCTTGAACGTGCGGTCGCGCATCTCGCCTAAGAATTCACCGATGCCGCGGGCTTCCTGCAGCATGAACTGGATACTGCACAGTCCGTCCGCCCGATCCGGTTCGTAATTCCGGAAGGGAGAGGCTTTCTTGATATTGATGATCGCGTCGATCCGGAAACCGCCCAGGCCCTTATCAAGCCACCAGTTGATATTCTTATACACTTCTTCGCGAAGCTCGGGATTTTCCCAGTTAAGATCCGGCTGCTTCTTGTGGAAGACATGCAGATATTGCTTGTCCGTACCCGGCAGGTCTTCCCATACGGGACCGCCGAAGTAGGATCTCCAGTTGGTCGGAAGCTCTCCGTCTTTCTTGTCTCTCAGATAAAAGAAGTTTCCGTATTTTCCGTCCGGATCTTCGCATGCCTTCTTGAACCATTCGTGTTCGTCGGAACAGTGGTTTACGACCAGATCCATCAGGATGTACATATTCCGCTTTTTTGCTTCTTCGATCAACTGCTCCATATCTGCCATCGTGCCGAAGCGCGGGTCGATATCGTAGTAATCGGAGATGTCATATCCTTCGTCGGCAAGAGGGGAAGGGTAACAGGGAGAGAGCCAGATGATATCGACTCCTAAGTCCTGCAGGTAATCTAATTTACTGATGATCCCGGGAATGTCGCCGATTCCGTCCCCGTTAGAATCGCAGAAACTCTTCGGGTAGATCTGATAAGCTACTTTGTCATGCCACCATTTTCTTGTCATAATCATACCTCCGCATATTGTAATGTTACATTGCTATTGCTGTATGTAACCTATTATAATGGCAGGCAAGTCTGTTGTCTTACATTTATCTGATTAAAAATTACGATATTTTGACTTTTTTGTGTATCAAAGATTTCCATCAGAATTCTTTGATACACGTGCTAATACGTGTTATAATGTTGCGAATGGAGGAAATAATGAAAACAGCAGAACTTATAAAGATCTTGAAAAAGAATGGATGTTTTTTTGTGGAACAAGGGAAAGAACATGATAAATGTCACAGCACTACCTCTGTGTGTGAAAGTGGTGTTGGCTGTTAGTTGGGTAAAGCAGGCGCCTTTTTTAGAATAATTGCGGATGCATTGTTCCGTTATTTTGGTAAATGTTGTTCCGATATTATTGGTATTGTTCCGTTAAAGTGGTATACTATATCTTAGATTGGAGGGATAATCTATGTTTATGACAGTAAAACAGGCTTCTGAAAAATGGGGCATTTCTGATAGAAGAATCAGAGTTCTTTGTTTTGAGGGGAAAATTCCGGGTGTGTACCAGGAAGGGCGTGGATGGAAAATTCCTGTGGATGCAAAGAAACCCGCTGATGGTCGTTATAAGTCAAAGGAAAGCCTTTTGACGCAAATTGACCGTAAAAAGGTAGAACTGGACAGCAGAAGACCTTTAACTGCGGGTGAAGTTGCAAGGCTCAACGAAGAATTCATCGTAGAGTACACATATAACTCCAATGCCATCGAAGGAAATACACTTACACTGCGAGAAACGGATTTAGTTCTTCGTGGTCTTACGATTGACCAGAAACCGCTGAAAGACCATATGGAGGCAGTTGGTCATAAAGAAGCATTTGATTTTGTGAGTGAACTGGTAAAAGATAATGTTCCGATTAGTGAGAGCATCATCAAACAGATTCACTCTCTCGTTCTTGCAGATAAGAAAGAGGACCGTGGTGTCTACCGTAGAGTTCCAGTTCGTATTATGGGCGCGCAGAATGAACCCGTGCAGCCGTATCTTATTGAGCCGAAGATGGAACGGTTGCTATATGATTTTGCTGCAAGCACAGAACATATCGTGACAAAACTGGCTCGTTTTCACATCGAGTTTGAGGGCATCCATCCTTTCATTGATGGTAATGGCAGAACCGGAAGACTGCTTGTAAATCTTGAATTAATGAAAGCCGGATTCCCACCTATAGATATTAAGTTTACAGATAGAATTGCCTATTATAATGCGTTTGATGAATATCATGTAAAGCACAATCTTTCGGCAATGGAAAATCTGTTTGCAGGATACATCAATGCCAGATTGGATATGTATTTAGATATGTTGCAGGATTAACCGACCTGCTTCTGAACAAGGAGGTCACCTATGCCTTTTGAAATAGTACGAAATGATATAGTAAATATGCAAGTAGATGCGGTGGTAAACACTGCAAATCCTAACCCTGTCATCGGCTCTGGCGTTGACAGCGGAATACATAAAAAATCCGGATATGAGTTGCTTGTGGCAAGACAGAAAATCGGCGCATTGATTTTGGTGACGCAGTTATTACCCCAGGATTCAAGCTGGATGCCAAGTATGTTATCCGTACTGTAGGACCTGTTTGGGAGGACGGTAATCACGGAGAGGAGCAGATTTTATCTTCGTGCTATAAGAAATCCCTGGCATTGGCTAAAGAATATGGGACTATCTATTTCCCGACAGCCCCATTACATTGTGGAAATGATTCCGATATTTCAGAGGGGTTGTCCCGGTATGTTTCTTAAAAGCGCGGAGAAAATTCCCCAGATTATTATATCCGCATTCCAGGCATGCCTCTGTTACCGGCAGGTCTGTCTCTTCAAGTAACCGCATCGCCTGTTTGATACGGTATTCATTGAGATATTCCATGGGAGTACGTCCGAGTGATTTCTTGAAAAAGCGGCAGAAATATTGTTCGTTCATATGAACCTGCGCCGCTAAGTCTTCGATGTATATTTTCTCTTTATATTTTTCCCTTATATATGTAAGGACTTTCTTGATGCCTTCCACGCGTTTGTCAAGATTCTTCTCCGTAGGCGTAAAGAGACCGTGCTTTGAGAGGACCGCAAGGATACGGAGCAGAGAGGACTTGATGAACAGCTGATTCGTCAGGTCGTCTGTGACGGCGCCATTTTCAAGGGGAGCTTCTTCGGTAAGAGGATGCCCGAAGGAAAGCATGGTGTCGAGGAACGCGTCCCGTACGGAGAGGAAACCCGGATGGCAGGGGGAGAGGCAGCGGGGGAAGAGCATCTTACCGTTCTGGATCGGTTGGATCAGCTGCATCTGTGCGGCGTCGCAGGAATCAAAGCTTAAGATATCCAGGGAGAAGACGATGGCGTCCTCTCCGGGACTGCCCGCCTTCTCCGCATAGATGCTGTGTAATTCGCCGGGATTGATGAAATACAGAGCCTCCGAGTGGACGAAGAACTGTTCCATATTGATCTCCAGGCGGAATTCGCCGCCGAAAAAGTACAGGATCTCCACCTCATCATGCCAATGGTGCTTGACCAGCGGTCCTTTCCCGAGAGAGCGGGTCTGATAGATGGCGCAGGGGAAGGATTTGGTGCCGTGTAGGCTGAGTTCTTTTAAAGTAGGTGAAAATGGCTGCATGCGAATCTCCTTTTTGTTTTACTTATACATGATAATACAATATATCAGATTTTTTGCAAGTGCATTTTACGGTTTGTCAGGAAATGACAGGCTCCTGTTTCCTGTGAGGACGAAGTTCAGTTGAGGCGGATCTCTTGTACGATCTTGCCGTTCTCGTCGCACAGGATGGTGTCATACGGGATGTCGAAGCGGTAGTGGAATGCCGTACGGTAGATCTCAAGTTCAAAGTAGGGACGCGGCTGTCCGGCATTCAGCCTCATGCTGTCTGCGACGACTTCGCGGGCGAGCTGTTCACGGTCGATGGGCAGAACGCTGTGTACGACAAGCGTCAGCTTGTGTTCCGTAAGGTTCGCGGAAGACAGGACGGTGGAGTGAAGGATCTCATAGTGCCTGCGTTCTTCCATCCAGAGGGCGGAAAGAAGCAGCAGGAGAAAGAGAATCGGCAGTAAAAATTTTTTTTTCATATTCGGATACCTCCTTGTGTCAAATTGAAACGGTGCATTTTCTTACAGTGTAAGTTATTACATCTGTTTTTTCAATGAAAATATGGGTATACTTACCATATATAGAACGAGTGGTGTTAGGAAATGAAGAAGATAGTGATAGACCTGGAGCGGGTTCTGGCTGAAAAGGGCGTCAGTAAAAGATATCTCTGTTATGAATGCAGGTTACAGAGAACACAGCTGAATAATTACTGTAAGAATAAAGTAGGGCGGGTAGACCTTCATACTCTGGCGAAGATCTGTAATTGCCTGCAGTGTGAAGTGAGCGATATCCTGAAGCTTGAGGATACCGGGAATGAATGATATTAGCGAATAAGAACGGCGATAGACGGCGATAATTGTATTATGACAAATTATCGCCGTTTTTATGAAAAAATTATTAAACATCCCCTCAATCTGTGGTAACATAGAAGTGACAGTTTGTATGTATATAGCTTAAGGAAGGAAATGATGATGGGGAAAGTAATATTTCTGAATATTGACGGCACGATTAGGGATTTTGACGGTACGATTCCCGCATCTGGAACAGAGGCGATCCAAAGAGCAAGGCAGAACGGCCATGAGGTCGTGATCAATACGGGACGGGCATATTACCGCATAGAAGACCGGATCCTGGATATCGGATTTGACGGGGTGATCGCAGGTTCGGGAGGATATGTGGAGTATAGAGGAAAACGCATAGGGTACAGGTATTTTACGCAGCTGGCATACATAGAGTTCATGAAGGATCTTATGGAATGCGGATGTGTAGTGGAGATGGAGAGTAATAAGAAGAGTTATGTACTGGAGGACGACTGGGAAGCATACCAGAAGATAGACAGAGAACTGGGGGAATACCTTCATGTTTGCGACAGGGAGATCACCATGCCTGTAAAAGTGAAATCTTTGCTGGATGTGCCGGAGGTGCAGAAGCTGATCGTCTATAGCAGCACGCTGTCCAGAAAGGATATCATATCCAAATGGGGGTATTCTTTCCATGTGGCAGGGCTTGGGATCCCTTATACGGGAAAATGGATCGGGGAGATCACGCCTAATTATATTACGAAGGAAGAAGGAGCGCATCAGCTTTTGAAGGCGGCAGAGCGGCGGCAGCAGGATACGGTGGCGATCGGATGCAGTGAGAAGGATGTCGGCTTGCTTGCGTTTGTCGGGTTTGGCATCGCAATGGGGAATGGGGATAAGGAAGTAAAGGTTGCGGCAAGGCACGTTACGGATCCGATCAGGGAGGACGGATTGTGGAAGGCGTTCGAGTTCTTGGGGTTATTGTAACCGAAGCCGGGGAATCCTTTGATACAGGGCATGTCAATACATAAAGCAGAAATTCTCACTATCGGAAATGGAGAAATCCAGGGGTGTGAAATAGAATATATTTGGTAATTATTTTAAATAATTTTTGCTTCACTTTCCGTATGAATTGGTGTATTATAATATCTGACGCTATATATTGTGTGGGGGATCGGGTATTCCATCAATATTTTGTGTATGTGAAAGCGAGGGATAATAATGGGGCAAGATGTTAAGACGAATGTAATTAAGCGGAACGGCGAAGAGGTACTTTTTGATCTGTCCAAGATCGTCAACGCAGTGAGGGCTGCGAACTGTGAAGTGGACAAGATCCATCAGATGAATGAGTTTCAGATCGTTGCTGTGGCAGAGAAGATTGCGGATCAGATTGATGAATTTACCCATGCCGTGAATGTGGAAGATATCCAGGATATGGTGGAACGCGGTATCATGGAGATGCGGGGATATGAGGTTGCGCAGAAATACGTGCGTTATCGTTATAAGAGAGAATTAAAGCGTAAGTCAAATACGACGGATAACGGAATTCTCTCGCTGATCGAGAACATCAACGAAGAGGTGACGCAGGAGAATTCGAATAAGAATCCGGTCATTAATTCTACGCAGAGAGATTATATGGCGGGGGAGGTCAGTAAGGATCTGTCAAAGCGTGTATTGCTCCCGACAGAGATCGTAAATGCTCACGAAGAAGGAATCATTCACTTTCATGATTCCGATTATTTCGCCCAAAAAGAGCATAACTGCGATCTGATCAATCTTGATGATATGCTGCAGAACGGGACTGTGATCAGTGAGACTCTGATCGAGAAGCCGCACAGTTTCTTTACTGCGTGCAACGTGACGACACAGATCGTTGCGCAGGTGGCAAGCAACCAGTATGGCGGGCAGTCATTTACGCTGGCACACCTGGCTCCGTTTGTCGATATTAGCAGGAAAAAGCTTCGCAAGGGTGTGATCGAAGAACGGAAAGAATGCGGGGAGAGCCTGGATGATGCTATTATCAGCAGGATAACGGAACGGCGCTTGAGAGACGAGGTAAAGAGCGGGATCCAGACGATCCAGTATCAGCTGATCACGCTGATGACCTGTAACGGGCAGGCTCCGTTCGTGACAATATTCATGTATCTGGATGAAGTTGGGGAAGGGCAGCTTAGAGACGATCTGGCGCTGATCATAGAAGAAGTGTTGGTTCAGAGGATGCAGGGTGTGAAGAATGAGAAAGGCGTATGGATCACGCCGGCGTTCCCGAAGCTGATCTATGTACTGGATGAAGATAATGTACGGGAAGGCTCCAAATACTGGCATTTAACACAGCTTGCGGCAGAGTGTACGGCAAAGCGGATGGTTCCGGATTATATTTCGGCAAAGATCATGAAGGAGTTAAAGAAGGGAGAGGTCTATCCCTGTATGGGATGCCGTTCTTTCCTGACGGTGGAGGATTCCCAGAAGAATGCGGACGGCAGCCATAAGTTCTACGGAAGGTTCAACCAGGGAGTCGTGACCATCAATCTGGTGGATGTGGCATGTTCTTCCGAGGGAGATATGGACAGATTCTGGGAGATCTTAGATGAACGGCTGGAATTATGCCATAGAGGCCTTCGATGCAGGCATGAGCGTCTGTTGGGGACGGTGTCTGATGTGGCGCCGATCCTGTGGCAGTACGGCGCTCTGGCGCGGCTGAAGAAAGGTGAAGTGATCGATAAGCTGCTGTATGACGGCTATTCGACGATATCTCTTGGATATGCGGGACTCTACGAGATGTGTATGAGGATGCTTGGGAAATCTCATACCGATCCGGAGGCGAGGCCTTTCGCGCTGGCGGTAATGCAGAGACTGAACGATAAGTGTATGGAATGGAAGGCTGCGGAGCATATCAGCTATTCGGTATACGGGACGCCTATGGAATCTACAACTTATAAATTTGCAAAATGTCTGCAGAAGCGGTTTGGCGTTATCGAGGGAGTCACGGATAAGAACTACATTACGAACAGTTATCACGTGCATGTATCAGAGGAAATTGATGCTTTCAAGAAGTTAAAATTCGAAGCAGATTTCCAGAAATTGTCTCCGGGAGGCGCGATCAGTTATATTGAAGTACCGAATATGCAGAATAATATTCCGGCGGTTCTCTCTGTCATGCAGTTTATCTATGATAATATCATGTATGCGGAGCTGAATACGAAGAGTGATTATTGTGAGTGCTGCGGGTACGACGGAGAGATCCTGATCAAAGAAGATGAGGCAGGCAAGTTGGTCTGGGAGTGCCCGAGCTGCCGTAATCAGAACCAGGATAAGATGTTCGTAGCGCGCCGGACTTGCGGATATATCGGGACACAGTTCTGGAATCAGGGACGCACGCAGGAGATTAAGGACAGGGTACTGCATCTGTAGGGGAAGGATATGCATTACGGAAATATAAAAGAAATTGACATCGCAGACGGTCCGGGAGTCCGGGTGAGCCTGTTTGTCTCGGGATGCCGGCATCACTGCAAAGGATGCTTCAATCCTGAGACCTGGGATTTCGAATATGGAGAACCATATACGGAAGAAACACAGGAAAAGATCCTGGGATTGTTGGCGCCGGATTATATACAGGGATTTACGCTGCTTGGCGGAGAACCGTTCGAGCCGGAGAATCAGAGGGTTCTTGCCGGACTCTTAAGGCGAATCAAGGAGAGATATCCGGGGAAGGACATCTGGTGTTACAGCGGTTATCTGTATGATGAAGACCTTGCCGAAGGCGGCAGAGTGCATACGGAAGTAACGGATGAGATGCTTTCCTATATTGACGTGTTGGTAGACGGGGAATTTGTGGAAGAGTTGAAGGATGTTACCCTGGTGTTCCGGGGGAGCAGCAATCAGAGGATCATAGAACTGAGGAAATAAGAAAAGGAATGAACGGATATGAATGTAACAAATTACAGGCGCACGGAGTATAATCAGCCATTTATTGAACAGAGAGCGGATCCATATATATACAGGCATACGGACGGAAAATGCTATTTTACGGCGTCGGTTCCGGAATATGACAGGGTTGTTCTAAGAGAGTCTGATACATTGGCGGGACTTAGAGAGGCGCCGGAGAAGACACTGTGGACGAAGCATGAGAGCGGTCCGCAGAGCCTGCATGTATGGGCGCCGGAGATCCATTATCTGAACGGGGAATGGTATATCTATTATGCGGCGGGGGATAAGGATGACGAATGGGCGATCCGCCCTTATGTGCTGAAATGTACCGGCAAAGATCCGATGAATGATGCGTGGATCGAGATGGGGATGATAAAGGCTTCGGATGACGATTCGTTCTCTTTCCATGCCTTCTCGCTGGACGCCACGATCTTTGAACAGAACGGCGTATATTATTATATATGGGCGGAGAAAACAGGCGTGGGCAAACAGATCTCGAACCTGTATATCGCAAGAATGGAATCACCGGTGAAGCTTGCCACTGCGCAGGTGCTCCTGACGACTCCGGATTATGACTGGGAGAGGATCGGCTTCTGGGTGAACGAAGGACCGGATATTCTGGAACATGGAGATAAGCTCTTCCTGACATTCTCAGCCAGTGAGACAGGAATAGATTATTGTATGGGAATGTTGTATGCGGATAAGGATGCAGATCTTTTGGATCCGGGGGCGTGGACGAAGCTTCGGTATCCGGTGCTTCAGACGGACGCAGATAAAGGGATCTACGGACCGGGACATAATTGCTTCGTCAAGGCGGACGACGGGGTCACGGATCTTTGTATCTATCATGCGCGGCAGTATGACGAGGTATTGGGGAATCCCCTCTATGATCCGAACCGCCATGCGATGGTCATGCGGATGGAATATGATGCAAAAGGGTTCCCGGTGTTTGTTTACAGGGAAGATCCGTTAAGCAGCCTGTAAGATATCAGGTTGGAGAAGAAGGGACTGCCAGATATTTCTGGCAGTCCCTTCTTAGCTTCTTTTCTGCAAAGAAATGATCTTAAGCCAGATTGGAGGAAAGACTTATGAAAAATGAGAGTGCACAGAAAATTCTTCTGTTAGAAGATGATGAGAGCCTGAACCGCGGAATATCGCTTACTTTGCGAAAAGCCGGATATGAAGTTGTCTCTGCATTTACACTGGCAAAGGCGCAGGAGTATCTTGCGAAAGGGAGATATTCCCTCATCATCTGTGATATCACACTTCCGGATGGAAGCGGACTTGAGATTGGGCAAAAGGTTCGTGCCGCCAGTGAGATCAGCGATACGTATATAATCTATTTGACGGCGCTGGATTCAGAAATTGATATCGTAAACGGATACGAGTCGGGAGCCGACGACTATATGACCAAGCCGTTTTCCCTGATGGTGCTAGTCTCTAAGGTAAATGCGCTTATGCGAAGGATAGACAATGCAAAGGAATACGAGAGTGTCATGACATGCGGGGAGATTGAGGTGAACTGCCGGGAGATGAAGGTGTATAAGGGCGGCGAGGAGATCGCCCTCAGTAAGAAAGAACTGCAGCTTCTGGTATACCTCTGGGAGAATGCGGGGCGGATCGTGTCGAAGGAGAATATCCTGGAGCATATCTGGGATGTGGACGGGCAGTTTGTGGATGATAATACGGTGACGGTCAATATCAGCAGATTGAAGAATAAGCTGGGGACAGAAGAGATTTCCAATGTAAGGGGACTGGGATATATATGGAGTGGGAAAGTAATAAGAAGGTAAGAAAATATTTGGGCGTCTATCTGCTCTTCTTTGTGATATTTTCTTTCTTTATGTTCATGGTGGCAAGGTATGAGATTACCGGGGATTGGAGGCGGATGATCACGCTTATGACAAAGTATCCGGAGTTGGAAGGTGAGATCATAGCGGCATGGGAGAAGAGCCCGTCCAGTCTTCCGTCCGGGGATGGATTGACGGAGGAAGGTTCGCTTGATACAAAGGAGCTCCGGCGCATGATCCAATTGATAGAAGAGAAGTACGGATATGATCTGAATTACACCAGTGCGGCGGGGGGACTGTGGAAGTTCTGGGGAGCCGGCGTCTGTGCCGGTACGTTGCTGATCGCCATAGCGGGCTATATGGAATGGCAGAAGGATCGGGCGGAAAGAGAGCATCTTCGGGAGTTGCACGAGTGCCTGGAGAGGTTCCGGGAAGGCGGATTCGGTGATGTCTCGGAATATGAGACAGATCCGAAGAGGTATTCGGAGGAATGGATGAAGGTGTGGGAAGCTTTGCGAGAGCTGGGCGTTTATTTTGAAGGGCTCAAGATCCGGGTAGAGAAGGAAGAGAAGAATACGAAGACCTTGGTCACCGACATTTCCCATCAGCTTAAGACGCCTCTTGCGTCTCTTCGGATGTGCCATGAGCTGGCAGTGGGAGACCAGCTGACAGCAAAGGAGCGAAGAGAATTCCTGGAGCAGGAAGGAAGAGAGATCGAGAAGTTGGAGGCTCTTCTTCAGGAATTGGTCAATCTGTCCAGATTAGAGGCGCACATGATCCAGCTAACGCCTGCAGCGGCGAGTCTTAAGAAGACGCTTACAGGGGCGGTCAGCCAGGTCTACATGAAAGCAAAGAATAAGGATATGGAGATACAGGCAGATATGGAAGAGGATCTGGTGATCTGCCATGATACGAAGTGGACAGAGGAGGCGATCGTCAATATCCTTGATAATGCGGTAAAGTATTCCAAAGAGCACACAACCGTTACGGTGCGTGTGAAGCAGTTGGTCAGCAATGTCCTGATAGAGGTCGAGGATGAAGGGATCGGGATCAAGAAGGAGGAATTGCCGAAGATCTATCAGAGGTTCTATCGGGGGAAGGATGCGGCGCAGATGGAGAAAGACGGCGCAGGAGTGGGGCTGTATCTGACGCGGATGATATTGGAACGCCAGGGCGGGACCATATCCGCAAGGCAGAAGACCAGAGGGGGAACGGTGTTCCGGGTTACGCTGCCAAATGCCAGTGCACATTTTCAGACATGCTCTAACACTCACACTTATTAGCTGCCGGGAGGTTTCTTACAAAATTGTTATGGTTCTTGTAAGTGTTTTGTAAGGGCGGGAGGTTATAGTTTGCTTAGACTATATCTGAAATGGAGGTAACTATATGAAGATGGACAGCGATAAGATCTTAGTGGTGGAGGATCTGGTGAAATATTATGGAACCGGGGAGAATCCGGTGAGGGCAGTGGATCATACGAGCCTTCAGATAGAGAGAGGCGCATTCACGGCGATCGTGGGGCGTTCAGGTTCCGGCAAGTCTACGCTCCTGCATCTGATCGGCGGGCTGGACCGTCCGGATGCGGGTAAGGTGTGGATCGAGGGGAAAGAGATCTTTTGCCTTAAGGATGACAGGCTGGCTGAGTTCCGCAGGAAGAAGATCGGATTCATCTTTCAGGATTATAATCTGATCCCGTCGCTTAATGTGTGGGAGAATATCGTACTCCCGCTGGGACTGGATAACCGGAGGGTGAAGAAAGAAGAGGTAAGGAATGTGCTCGAGAAGATCGGGCTTGCGGATAAGGAAGACGCCATGCCGAATGCTCTGTCGGGAGGGCAGAAGCAGCGGACGGCAATCGCCAGGGCGCTGGTGACCCGTCCGGCGATCATTCTGGCGGATGAGCCTACGGGGAACCTGGATTCCCAGACGGAACTTGAGGTCATGAGCCTGATGAAGAGCTGTGTGACAGATTTCGGGCAGACACTGGTCATGATCACCCATGACGAGATGATCGCACAGATGGCAGACCGTGTGATCGAGATCGTGGACGGCAAGGTGGTGAGTGACTGATGAAGATGACGACGAGGATTGCATTTGACAATATGAAATACCACAAGAGCAGAAATATTCTGATCGGGATCGCGATCATCCTGACGACCATGCTGCTGTTCGTAATCCCTACGGTGGGGCGGGGGATCGTAAAGCTTCAGTTTGCGGCGACAGACAGGCTCTACCCGGCATGGCATGCTCTTTACAGGAATGTGGATGAAGATACGGCTCGTAAGCTGGCAGCGCACCATGATATTTCTAAGGCTGGTATTCGAAGCGACGCGGGATATATGAGTCTTGAGCAGGCTTCGGTCGCGATGCTGTATGTGGACGAGACCGGCAGAGAATTATATAAGATGGCGCCGGAAAGGGGAAGGGTTCCGCAGCGGGAGGATGAGATCGTGGTGTCGCCCGGGATCCTAAAAGAGCTTGGGCAGCAGGGAGATATCGGCGACACGATCACGGTTCCCTATCAGATCTTCCGGGACGGGGGACTTGACCATACGCAGCAGAAGGAGTTTCGGATCTGTGGATTCTTCGAGGATAGTGAGGCGAACCTTGAGAATAGGATGTATACGGCTCTGGTCTCGGAAGCATTCCTGAAAAATGAGGTTCCAAAGGAAGAGCTTGCTTACCGGTTCCTGCTGCAGATCGCGGATGGAGACAATCCGGATACCGTAGAGATTGAAGAGAAGATCAAGCATATCGCAGAGCAGTTCGGAATCTCGGAAAAGGATATTAATATCAATGAGGATTATCTGGTGGCAAACTATGTAGACCCGGTTATGATTCCGGCGATCGTCCTGATCATGCTGGTTATCATGCTGGCAGGAATGATCACGATATACAGTATCTATTACGTGTCCATGAATCAGAGGATACAAGAATTCGGCAGGATGAAGGCGATCGGCGCCACGAAACGCCAGATCAGGCAGATCGTGCTGCGGGAGGGATTGTGTATCGCTGCAATTACGGTACCGGCAGGGCTTCTGATCGGCACGTTCGTTTCCCAGGTGGTTATGAAAGTATTTGTCAGTGTCAAAGCTCCTGCCAAGTCCGCAATTTATATAGATACAATAAAGGCGGTATTTGAAGAGGGCGAAGTGAGTCTGTGGTGCTGGTGGGAGTATCTGCTTGCGGCGGCGGTGATGATATGTACCGTGTATTTCTCCCTTGTCCGGCCGATGCATGTGGCGGCAAAAGTCTCTGCGGTTGAGGCGATGCGCATGCAGAATGCGGGAAGAAGACAAAGAAGCAGGCGGAAAGGTTATGGATTCCTGACTGTCGCTCGGCTGACCAGGAGGAACCTTACGGAGAACAAGAAGAAGAGTACGGTCACGATCCTTGCGATGGCAGTTACCGGGGTGTTCATGATGGTGGTCGCCACAGTCCTTGCCTGTGCCGATCCAAGGGAGAGCGCCAGTAGTTCGATTCTGGGACAGTATGAGATCTCGCCTATCGTAGAGCGGGGGAATAAGGAGCATCCGGAGCGTGAGTGGTCCGAGATCCTGAAAGATAATCCGCTGAATGAATCGTTAAAACAGCAGATCGAGGCGCTGCCTGGGGTGGAGAAGGTAGATGTATTCTCCACGTATACGATCTCAGGAGGAACATTTGCAGAAGAGGAAGGCGAGTCACTCAATGGAGTACCGCCGGAGTATGCGAAAGAGCTGGAAAAAGGTATCATAAAAGGAAAGGTGACTTATGAGGAATTAAAATCCGGGGATAAGGTGATCATAGACAATACAGCCTTGTGGTGGCATCCGGAACTTGATGTGGGAGATACACTGAACTTAATGTTTCGTGACGGAGAGAAGACCTTTGAGAAGGAGGTTGAGATCGCGGCAATCGGGGACTACGGACATGGTATGACCCGCTATAATTATCTGATCATGGCGAAAGAAGCCGTAGACCGGATGAGCGAGTATAATTCCTCCGAGTTTTTCCATGTGTATGCGGATAAGGATTATGATCCGGCGCTTGAGAAGGAGCTTGCAGATATCGTCCATGCATCCGGAAGGATCCAGATGCGGACCTGGCAGGAAGAATATGACAAGTGGAGTTCCACCACGCCCATAACGGCAGGAGCGTGTTATGCATTTCTGGGAATCCTGGCGGCGATCAGTGTGATGAACCTGATCAACACCATGATCAACAGCGTCCATGTGCGTAAGAAAGAGCTCGGAATGATGCAGGCGATCGGAATGTCAGATTCACAGCTCCTTAAGATGCTGCAGTTAGAAGGTCTCTTCTATACGGCGGGCACACTGGTGATCGCCGTGGGAGGCGGAAGCCTTCTGGGGTATCCGGTATTCCTGTACGCGAAGGAGCACGGATGGATGGAGATCCGCAACTATCATTATCCGGCGGCAGCTGCCTGTACGGTGGCGGTTGTGCTTCTGCTGCTGCAGATTGTGCTGGCGGCAGTGATCGCCAGGTCTGTGAGGAAAAATTCACTGATCGAGCGGATCCGGTTCAGTGAATAACGATAAGAGATTGAGCGAAAAGATCAGCGGCGCTTGCGGTATCTGGCAGGCGTCGTTCCGTATTTCTCCTGAAAGATCTTGTAGAAATACCCCTTGTTATGATATCCGACAAGTTCGGTGATCTCGTCTACGCTCTTATCTGTGGCGGTCAGCATATGTTCGGCATGCTCAAGGCGGATCTGCTGTACGTATGCCGAGTAAGTAAGCCCTGTCTTGTTCTTGATGATCCGGTTGAAATAATCCTCCTGAAAATGGAACTCACGCACCAATTCCTGGATGGTGACCGTGGCATAGTGCCCCCTGATGTAGTCCGAGATCTCTTCAAACAGGAGCCAGTTCATAGTCTTGCGCTGTTCTCTGGAGAGTGAGAAGTCGTATTCTGTGCTTATGATCCGGAAGATGCGAAGCAGCAGTCCCTTGCAGATATAGTGTGCTCCGGTCTCGTTATCGTGCAGCTCCTTTAATAACAGGCAGAGGCAGTCCTCAAGCCTGCCTACGGGATCGGAAGCAGAGCCGAGACCGGAGGCAGAGTCAGAACCTGAGCCTGGACGGAAATGCAAGTATTGCTGTACATTCTTCTGTTTCAGCAGCGCGGACTGCAGAAAGGAGATGATCTTCTGAGTAGCGACATTTTCATCCATGATCTCAGAGAACATATCGTTGGCGATGCCGAGGAACAGGATGACGGCGGGCTGATCGAGAAGGTGGTCTTGATGGAGGCAGTTCTTGTCGATCAGGCACAGGTCGCCTTTGGCAAATGTGATATCCCGCCCCAGGATCCGTTGGCGGAATTCCCCTTCGACGACATAGGCAAGCTCGATGTAATCATGGGTGTGGAGCTGTGTTTTCTCACCGGATGGAAAAGGCAGCCGGTAACAGAAGGGTTCCGGCGCCGGGGCGAGAGTAGCGCGCAGGACGGGGGAAGCGGCAGAGTCTGCGTCCGTCCGGATCGCCCAGCATAGGGCAAAGATCCGTTCGTTGGGGGGAAGGGGATAGGTCTTGACTTCCTGATCGGACTTCGAATATTCCGGGCAGACGAGGCGCGCCCCCAACTTATGGTCGGGAGGCAGGAGCCGGGGTTCGTCTTCGGTGATATGGCTGCAGTATTCGGACAATGTTAAGTTGGAAATCTTCATAAATATGGCTCCTTTCTATAATTCACGCACTGTCTTTACTGTCATCAGATACGTGGATGCCGGAGATCTGGGATTAGCCTGGCGGGAAATTACTTATATGTTTATACCTATGTTCGTGTATATTTTCTGTAGATCAAGTACGAGAACCCTGCCGCCACGAATTCCGTGAAGCAGAAGGCATACCACACGCCGCTTACACCGATCAGCCTGCTAAGAAGGAATGCGGCAGGAATGATTACGGCAACATAACGAAGCAGTGATATGTACAGGGAGGGCGTCCCTTTTCCAAGCCCTTCCAGCGCCCCGCAGCAGGTGACGGAAACTGCCGATACGATAAAACCAAGGCTGATGATATGCAGCGCTTTTACACCGATGCGGATGGTCTCTTCGTTGGAAGTGAACAGCCCGATCAAGTTGTCCGGGATCAGCCATGACAGGACAGTTCCGGCGATCATGACGCCTGCCGTGAGCGCAAGGGTCGTCTGGAAGATCCTCTTCACCCGCAGCTTCATGCCGGCGCCGTAATTATACCCCATCAGGGGACGTATACCCTGGATGATACCATTTGCCGTCAGATAGATGAAGGTCTGAAGCTTGTAATATACGCCCAGTACGAGTACATAGGTCTCCGAGAATCCTGCGAGGATTCCGTTCAGTACCGAGATCAGCAGGGAAGGAAGCGCCAGGTTTAAGGTTGCGGAAAGACCGATGGAATATAAGCGCATGACAATATTCTTCTCTGGTTTCATATAGCGCCGCTCCAGTTTAAGCGGAAGCGGATCGAATCGGCAGAAGAGCAGATATCCGATAAGAGAGACGGTCTGCCCGATTCCGGTTGCGTAAGCCGCTCCGGCGATCCCCATGGCGGGGAAGAACCCGATCCCGAAGATCATCAGCGGATCCAGGATGATGTTGGCAACGAAGCCGAACATCATACAGAGCATAGATACCTTCATCTTCCCAACAGCCTGGAAAAGCTTCTCATATACCAGTTCCAAGGCGATCACTGTGGAGAATAAGAAGGCGCGGTTTGAGTATTGAAGCGCCATGCCGGTCACCGTCTCATCTGAGGAAAACATCCTGAGAAACAGAGGCATAACGGCTATGCAGATAACAGTCAGGACGATGCCGTGGATCAGGTTCAGCAGCATCCCCTGGGCGGCAGATTTATTGGCGCAGGTATGTTCCCCTGCTCCGAGAAAATATGCGGTTGCCGCATTGATTCCGATGGCGAATCCGATGGCGATGGCATTGATCATATTCTGTACGGGATAGACCAGCGCCAGTGCGGTCATGGCATCCTCGCTAAGTTTTGCTACGAAGTAGCTGTCCACGATGTTGTATAGGGAATTGACTGCCATGGAGATGACCATGGGCAGAGACATGGACAGTACAAGCGGCAGTATCTTCTTTTCTTTCATAAATGTTTGTTCCATAATTCATTCTCCTTGCACAAAAAAATACCACACAAGCGCTTCTGGCAATTGTGTGGCGAAAAAAGAGTACTCTTGAAAAATCCACTCCCAAATTGGGTTTGTTAATAGTATGTCATATGGAGGTGGGATTGTCAATCTGAAATTTGCCAAGTGGTGAATTCAAAATTTCAATTTTCCATTGTTCTTATATGTATTTTTTTGTATAATCTAATTATGAAAATGTTTATTGGAGGTGGCGGATATGGGAAAATTAAGAGTTTACCTGGATACCTCGGTAATCAGTCACTTGCTTCAAGAAGATGTTCCTGAAAAAATGGCCGATACCAGACAATTATGGGAAATGTTTCGCGCAGGAATGTATGAGGTATATCTTTCCACAGTGACACTTGAAGAACTAAAAGGATGTTCAGAACCAAAGCAAAGCCAACTTTTCGATTATTTAGGACTTATTGACTATACCCTTGTTCAAATCGATGATAATGTTGCGGATATTGCACAGCAAATTATTGAAATGGGTATACTAACAAAGAAAAGCTATGATGATTGTCAACATATTGGAGCTGCTATTGTTAGTGAATGTGACTGTATTATATCATGGAATTTTAAGCACATTGTAAATATTAAGACAATAAGAGGGATACGGGCAATTACAAATTTGAAAGGTCATAAACCGATTGAGATTCTAAATCCATCTGTACTATTAGAAAGTGAGGAATGATTATGAAGAAACCTGCTCTAAGTCCGGATTTTACTATTGAGGATATTCACAAATTAAGAGAATATAATTACTATCAGACAAAGGATATGAGTCGGCAGGATCGCATAGACTATTATAATACTCGTGGAATAGAAGTCCATAAAGAGATACAGGCTAGAAAATTACAGAAAATATGAATTTGTAGTGCCGGAAGAAGCGTACTGATCTATAAGGAGCGGTATGGATATATTATACAGATAGCATTGCAGAGGCGAATCCCTGCAGGAATCAGGAAAAGGTAATACTGATCCCTGCAGGGATTTTTATTTGTCGTTATAATGTCCATGACAGGATACGATCGTTGTCTGATTGCCAAC
>OFFP01000177.1_pt1 | contig 52921 bp, 50 predicted proteins | sample 1521431 | NCBI WGS metagenome assembly OFFP01 (sample SAMEA3504104, study PRJEB24116) | mouse gut metagenome | biome: mouse gut; feature: mouse-associated habitat; material: faeces | place: Denmark | collected 2011
CTTTTTAATGGAATTTTGAACGGATTTGCTGGCCGACCATGGTCCGGATTACGCACGCAGAGAAGCATTTTTCTTATAAACAGTGATTTGCATGCTTTTAACCTTACCGTTCACTATTTTTTCTTTGTGCTGCCCAGACGGTCTGTAAGGTCATTATAGGGACCCGCACCGATAAAAAGCAGCATTATAATCATTCCAAATATCTGGAATTCCCGACGAATACGTCACATATCACTTTGGCATAAGAAGGGAAATCGTCACTATCCATTTGGAACTCGTGATTGCTGATGAACTCATAGGCCTGAGACAATTGCGCATTGACGCAGGGTACACAAGTCATGAGAATTTCGCGTGGGATCATGAGCTTAGCCGCGTACAATATTGGAGAATAGAGACTGGAGCTAATATAACAATGAAGACATTACTGAAAATCATCGACATACATGGACTCACTCTGTCAGAATTTTTCCATGATCTATAAAAGAGACTCCATGACACATTCATCATGCCACCTAAAATAGCCGAGCCGCTGTACTCAACACCAATTAAACATCAGACAAACTGCCGGCAGTCCCAATAATCCGCAAACCTCCTACTTAATATATATTCAAAGTCCATTCTACAAAAGGCTTGTTTTTGGAAGCGGAAATATATTCCGCATCATATTTAGTCGTATATTTGCACCGCAAAAAAATCCAAGAGACATGAAAATCGGAATCTGCAACGACCACGCGGGAGTGGACTACAAGAACCGCCTGTCCGAGTACCTGACGGGCAAAGGCCATGAAATGGTGAACTTCGGGACTGACACGACGGACAGCATGGATTATACGGATGTGGCACATCCGCTTGCATCTGCGGTTGAGAGCGGAGAGGTCGGGCTCGGAATCGCTTTCTGCGGTACGGGGAACGGCATGGCAATGACCCTTAACAAGCACAAGGGCATACGTGCTGGCCTGGCATGGAGCGAAGAGATAGGAGTGCTTGTAAAGCAGCATAACAATGCGAATGTGCTTGTGATGCCTGCACGCTTCATCCCGTTTGAAGAGGTCCTGAAGATTACGGACGCATGGCTTGACACGGAATTCGAAGGAGGCCGTCATCTCAAGCGCATCAATAAGATTCCCCAGGAATAGCACATGACTCATCTGCACATGAAGCCGCAGCAGACGGACGGGACACTTGAGACTGGAAGCACGGCGCAGCAGACGGGCAACCCGGTCATTCCTTTCATTGCCGGGCCCGGAACAACGGAGCTGTCGCACGACATCGCGGACTATCCCGGAGGCATCGTCATACCTATAGACAAGCCCTACAGATGGACTTCCGCCGATGTCATACGTAAGGTGAAATTCGCCGCATGCAGGCATTTCGGCAAAAAGAATCTGAAGGTCGGACATGCCGGCACCCTTGACCCGCTTGCGACAGGTGTGCTTCTCGTATGCATCGGCAATGCGACGAAACTGGCTGAGAGTTTCCAGTCTCATGACAAGGAATATGTTGCCGGCGTCACATTCGGTGCGACTACCCCTTCCTACGACCTCGAAAAAGAGATAGACCGCTTCTTCCCGCACAGCCATATAACGAAGGACGACATCACCGAGGCCCTGAGACAATTCGTCGGGGAGCAGGACCAGATAGCCCCTCTGTTCTCCGCCAAATCGGTGGACGGAGTGCGCGCATATGAACTGGCCCGCAAACTCTTCAGGGAGTCCGGGCAGGATGCACTTGACAATGCAGTCGAGGAGGGCACATTCGACCAGACTGCAAAAGAACTGATAAGGTCTTCACGGATAAACATTTCAAGCCTTGAGCTGCTTTCTTTCAGGCCATCCTCCGACAATGCACCGGCTCAGGATGTTGAGGGCAAAGCCGACACGGCTCCGGAAAATCTGCCGAAAAAAGCGGAACCGCAGACAGAGGAGCTATCCAAGGCATCGGCACGCATAAATGTCACAGACAACTCATCCCTCGGCCTGCCACGTGCGACAATACGCATGGCATGCAGCAAAGGAACATACGTGAGGGCATTCGCGCGTGACCTTGGCGAAGCTCTCGGAAGCGGGGCGCATCTTGACTCCCTGCAACGCAGCAGAAGCGGCGACTTCCGTGTAGAACAGGCCATTACTGTCAGCCAGGCCGTCTCGCTTCTTACTCCGCGCCAGGACTGAGGCCATTCCAGAATAAACGCACATGGGGCTAAAAGTCGCGTTGTGACCAAGCCTGAGGCCCGCCCGAAACGCCCCTTAAAAGTCGTGAGCGAACAACAGAATAGCCCGATGGACTTTTTGCAGCGGGCAGCAGACGACAGTTTCCGCGGATTGAGAGGGTCTGTTTTTCAAACAAAAATGACAGAGGGCAAAATTTACTTTTTTATTACCCTCAGAAACGATTGCACACAATGACAAAGACAACAGGCACATATTCATACCGGAACATCTGGAGGGTCGCATATCCCATCCTGATAAGCCTTATCATGGAACAGATGATAGGACTTACCGACACGGCGTTCCTCGGCAGGGTAGGCGAGATTGAGCTCGGAGCATCAGCCATCGCCATGATATTCTATATGGTCATCTTCATGACCGGATTCGGATTCAGTCTCGGGGCACAGATAATAATCGGCAGGCGCAACGGAGAAGGCAGATTCACCGAAGCCGGCAAAGTGTTCTGGAACGGGCTTTACGCTATGATGGCCCTGGCGGGGGTCATGATTACCCTATCAGAGCTGTTCTCCCCGATGCTCATGCGTTCAATCGTTTCATCAGAAGCCATTTACGGAGCCGCTCTCAGCTATGTGCGCTGGCGTCTCCCGGGCCTTGTGTTCGCCTTCGCCACGGCCATGTTCCGCGCATTTTATGTCGGCACAACGCAGACAAAGACCCTCACCCTCAACTCAATAGTGATGGTCCTGTCCAATGTGCTGTTCAACTGGATACTCATTTTCGGCAATCTCGGGATGCCAGCCCTCGGTATAACGGGAGCGGCAATAGGTTCCAGCCTCGCGGAGGGCGTGTCGCTGATATTTTTCGTCATATACACAAAATGCAAATGCGACAGGCCCAAATTCGGGCTTGACAAAGCCGCCGGATTCGAGCTGGCAGAGCTGAAAGGAATGATGCCGATATGCACATGGACAATGATACAGGGAGTGGTATCCCTTTCGACATGGTTCATATTCTTCGTATATATCGAGCATCTGGGCGAACGCGCATTGGCCATATCCAATATCGCCAGAAGCATATCAGGCCTGTTCTGGATGGTCCTGGCCGCATTCTCGTCCACATGCAGCACACTTGTAAGCAACATAATAGGCGAAGGCAGGCAGGACAAGGTAATGTCCATAGTCAAACGCATACTCAAGCTGACATACGGCATAATAATCTGCATGACAATTGTTTGCGCAATCTTTCCTCGCGCGGTCATACGGATATATACGGACATTCCAGATCTTATTGAAGCCACCGTGCCGTCCATGCTCGTGGTCCTGTCATCCTATTTGCTGACAGTGGGCGCACAGGTATGCTTCCAGGCCGTGTCGGGAACAGGAAGCACCAAAACGGCATTCCGTCTCGAAATCGTGGCCCTGGCAATCTATATCATTTATTGCACGGTCGTAATAATGATGCTAAAGTCAGACATCGCCATCTGCTGGACTTCCGAGCACGTTTATTCGCTCTCCGTCCTGCTGCTGAGCTGGTTCTACCTGAAAAGCGGCCGCTGGAAAAACAGGAAAGTATAGGCCGCTCGACAAAATCTCAGACCAGAGGGGCCTTAAAGGAGAAAGCATCAGCATTATGATGATTTCCCACAGAATATCATGAAGGAGGGTGGTTTTTTATCGTAATTTTCTTATATTAGCGGTGTTAACCCATAAGACTTACGCCTTATGAAGCGCCTCCTTCCTCTATTTTCTGTGTCGGTTCTGCTTTCTTGCAGCGTATCCGGTGTGCTGGAAAACCAATCATTCGTATCACTTCCGGCTGAATACGATGACATTATGGTCAACACAGATAACCTTTTTCTTTTTGCCGACCTTAAAGGCAATGATTCTTACAAGACAAAAAGCGGGGACAGAGACGCCGAAATGGTGAGCCTGGAGTCTCTCCTTGACCGCGAGGCATCAGAGCAGATTGTCTTCAAATCCCTAATAATAAGACAGATTCCTTTTCTTGACAACCGCAACGAAAAGAAGGTGATGTTCAGCATGGCCAGACATGACCGCTATGACGAGGATTCGACCACTTTTGTGAAGACTTTTCTGATAGAGACATCTGACACTCTGAACGGTTCCAGAAGCAAGACAGTAGCTACCATGATTCCAGATGTGAGCTACATTAGCATGTATGGTGCTTCTTCCGTGAGCTTTCTGGAAAAGAGCACTTACCGCGGCATCATCTTGTTCTCCGACCTGTACGGAAACCTGCATGACATATATACTTATGGGGATGGTCCTATAGGTGACGCCCGGCTTATACCTTTGGAGGAAGATGAAGCCTATTCCGGCATGAGATATCTTTCAATACCGGCGACAGTCAATACGAAAAGCGATTCTGAAGACTCCTTCGCCAAAGAACTTGAAGCCAGCTACTGCATTGCGGAACGCTCTCTAAAACCACCGTCCAAATGGTATCCTGACAATTGGGATGATTATGACGGACACGATGAGCTTGATGATTTGCACCCCATTGAATCCGGCGGAGGTGGAGGACCTCCGCATCCTTATGAGCCCGTAAAATACCGCATTTCATTGCATACCACTTCCGGAGGCCAAGTTTCAGGCTCCGGCGAATATGTTAGGGACGCACTTGTCATTTGCCGTGCCAATGCTGACATGGACTTCGACTTCAGCAGATGGGTCGGGAATCTTAGCGGGAAACCGTTTCACGTTTCTTTTCAGATACGTTCAGACATTGAGGCAACAGCTTATTTCATCAACATTCTTGCCCCTGCAAAACTGCCTTGCTGGGACAAGGAGAGAGGGCTTGCAAATCCTCTGGTCGATATGAAAATCGCCCCTACAAGCAAATGGATGAACAATTATATAGGCTCTACTTTCGGGTGGACACGTACCGACAGAGACGGCAATCGTAAACATCATTCCGGCATAGATTTATATGCTGAACCAGGCACTCCATTGTATGCCATTTGCGATGGTGTGATTTCCAAAACAGACAAATATGTCACAGAACAGCCTATGAGAATCGGCCCTAAACTATATCCTCCTGGATATGAAGGAGATCAAGACGGGGCTGGAAATCGTTTTACATTAGAGGGAAACATAAATGGTGAGACTGTCAAATTTTCTTACTGGCATCTGAACGCAGGCAAGCCAGTAGCCATAAACCCACGCACAGGACAACCTTTCAGACCTGGAGATAGGGTCTATCGCGGAGAAGTGATTGCATACAGCGGCCGTACCGGGAATGCATTTGGTGTACATTTCCCTCATCTTCATCTTACTGTGACAAAAAACGGGAGCAGGATAAATCCCGAAGACTATCTTAACGGCAAGGTCTCCCGTTCGCCTGACAATAGAAAAATAAGCTCCACAGAAATCACAGGAATCAAATGTGACGAGGAGGATAAAGAACTTTTTGCTGATTATGCTTTTTAACGATATGGTCATGAAAACTAAAATCAAATTCATCACAATGCTGGCGGTGTTTCTGTCATGCATGAGTGCAAATGCACAGGTTTCCGTCAACGGAATAGAAGTATTCTCCAAGTTGACTAAGAACGAAGTGTTTGAGATATTCGGACAACCGGATGAATATAAAAGACAAGACTCAGGGGACAACGGTGTGGACGAAAGATATTATTATGGAGAAAACATGCTACATTTCAATGAAAACTTTCTTTATGAAGTTACCATCTGCGATAATAGATTTATTGTCAAATTATATGGATTAGAAAGAAATATAGCTATTGGAGACAAAATTTCCGCACTGGAGCCACTTATAGTAGAAAAAATGACTTGGTACGAAAAAAACTGGTACAGCATATGTTATCCAGACCTAGACGAACAAGTTAATTTTGAGATAATAGACGGCATTATTACTTGCATTTGTTTTTCTACGACCTCGTCGCTACTATAACATCGCTATGAAAACAAAACTAAAATTTATTGTACTTCTGGCAGTGATGATGTCATGCATGAGTGCCAATGCACAGGTTTCCGTCAACGGAATAGAAGTATTCTCCAAATTGACTAAGAACGAAGTATTTGAGATATTCGGACAACCGGATGAATATGAAATACAAGATTCCGGGGACAACGGTGTCAACGAATGGTATCATTATGGAGAAAACTTTTTGACGTTTAAAGAAAACTATTTTATTGAGTTTACTGTTTGCGACAAAAGCTTCACGGTCAATTTGGACGGATTGGAGCGTGACGTTAAGGTTGGAGACAAGCTATCTGTTTTGGAACCTCTTGAAACACATTATATGGACTGGTTCGAAACAGACTGGTACTGCGTCTGTTTTGAAGACGAGCAGGTCATGATTAAGGTAAAGAACGGAGTTATAACATGTATCAGTTTTTCAACTGATTCATCTATGGGATGGTGATGGTCATAAAAACTAAAATCAAAGTAATTACAATGCTGACGCTGTTGCTGTCATGCATGAGTGCAAATGCACAGGTTTCCGTCAACGGAATAGAAGTATTCTCCAAGTTGACTAAGAACGAAGTGTTTGAGATATTCGGACAACCGGATGAATATAAAAGACAAGACTCAGGGGACAACGGTGTGGACGAAAGATATTATTATGGAGAAAACATGCTACATTTCAATGAAAACTTTCTTTATGAAGTTACCATCTGCGATAATAGATTTATTGTCAAATTATATGGATTAGAAAGAAATATAGCTATTGGAGACAAAATTTCCGCACTGGAGCCACTTATAGTAGAAAAAATGACTTGGTACGAAAAAAACTGGTACAGCATATGTTATCCAGACCTAGACGAACAAGTTAATTTTGAGATAATAGACGGCATTATTACTTGCATTTGTTTTTCTACGACCTCGTCGCTACTATAACATCGCTATGAAAACAAAACTAAAATTTATTGTACTTCTGGCAGTGATGATGTCATGCATGAGTGCCAATGCACAGGTTTCCGTCAACGGAATAGAAGTATTCTCCAAATTGACTAAGAACGACGTATTTGAGATATTCGGACAACCCGAGGAATATGAAATACAAGACTCCGGGGACAACGGAGTGGACGAATGGTATCATTATGGGGAGAATTTGCTGCATTTCAATGAAAACTATTTCATAGGATTCAGTGTTTGCGACAAAAACTTCACGGTCAATTTGGACGGGTTGGAGCGTGACGTTAAGGTTGGAGACAAGTTATCTGTTTTGGAACCTCTTGAAACACATTATATGGACTGGTTCGAAAAAGACTGGTACTGCGTCTGTTTTGAGGACGAGCAAGTCATGATTAAGGTAAACAACGAAGTTATAACATGTATCAGCTTTTCAACGGATTCATCTATGGGATGGTGATGGTCATGAAAATTTCCATTACAATCAATTTTTGCTCCCTGACAAATACTTCATTTAGAACATCCCCATAATTCAATACCCATCCCACAAAAGTTTCCAAGAGGATAAAACTCTCCACGTCACAATTGTCCAACTCAAGCACTCTACAGATTAGGCAATTCTTCAATCTGCCAGTTATAAATCATACATCCAAATGAAGGCCGTCACTACCGCCACAGCAATCCGCCAAAAATCTCAGACCAGAGGGAATTTCCGGATGGAGGCGGTCATGACGCGGTCGAGCGGATATTTGCTTTTTGACGCGGCGGCCTCGCGTGCGAGCGCAATCGCCTCCTGGTCGCCTTCTGCGGCAAGTTTCAGGAGATTGTCGGTGCAGACATGCTCCAGAAGCAGGTGGAAAACCGGGCCGTGGTCATGATGACGCAGATGGCAGAGCTCGTGCAGAAGCACATAGTCGCAAAGCACACGGGGAAGCCTGACAAGATTGAGGTTAAGGCTTATGTTACCACGGCCGGAGCAACTGCCCCAATTTGACGAGTTATGCCTTATTGTGACACGCCCATAAGTAAAGCCGTACCGCTCCGCAAGGATGGCAAGTCTGCCAGGAAGAACTCTCTTGGCCTCTGCACGCATCGCTTCGATTTCGGGCGGGGTCATCGCCTTCACATCTCCGTATTTCTGCCTCTGCCGTTCAATCGTGGAAATCACCCAGTCTTTTTTTGACATGAAAAAAGCGATTGCAATCCCATAGGGCACAAGCCACGGCACATTTATGCGCACCCCTTTGAGCGGATGCACCTTTATGCTCATGCGCCTTAGCCCCGCGCTGCGGACAAGCTTTATCTCCCCTATTTCGGGGTCATGATATGTCTTTTCCGGTTTTGTTGCCATAGGGCCGCAAATATAGCGAATATTTTATAAGCTTTTTGCGGCAATGGTTTGTTTTCTTGGAATTTATACCTATATTTGCGCCCGCTTTCGCCGTCTGTGCGAAACATATTTAATCATTAACCTCTAACTTTTTTTCGCAATGGCTGAATATTTGGCACCAGAGAAAAAACAGGAGCTTTTCGCGAAGTACGGAAAGTCTAATACTGACACCGGTTCTCCTGAGAGCCAGGTGGCACTATTTTCCTACCGTATCGCTCACCTTACCGAGCACCTGAGAAGCAACAAGAAGGACTACTCTACACGTCGTTCTTTGTTGAAGCTCGTCGGTAAGAGACGTCGTGTACTTGATTATCTCAAGTCTGTTGACATCGAGAGATACAGAGCTATCGTCAAGGAGCTTGGCCTCCGTCGATAAGCTACATCATAGTAGGAACCGGCGAAAGGGGGATTTACCTAATGGGATTTCCCCCTTTTTTCACGCAAAGAAGCTCCGCTGGCGTTAACAAATCAACCTGCAGCGCCACCGGGCAGAACAATATATAGACGTAACTATATGTAGGAGTCACGATCAGGACTCCGTATGGACGGAACAGAGAATTAATAATGACTCCCAATGGGGGAGGCAGGTTGAAAAAGAAGTAATGAATATCATAAACAAGAAAATCGAATTATCCGACGGTAGGGTAATTGAAATCGAGACCGGAAAACTTGCCAAGCAGGCAGACGGCTCAGTGGTCGTGAAAATGGGCGGCACTATGCTCCTTGCTGCTGTCACTTGCGCAAAAGATGCGAAAGAGGATGTTGACTTCATGCCTCTGCAGGTTGACTACAAGGAGAAATACGCATCTGCCGGAAGATTCCCGGGTGGCTTCATGAAGCGTGAGGGAAAGGCTTCCGACTACGAGATTCTCATCGCGAGACTCGTTGACAGGGCGCTCAGGCCACTTTTCCCGGAAGATTTCCATGCTGAAGTGTTCGTGACGGTCAACCTGATCTCAGCCGAGAAGGACATCCAGCCAGACGCTCTCGCAGGACTTGCAGCATCTGCAGCCCTTGCGGTCAGCGACATACCGTTCGAAGGCCCTATATCAGAGGTGAGGGTCGCAAGGATAAACGGAGAGTTCAAGATCAACCCTAACTTCAGCGAGATGGCGGACGCCGACATCGACATCATGGTTGCAGCCACATACGACAACATCATGATGGTTGAGGGTGAGATGAACGAGGTGAGCGAGCAGGACATGCTTGAGGCAATCAAGTTCGCGCACGAAGAGATAAAGAAGCACTGCAAAGTGCAGATGGAGCTTACAGAGGCAGTCGGAAAGACTGTAAAGAGAAGCTACTGTCACGAGGAGAACGATGAGGAGCTTCGCAAGGCCATACAGGACTTCTGCTACGACAAGTGCTACGCCATAGCAAAGTCAGGCTCAGCAAAGCACGAGAGATCTGACGCTTTCGAGGCACTCAAGGAGGAGTTCTACATGACCCTTCCTGAAGAGGAGCGCGAAGAGAAGAGGATGATGGTCGAGAGATATTACCATGCTGTCGAGAAGGCTGCCATGAGGAATATGATTCTTGACGAAGGACTCCGTCTCGACGGAAGAAGCACAACACAGGTCCGCCCTATATGGTGCGAGACAAGCTACCTTCCTTGCGCTCACGGTTCCGCAATCTTCACCCGCGGAGAGACCCAGTCTCTCTCTACAGTGACTCTCGGAACAAAGCTTGACATGAAAGAGCGTGATGAGGTGCTCGTCCAGGGAACAGACCAGTTTGTGCTCCACTACAACTTCCCTCCGTTCTCAACTGGAGACGCAAAGGCCCAGAGAGGCGTGGGACGTCGTGAGATAGGACACGGAAACCTGGCTTACAGGGCATTGAAACCGATGATTCCTATGGCACCGGAGAATCCGTATGCAGTTCGCGTAGTTTCAGACATTCTTGAGTCAAACGGCTCATCATCAATGGCTACCGTATGTGCAGGATGCCTCGCCCTCATGGACGCCGGAGTTAAAATCAAGAAGCCGGTTGCCGGAGTCGCAATGGGTCTTATCACAGACAAGGAGAATCCTAATGGACGCTATGCAATCCTTACCGACATACTTGGTGACGAGGACCACCTCGGAGACATGGACTTCAAGGTGACAGGAACAAAGGACGGTATCACAGCAACCCAGATGGACATCAAGGTTGACGGCCTTTCTTACGATGTACTTGCAAAGGCTCTCGAGCAGGCACGCCAGGGCAGGATGCACATCATGGGTGAGATGATGAAGACCATCAGCGAGCCTCGTGAAGACTACAAGCCATTCGTACCTCGCATCATCCAGATACGTGTTCCTGGAGACTTCATCGGAGCCATCATCGGAAAAGGCGGAGAGGTTATCCAGAAGATTCAGAGGGAGACCGGCACTGTCATCACAATCACTGAGGAGAACACCAACGGTGTATCTGAGGGAGTTGTTGACATTTTCGGTGAGAACAAGGAGTCAATGGACAACGCACTCGCATGGATCAACGGCATCTGCGCTGTTCCTGAGGTAGGCACAGTATATCACGGAAAGGTTGTTTCAATCCTCGAGTTCGGAGCGTTCATAGAGATTCTCCCTGGCAAGGAAGGCCTTCTCCATGTGTCAGAGATTGACTGGAAGAAGACTGAGAAAGTAGAGGATGTGCTCAATATCGGTGACGAGATTGACGTGAAGCTTCTCGAAATCGACAGCAAGACCGGCAAGATGAGACTTTCACGCAAGGCTCTCATTGAAAAGCCGGAGGGATATGTCGAGCCGGAGCGCAGGCCGCGTCCAGAGCGTGGACCTCGCCGTGACGAGCGCGGAGGAATGCGTCGTGACGACCGCCGTGATAATCGCGGACCACGCCGTGACGACCGCAGGGACAACAGGGGACCTCGTTTTGAGAACCGCCGCCCAGAAGGACCTGCCGAGTATGGCGACAACAACTCAGGCAATGAGCCGGAGATGTTCTAAGACTTTAGCTTTTATTATATAATTGGTAAGGACATATTGTCTTGAACATTTGTCCTTACCGCCTATGAAAAGATGATGACTAAAAAGTCAGAATAACTCTCTGAGAATTCAATATTTGGGAACCAGGTCGAGGTTGACCACACCGAAAAACAAGAAAAAAGGCTTGACTAATACTTTTTAGTCATCCCCTTTTTCTTGTTTACCAGTGGCATCACCGGACCTGTCATCATTATAGGTCAACGCGAAACCCCTTAGCATATAACAAACTGACACTCAACACATCCAGCCGTACGATTCCCATAAGACAGGGAATCGTATCCCTGCAGAATATTGATGGATAGTCATTTCGCCTCCACACGCTACGGGGTACTTTATGCAATTATTTCATGTCATCTTAGGCAAGCTGCACTGAGAAAACGGTAAAAATTTCGTGCGATTCTTAAACCGAATTGCTTTTCGAGAGCATTCCGTAAAAATCTGGCGGCTTTTTTAAACCGTTTTTGATAAATGTTATTGGCCAGGAACCAAATGGTACTGACTCAATGCAAAATTTACCTGCCTGCAAATTTGTGCTGTGACTTGGGAGAGAACATAGATGAGACCTGAGGAAGAGAGCCGGGAAAAGAGCGGTGAGTGAGCTTAAAATCCCAATCCATCTCAAACACTATAAACAGATAGTTGAAAAATGCCGGCAAATTATCGGGAAGCGCAAGGAAAAGGTGTCTGCAAAAATATAAAAAGGGCATTGCTCCGGAAGACACCGCAACACAAACTGCCTTTCTTTACTCCGATTTGCTCAAGGGCAAGCATGAGCAGCAGTATTCATGGTCATCGGTAATGTTGTTATCGCTCAGCAAGTGGCAGAGAAAAAGATTACACAGTGACGGAGGCCTGCAATGCTTGATTGCCGACGCACCCCCGTCATTGTTCAGATGGACATGCATGGTTTTCATTCCCAACGCTTTACGTAGCGGTTATTTAATCGGTCTCACAGAACAGGTTTGTTGCAGAAAATCAGACAGTTCATTTAAGATAGCAGAATAAGTTTCGTAAGTTTTTTGGACAGCCATTGCAGTTTTTCATTATCTTTGCATAATGGTGTGCCTAAGACATTAACTAAATTTTATAGATATGAAGAAGATTATTATCATTGCAGCTCTTGCACTCGGATTTGCAGTTGCTGCTTCTGCTCAGCCAAGAGCAATCGGAGGTCGCCTTGGAAACGGACTGGAGGCGAGCTACCAGCACACAGTAAGAGGCGCTGACTTCGTTGAGGCAAACCTTGGTCTCTTCGGTTTCGGAGCAATCGATGCTACAGCGACATACAACTTCATGATCGCACAGCCGGATTGGACTTCAAGAGGTGAGTGGGGATTCTATGCAGGTCCTGGTGCATCCCTCGGATATGGCTTCAACAACAGTTTTCACATTGCAGCTGTCGGACAGGTAGGACTTGAGTACACATTCTGGTTCCCTCTGCAGCTTTCTGTTGACCTCAGGCCTCAGTTCGGTGTAGCTGTTCATGACGGTGCACACTTTTATAAAGGCGGACTTTTCGGATTCGTACCGACAATCGGTGTACGCTACAGATTCTAATCTGAAGAAATCACTTGGGTGGATTTGCACCGGACATTAAAGACCAAGGTGCAACATTCACAGCATCTGAAAAACACAAACGGCGGTTCCTTTTAAAAAGAGGAGCCGCCGTTGTTGCGGTGTGTTGCACGTCCTGCAGAATCTAAGTAAACTTTGCTTCTGCTCTCGACTTTTCGTATATTTGATCTTTCGCTCACATATACGCTTGGGCTTCGGCAAAACTTACAAGTAAACTTGACGTTTTGCTCTAAGCTTTTTGCTATATTTGTCCTAACGGACATATATACTGATGCGTCTCGGCAGAGTGAAAATAAATTTTCCCTCTGCACTCAACTTTTTCGTATATTTGCAGAATGCGAAAAAATATCATCATGAGAGAATTATATATCACGAACTCACTTTCAAGAAAAAAAGAGCTGTTCAAGCCGATAAATGAAGGACATGTAGGCCTTTATGTCTGCGGTCCTACGGTCTATGGAGACGCCCATCTGGGACATGCAAGACCGGGAGTGACATATGACGTATTCGTCAAACTCCTCAAGCATCTCGGATATAAGGTCCGCTATGTCAGGAACATAACCGACGTCGGACATCTTGAGCATGATGCAGACGAGGGCGAGGACAAAATCGCAAAAAAGGCTCGGCTCGAACAGCTGGAGCCTATGGAAGTCGCCCAGGCATGTACCCTCCGCTATCATGAGGCAATGCGCGAGCTGAACGTAGCCCCGCCTTCAATAGAGCCGCGGGCATCAGGCCACATCATGGAGCAGATTGCAATCGTCAAGAAAATCATTGACGCAGGCTATGCTTATGAAAGCAACGGGTCGATATATTTCGATGTCATGAAATATGACAGGGACCATAAATACGGCATCCTGTCAGGACGCACGCTCGATGAGGTCAAGGAAGGCACACGCGAGCTTGACGGACAGCAGGACAAGCGCGCATCATATGACTTCGCATTGTGGAAAAAGGCTTCACCGGAACATATCATGCGCTGGCCTTCACCATGGAGCGACGGCTTCCCTGGCTGGCATCTCGAATGCTCCGCAATGAGCGAGAAATATCTCGGAAAAGAATTCGACATACACGGAGGCGGAATGGATCTTCTGTTCCCTCACCACGAATGCGAGATTGCACAGAATACTGCTTCAAGGGGAACCGGAGGTGTCAGATACTGGATGCACAACAACATGATTACCATCGAAGGAAAGAAGATGGGAAAGTCGCTCGGCAATTTCATCACTCTTCCTGAGCTATTTGCCGGTACCCATCCGAAGCTTGCACAGGCATATTCTCCGATGACAGTGCGCTTCTTCATACTTCAGGCACATTACCGCGGAACGCTTGACTTCAGCAATGAGGCACTTCAGGCTGCGGAAAAAGGTCTCAAAAGGATTCTGCAGGCTGCCAAAGACCTGAAAGAACTTGCATCTGCAGCAGGAGTGACATCAACGGCAAAAGGTACTGACGGACATGACGCAGGCAAACTTGCATATGGAGAGTTCCTCACATCAACAGCACCTGAGGAGGGAAGCATAACTGCAACAAGCAAGGAAATCAAGGACATTGTCGAGAACACCTATGCAGCCCTTTGCGACGACCTGAACACTCCTATCGCATTGTCACATATATTTGACGCGGTAAGACTCATAAACAGCGCAAAAGACAAGAAGCTCAAGCTGTCCAATGAAGACCTCCAGGCTCTTGTAGCTCTGTTTGACAATATAGTTTACGGAGTGCTTGGTCTCAAGGATGAAGAAAACGGCGGCGGAAAGGCAGCCAAGACAATAGACGGGCTTATGCAGATGGTCATCGAACAGCGTAAAGCGGCAAAGGCTGCAAAAGACTGGGCCACAAGCGACCGCATACGTGATGAGCTCAAAGCCATCGGAATCCAGATAAAGGATACCAAGGACGGAATAGAGTGGACTCTCGACTGACGAAAATCCGAAGCCGGAGGCATAATGACAGGCACTGCAGCATCATAACGAATCTGAATGCGGTCATACAAAACTGAAGCAGAAGCCATAATGGCAGGCACAGCAACAGAATATGCCACAGTGAGCCGTAATGCACCGACCATCATCCAAATATGCAATAACGGGTATGTATTTTCGCATACCCGATTTATTATAAAAGATTGCATATCACGCCATTACGATTCGCCGAAAAATCCGGCACAGCACATGTCTATGGTTATTCATGATGCCAAGGAGATTGTGATGACCGAATTTATAGAATTAAAGCATCAGACAGATGAAACTAATATCGTGGAACGTTAACGGACTCCGTGCCGTATGCGGCAAAGGGTTCGCAGACATATTCGCGGAACTTGACGCAGACTTCCTGTGCCTGCAGGAAACCAAGATGCAGGCCGGACAGCTTGACCTGGAATTTCCGGGCTACAAGTCGTATTGGAACTATGCGGACAAGAAAGGATATTCAGGCACTGCCATATTCACAAAGCATGAGCCGGTATCCGTCAGCTACGGGCTCGGGATTGATGAGCATGACCATGAGGGCCGTGTAATCACGCTTGAAATGGAAGACTTCTTCCTTGTATGCGTATATGTCCCAAATTCACAGGACGAGCTGGCGCGCCTGGACTACAGGATGCGCTGGGAGGATGATTTCAGGGCATATCTTACCGGACTGGCAGCACGGACCAATGCGGACGGCAGGCAGATGGGAGTCGTGGTATGCGGAGACCTCAATGTGGCCCATCAGGAGATTGACCTGAAAAACCCAAAGAGCAACAGGCGCAATGCAGGATTTACCGATGAGGAAAGAGGCAAATTCTCTCAGCTGCTGGAAGCCGGATTCATTGACACGTTCAGGCATCTGTATCCTGATGCAAGGGACATATATTCCTGGTGGTCATACCGTTTCAAGGCAAGGGAGAAGAATGCCGGGTGGCGCATCGACTATTTTGTGGTTTCCGAAAACATGCGCGAACGCATAATCGAGGCAGGCATCCACACCGAAATCTTCGGCTCAGACCATTGCCCGGTAGAACTGGTATTGGCATAGCCTGCCACATTATAAACGGCAGCAGACTTTCATGTGCATATGCACCTCAAACAGCATGGTGTCTTGTCCTGAAATAGGTTTACCGATAATTGGACAATAAGTCATTCGGAAGAGCAAGCCACAACAAGCTTTTTATCAATCAATTACAGAATCACGGGTATGCAGATTTACATACCCGTGATTCTACTTTTAACTGGCTATCAACAATTTACACTCCGCCATTACTTCAAGACAGCAGCAATACATGATTCATGGATATGCACAAAAAAAGCGGAGGCAACCGATCACCGGTGGCCTCCGCCAGAACTATAACCCTATTATTAACAACTAAAACTAACCGATTTAGAGTATTTGCAAACCGTGTGCCAAAACTGGAAAACCAGTAAAATATAGGCAAAGAAAATTTCAGTTCATGCAGAAACTACTTGTGCCTCTCCAGCCAGACTGCCGCATAAGGGCAGGTTCCGCGTCTTCCGAGTCCGGCAGAGTCTGCATATCTGTATGCCGCATCCACAAGTTCAGATGCTATTCCCTGGCCTCCGATTGGCTTTGGCACATAGGTATGTATGATGTCCAGACAACCGTCGCGCTCGACATACTCAACATACGCAAGATGTCCGCCGACTTCCATTTCAAAACGTTTTTTCTCCTTGATGTGAATGATTGGTGATTTCATGCTCAATTTGTTTTTATGCATCAGCACCAAAACCAACAATCCTGCCAAACGGATTACGGAAACATTCAGGCATCCCGCCTGCGGAAAGTCTCATAAATATACGAGCCGCCTCCGAACAGAATCATGGTCACGGCCTGAGACTCATGTGACAAGGTGGCGAATATGATGCCCATGCCGAAAGGTATTCCATAGATTGTGGACAATGCCAGCGACACCACGAAATGGAAAGCTCCGAATCCGCCCGGAACAGGCACAATCCACCCGAGACTGCCCACCAGAGACAGGAACAGGGCATCTACAACCCCAAGAGCATCAAGTTCTGGAACCGCCCACATGGTCGCTGCCGCCATAAGCCAATACATTCCCCAGATGAGGGCCGTATCTGCAAAAAAACGCCATTTGTCCGGCATACTCATGCAACTGGCCATTCCCTGCCACAAGCCCCTTAACACGGACCACACCTTCCTGCAGAAAACATTGCTGTCACGCAGACGCCACAATGCGACACCGGCAGCGGCACAGGCCGCAACCGCGCATGCCACAATCCACCAAAGGCTGAAATCCGCTCTTTCCGACAAAGGCTCCCACATCTTTTCCACAAAAAACTCCCCGAACATATCCCATCTGAGCACCAATAGCACAACAAGCAGAATAAGCATGGAAACAAGATCCCAGGCCCTTTCCAACACGACCGTACCCAAGACCTTCTCATACGAAGCCTTCTTGCCGGCGGAATTGCGGCTAACAACACCGCAGCGCACGAACTCCCCTATACGCGGAATAACAAAATTCGCAAGATAGCCTATATTGACAGCATTGAAAGCGGTCAGACGTGTCGTACCCGGATCAACGGGAAGAAGAAGACGGCGCCAGCGCAGCCCCCTGAACCAGAACGCAAGCACTCCGGCAGCCATGGAAAGCAGGACATAACCCCAGCGGCAGCCCTTCAGACCTGTTACGAAATCCTCCCACTTCACTTCCCTGAAAGAAAAATAAAGCAGCACGGCAGCGATTGCCGCCGACAGCACATATTTCAATATCTCCTTGACCTTCATTCCATTATTACATTATCGGCTGTACCGGAGCAGACACTCCCAATCCGTCCTTATCCGCACATGCAGCCAGCAAAGGTAGCAACTTTTTACTGCGTGCATATCCAAAATTTGCTAACTTTGCCTCCGTTAAAGCAAAACATGACATTTATGGCGTCTATCTTAGGCATCGGGAACGCCCTGACCGACATACTCGCAGTCCTTCCCGACGATACATTTCTGAAAAAATTTCACCTCCCAAGGGGCAGCATGCAGCACGTTGACATGGAAACCGGGGACAAAATATGGCAGACCCTCAAACCGATGGGAGTGCAGCTTGTAGCAGGAGGCTCGGCAGCAAACACCATAACCGGAACAGCCATATTCGGCATGCAGTCAGGTTTCATAGGCAAGGTCGGTGACGATGACCTGGGCCACCTGTTCAAGAGCGACCAGGAGCAATACGGCATCAAATCCACCCTGCTCAAAGGCGTGCACTCGTCCGGAAGGGCAATGGTGTTCATCACGGCGCCGAATGCGGAAAGGACATTCGCGGTATATCTCGGAGCGGCCCTCGAGCTTGTTCCGGAAGACCTGAAACCGGAATATTTCCACGGCTATGACTATTTCCACATAGAAGGATACCTTGTACAGAACCAGGCCCTGATACGCAGCGCCGTCAAAATGGCCAAGGACGCCGGATGCATCATATCAATAGACATGGCTTCATACAATGTAGTGGAGTCAAACGACGCGTTCCTTCATGACATAGTGGAGAAATATGTGGACATCGTGTTCGCCAATGAGAGCGAGGCAAAGGCATTCACCAAGCTGGAGCCGAGAGAGGCTCTTGACGAAATCGCACGTCATTGCAAGATAGCCGTAGTGAAAGTCGGCAAAGACGGTTCGATGGTAAAGAGCGGAGACGAGTACCATTATATCGAGGCATGGCCGGCCGCACCGATAGATGCGACAGGAGCCGGTGACACATACGCGGCAGGCTTCCTGTATGCGCACTCGCTCGGGATGCCTCTCAGAGTCTGTGGAGAAGTCGGGTCAATCATAGCCGCCAAAGTGGTGGAGGTCATAGGAACAAAGATTGACATACCGCGCTGGAAAGCGGCAAAGCAGGAAATACGCGAGCTTATCGCAGCCAATACTCCGGAGAAACAGCCATGTTCGGACCTGTAAAGAACATGCTCCGGCGCAGGAGAATCCGCAAATCCGCAAGCAATGTCCAGACAGGGTTCATTCCGCTTGCGGAAAAATCATCCGTCAATGTGGTCATTGATGCAGAAGAGCCTGACTTTGACAAACTCAAAAGGGATATTCTCACATGGGGCAGAAAGAAAGGGCTTGAAGTAGGCATCTATGTCTTTGATTTCAGAAAACAGGGCAAGGACGGCGTCCCTCATGAAAATGACGGCACGGCAATCCTCAGAAAAGACCTGGACTGGCTCGGGATGCCTCAGAACGGCAAGGTAAGCGGCCTGCTCGAAGAAAAGAGCGATGTTTTCATCTCGCTTATCGGCAACAGCTGCCCCACCATAGATTTCCTCTGCAAATGTACTAAGGCACGGTTCAAAATCGGGAGACACGGATACAAAGGACATGCATTCGACATGGTAATGACTCAGGGTGACACACAGGAGCAGGCCGGCCCTGGGGAAATTTTCTCTGCAATCACGGAATTCATCGACAAAATCAGATAACCTGAAACATAATAAAATGAAAAGCATACTCAAGAACATCACAGTCGCCGTAAAAGGCGCATGCATGGGAGCGGCAGACGTCATTCCCGGAGTGTCGGGAGGCACAATAGCATTCATAATGGGTATTTACGACGAATTTGTCGGCTCACTCGCATCCATCAATACGGAAGCTGTAAAACTGCTTCTGAGCGGAAAATTCAAGGCATTCTGGAAGCACATCAACGGCAGCTTCCTGCTCAGCCTGTTCATCGGAATCGGCATAAGCGTAATCTCACTTGCCGGACTGATGCAATATCTGCTCAGCAGCCATCCGATACGCACATGGGCCTTCTTCTTCGGACTCATTGCAGCCTCGTCAATATTCATCCTGCGCGGCATCTCGGACTGGAGAGTCAAGGAAATATGCCTTCTGGCTTTCGGAATCGTGCTCGGAACCGTAATATGCACCCTCTCCCCCACCAGGACACCGGACGGACTGTGGTTCATTTTCATCAGCGGAGCCATAGCGATATGCGCAATGATACTTCCCGGCATCTCCGGCAGCTTCATCCTCCTGATTCTCGGCAAGTACCAATATATGATGTCTGCCATTTCAGGCCTTGTATCAGGTGAGGCGACTGGACACAATCTTCTGATTCTCGGGACATTCGGCATAGGTGCGGTAATCGGCCTGCTCTCTTTCTCAAGATTCCTCCACTGGCTTCTGGCAAAATACAACAAGGAGACTCTAATCGTGCTTGCCGGCTTCATAATCGGTTCACTGGTGAAAGTGTGGCCATGGAGCAACACGGAAGCTATCGTATGCTCGCAGTTCCCTGAAATAGCCCGCATGGCAGAAAATGCGGCAGCACTGTCTGGCCATGAAGCGGAGGCCGCAAAGAATACCCTTGACATGGCCGTGACCGAATATGCGAAACTGGCAGACCCTCAGACCGGAAGCGCAGTGCTCTTCGCCATAGCAGGTTTCCTGCTCGTCACAATCATAGAGGCTGCAGGCAAATGGGCGACCAAAAACAAGGCGGCAAAAGCATGATGACACCTCAAATTATTCAAGGTCACGGACACAGCGCACCCTGAGAGTGCCTCCCACGGCAGGAACAGCATTCGAGTTCATATACATGGTTCCGTGCACCTCCGAGCAAGCGAAACGTCCGCCGCTGCCGTATCCCTCCTTGGTACATGAGAAAGTAAGTTCTCCGCCAATCAGTTTCTCGTTAAGCATCATCATCAGTTCCCTCTGGTTCGGAGCCCTCCAAGTCGCGCCACCGTCATCATCTTCATGATAATCGGCACAAGGGACATTGGCATTCAGGGCCGCATCGACCGTGTTGTACCTCTGGTTTCCATTGACACGTTCCCCAAGCACATAAGAACTGCTTGTCCGCGACACCTTCAGCTTCTTCGGAGTCTTGTTCTTGTCCAGTTCCAAGAGAGTATGCACCTCTATATATGTGTCGATAGCCGCACGGAGGGAATTTCCATAATAATGCGTCATATCAAACACCCGCCGGGAAGCATCATAAAAATAGGCCTTTTCAACCGGATCATCATCCGGATCCTGCGTCACAGTAGCAAGGTTAACACCAAGGTTACGCACACAGCGGATATTCCAAGGATATCGTCTTCCGCTTCCGCCAGCCCAGTGCACATATACGTTCCTATTATATGAACCACCCTCTTCAGGAAAAAACTTCATATGATCTGAAGATATGAACTGGACCTGGTTATCATTTCCTGAGCCGATGGACCCGTCATATCCCCAGTTATTGTTCTCCATTGCAACCTCATCATTGGGATTCGTATAATACAAACCGTTTGATACAGAGAATATCGGCGTAGCAAGAGAATTCCGGCCGAGCATGATTCGCTCATATTTACCTTCCGCCGGCAAATACCATCTCACCTCATCCGGGCTTATCCGCCCGTCACCGTCAAGGTCCCTGTTGCGGCTCATGCACAATGCCGAAGCCTCATAGTATCTGTTGCTTCCGGCATGCGGGTCCTGTTCCCTCGCAGTGCTTGACGGAGCCGTATAATATGCCAAAGCAGGTACGGCATACCCCTCCTCATCTGCTTTCATATAGCCTGTACGCGTATTTTGGTTACTGCCCTGCGTATTCACATAACGGACAAGCCCATAAGCACCATTTCTGCCATTGTCACTGGACAAGGCATTGCCGCACCACCAGTTACGCGTAGCCTCCGCATTTCCCAAGCCGGAATTGCTGTTGGCATTTGTCGCATTATTCAGGAATTTCCACAGATTCCACCTTCCGTTCGAATTCGACAAATCAGTAGTATTGGTAGGGGCACCATTACTATTACGTGCCGGTGCAACCCACCTCCAGTCTATGTTCTTTCCGTAAGACTCATTGATATGCTCCACACCGAGGGCAGTCGGCTCTGAAGTGCCGTAGTTTGCCAAATCAGTGGAATAGTAAGTCTGAATCGACCTCTGCCTTATAAGATACTTTCCCTGTGAATACCGGCTTTCCGTATCCGGTGAAACTGCTATATCCTCAACAAGAAAGAGCACAGTCCTCATATCCTTGTTCACATAATTCACCCAATCCGAAAGCGGATGAGCATCACCCTCATAGACATTCTCATTTATGAAAACCGTGTACCAGCGCTGGGTGTCATCATCAAGATTACCTGTGTCGTCACCATATCCACGATGCGCGGCATCCACTCCCACAAGGTCATCCATATACCAAGGCTCATCAGCAGCGGAAGTCTTGTACTCGGCAAGAATATCCTGACGAGCGGTAGGCTTTATGCGTATCCAGTTGTAGTATTCATTATCCCTATCGGGAGCAGGGAGCTTCCCGCTGTCTTTAGACACATATCCACCCTCTATGACATGAGCCGGGCCGTCACCATACGGGGCCTCTATAAGATAATGGAGACGCGCGCGCTCGGAGTTGCTCAACGATATATTGTATGCACCGTAATGCGCATCGACCGTGACGATTTCCTCTGTGGCGTCAATCACATTGCCCTCAAGGCCCGGATGAACCTCACCCGCATTTCCCTCACTCCTGGCCTCCAGCACTATCTGATTGAGTCCGAGGATGGTCATGTCATAAATGTACTTGTGATTCCTGCGGACATTGAAATCCGAAGCATCTCCGTTCATGTAGCCCAAATGGACGGTATAACGGGCCGTGCCGGTACGCTGCACACCGCCTACAAGATAGGAAACCTCACAGGTCAGCTCGACGAACGTGGCGAAATTGTTCCTGTTGACACCGTTCTTCAAATCAGGCGCCTGCATGCTGTCACCGCACAATGCCACATAAATCCCGCTGTTCTTTCCGTCAGCATCCTTGTGCTCCTTTTCACGTGAGTCATAATCTGCGGCATTACCGGTCCTCTTGTTCTCATAAGTGTAGAAGCTGAACGAATATCCGCCGCCGGAAGAACCCTGCACCTCCGTTTCCGGAGTTGACGCTCCGTAATTGGCATTAGGGGCGGAGTCATCAAGATGTCCGATGATTTCGTCCGAGGCATTGGTAAGCCCGTCGGCATCCCCGTCAGCCCTCTCATACAGAAAGCTCATGCGCGGATTGTTTACTACACGCCATGAAGTAGGACGGAAAACAAGTCCGGCAGCACCGGACCTTATATTGAATGTCACCTGGGATATCACCCTGCGAAGATGTATCCGTCCGTCCAGGACAGAATTGCCTCCTTTTATATATACAGGCTCTATGCCCGGACCACCGGGATGAGTTCCTGAAGGATCCGAAGACCAGACACCTGTCATCACGACATTGGCATCCGTATATTCCACGATTGACGGACTGTGCAGGGCAACCGCAATGGCCTTGTATTTTTCGAATGTATCCGCCTCACGCAGCAGTTCCAAAAGATTGGTCCGGGTGCCGTCCTGAGCTTCGCCAAGGCTGCTCATTCCATAATTGTCCCCGGCATTGGCCACAGCCACTATATAGGCGTTTCCGGAACTTGCCTTGATGCCGGTAAGCTGATGCAGGACATGTCTGTCCCCATGGCTCACCTCCTGGTAATGCCATCCTTTCAGACGCCCTCCATGACCTGCATCATAGATTCCGACCCAGATATTATTCACGGCAGACGCCTGGTCATCAGTAAGCGCACGTGTCTGCAATTCCATCGCAGGAAGCGACAGACGCAGCGAAACCTCGGCAGGCAGCCCCTCGGGCCTTTCTTCAACATTGCCGAAATCTTCCGCCTGACATGCCCCCAAAGCAAAGCCTGCCGTCAGAAGAAGCACCATGGCCTTCAGACCGCGCAACCTCCTCAACAAAGGCAAATCAAGATATTTATGGCAATTCCTTTTCATGTTCTGTTTCATATATGACATAAAGTCCAATCAATGTTATGCTCAACTTCAGTTCTCCGGATAAGAAGGGACTGTTATACTTGCTTCGTCCCATGGACACACGGTATAACCCAGTGATATTTCCGCAGCTGTATTCACATTTATCCTGTAGATATGGTTCCTCAGGATTTCCGGTCCCCATGCATTGCCGGCCTCCGGTACGGCGAAATCACGAGACACGGCATCACCTTCAGCTGCGCTCTGCCGAATAACAACCCGGAATGCCAGCTGCCCAGTCCGTATTTCCGGAACATATGTTGTAAAACCGTCAAACTCATATGGAGCACCAAGAGACTCCGTACTGTACTTCTGCTGTCTGAACTGGCGCCCCTGCTCAGAATCCACAAATCCCGGAACGGCCGGATAGCTTGCTGCGGAAACCTGCACTCCATTCCGGAAATTGTCCGGAATCAGGCGGGCTATGCTGTTCCACTTCATCACTCTCACCTCGGAAACCTTAGGATACCCATCGGCATCCTTGTCGGCAATATTGTCCAGAACCTCAATCTTGGCAAGGCTGCGAAGCATATGAACATCACCTATATCGACATAATTGCCAGTATCGCTTGCAGCCAGGGCAGACCATGACACCGCGCAATCCATAAGCCCGAACATAGGGATTCCCGTCTTTCCAATCTCCGGGAAAAACTCAGGCGACATCTCAAAGAACGCCTGCACACGTTCTATTTCCCTTACAGAACCTTTTGCGGCTATTACACCTTCGACCGCTTCCGCAGGCCAGTTTGCGAGAACCATCAGTTTGAACCTGACGTTACTGTCCACAAACAGCGGATTATTGAAGTAAGGTTCCTTGAATGTAGCCTTTACGGTATAAAGATTCCATTCATCCTCATTCTCTGACATGGTTTCCGCTATCGCGCTCAAGTCCTGCAGGAATGCCCCGCCTTCCGTAAACATCAGAAACCGGAGTCCTTCAAGTTCCAGCCAGTTCTCCGCGGCAGTGCCCGTCTCCTGTCCGGCAATATTGTCCGCCTTTGTCCCCGACGTGTTCCGGGTAGCAATCCGGAAAGTGACGCTAACATCCTCCGCGCTGCCGTCCGGGCAAGTGCCAAGCCTGTCGTAAACACAGCTTCCGGCAAGCAAAAGCACACCGCAAACTGCAGAAAACGTCCGTATCCTATGCCATATGATTGATATTGCCATAACTGTACGTCACAATTGACATTAAAATTCAACATCCTGTCCAGGAACCACAACCCAAGAGTTGATATGCACTCCTGCACCGGTGTACCACTTGTCATCCCCGTCGAGGAAGAAAGTGAGATTGTACTCATCCAGCCGGTCCAGGAATTCCTGGTTTCCCATATCCTTGCGGTACTCACCTTTTATCATAAGCAGATACTTCACAAGAGGAAGCCTTATGATTTCCTCCCCGTCCGCATTGCGCACAACCCTGAGCACAGGCTGCCTGTCAGCCATCAGTCGCCCTACAGTCCTTTCCGCAAGAAGACCATTCACCTGAGTGATTTCCCCGGCACGCGTGTCACCGTAATCAAAGCCGGCAGACACCGCTGTCTTCATCCACCACCTGTAGGCAAACGGGGAATTGCCTATAATCCTGTTGTCATATCCCATCTGAGATACCGAATCGTCAATAATGAAATCAAAATCCTCCGGCCTCATTACCTTGCCTACGGTATTTTCGCTCTTGTAATACTGGAGCATCACCCTGAGCACATTGGTATTCTTCATAAGAGGCACAAGCACATCAGACTGCCCGCCGAACTCCGGCTCTTCAAAGGTAACGCGCGTAAATCCGTGATACAGCCCGGTCAAGTCCCCTCCGACATATGCACCTGCGGCATCAGAGGCCGTCCTTATGGCAAGATTCAGGTCATTAAGCGATGCCGGGGAAGATGAACCGAGGACATACGCAGGCTGGCCGTCAAGCCCGCCCCACACTACGACATCATAAGTGCCTGGAGCGACAGGCACCGTCATGGCATAGTTCTCATCCTGCAAGGCCGCACCGGCTTCACTGCCATGCCACACAAGAGAGCCTTCCGGAGTGAACATCCACAAATCCACCGACTTTACCTCCTTGTGGAAGGCATCAGCACCATTGATGTTCCAGTCGTACTTGAACTTCACCCTATACTCCGTCTGACATGGAGCAAGGCCGTCATATATGGTTTCGCACGAAACTGCCGTCAGCAAAGCCGCAGCAAAGAGCATAAGGCATAATCTATTGAGCTTTTTCATATTGGGTTTCATAAGCCTATAAGTCTTGTTTTTCTTTCCGGCTCCCGGGAAGGCGGTCAGGCCCGCCCGGGAAAAATCATTAGAGTTCTACATCCCATGCATTCACAACATTCCATGCAAGGATGTTGAGACGTGCTGCGACATAGTAGTTTACGTCATCCTTAGGAGGAACTATAGGCTGGTCAGCGGAGCGGAGTCCGGTAGCAAGTCCCTTGATGCTTGACACGTTGATGTTATAGACATGGTTACGTACAATGCCATAGTCTCCGCGGCAAGCCTTTCCCCAGTCATATTTTCCTTCAGCAGTAAGACAGCGTCCCGCATCAAAGCCGAGGTGGCGGATAGGTATATTGAAGAATCCGCGTCCATTGTCGAAGATTTCCAATGTATTCACCTGTGACCAGAGCTGTTTGTTTACCTCTGCGATATTCTCAGCTGTAACCTGGGTGTAGATGACATCGCGGGCTTCATCCGTACCGCCATAGACATACAGATTCCCGATGGCGCTTTCTGCAAGCTGGAGAGTCACATAGCGTCCTGCCACAGGCGTTTCGCCACGTACGGCAGACTTAGGGTGCTCAACATTAAAGAATCCGGCAGCCCCAGTTGAAGCGATGTTCTTACCTTCCGGATCAGTGAATACGATTCCCTGCCTTGCGAGAAGCATTGTTTTCGCGTCAGTCTCAGTTCCGTAATATTTCTTGTTGTGGGTATCAAGATAGAATGTTGAAGCTTCCTGACCGTCAACAAGATAATGTCCGACAATCACAGCGGAAGCAACTGCTGCGGCAGGGTTTCCGTTCCGGACATCATTTATGGCCTCGATTGCTGTGGTTGTCTCCCTTGAATAGAAATATCCGTCCACCTCAGCCGTACTGAAGCCATTTTCATATTTCTTGCTCTTGGCGTCAGCGGCGATTTCATTGTATGAGAAATATTTCAGCGAGTACTCTCTGCGATTGTTTTCAAGGTCATCAATATCATCAGACACCCTCGGATATATATTGTTGTAATATGACGGAGAGCATGCCCAATAGCAGCGGTGATTCGCCTCATCGTTCCAAGCGGTCCAGCCCGGAGCCACGAATGCCTTGTTCATCTCATCGTAAGAAGGTGTCTTGGTGGGGTCAAATTCCTCTCCCTCACCAGGCCTGAGACCGAAAGTCTTGGTAACGAACATCTCCTCGTCAATCGCGTTCGGACGCCAGAACTCCGGAACGAAAGTAAGCGAATGTCCATCTATCTCATAGTCCTGTATTGCATTTGGAGCGAGGTCGATACCGATTTTGGCCGCATAGCGCTCAACATAGATATCAAGTGCCTGGCCGCTCTCGGCAGCAGCCTGTGCCGCAGACTCGCTGTCAAACAGCTGGTCAGACTTTACAGGAGTTGCCATAAGACGTCCGACACGTCCTGTAAGCGGGTCAGTTCCGTAATAGACCGAATTGGTCATCGGGAATGTGTTGTCATTGCCGACGACGGCCTTACGCTTGCTTGCCTCAACAGCAAGAAGCGAACTGGAACTCAGGTTCTTTGAGTCTATCGGGTTCACATAGCACATCACATAAGCCGGAAGAGTCTGTCCCTGAAACATCTCGATTGGCACTACAGAAGTCCAGAACTTGGTTACGTTAGCGTTGCCGGACGGCGTGAATGCATTGTCCAGTTCATTATCACGGAAAGTCTTGAGATTTCCTGTAGGGTTTCCGTCCTTGTCATAGAACACGAAAATCAGTTCTTTGACAATGCTCTCGGAAGTATCACCATCCTCAAATCCCTTTGTCGCAGAAGCAGGGCTGGAAAGCGAAACACTCAGATAGCGGGTCTGGTCAAATTCGACGACGCCACTGACTGACGGAGTCAAATTCTCTTTCTGGGCACATGAAGCCAGCAACATACCGGCTGCAAGCCCAAGGAAAAGTTTTGTTTTCATAATAAGATTATTTAAAGTGTTTGTTTTTTATTCTTATCAGGCGGATATTACTTCAGAGCCTCAAGCTGCGCCAAAGCCGCTTCCGCCTGCTCTACGCCAAGACCGGAAGCCTGCTTGAACAGGTCTGCGGCCTGCTCATAATCACCCGAGAGAGCACAGTGCACGCCTCGCGCATAAACAGCCTCAGCACTATCGCCAGCCTTGGCCAAATATGCCGCCGAGCGGTCCATGTCACCAAGCCCCATAGCCGTATTGGCTGCATTCAGATTTGCTGTGCAGTCGTCAGGAAACATTCTGACTGCTATTTCAAAGACCTCATTGTACTCATCGCTGCCCGGCTCCATTGCCTGTGCCGCGAGATACATCTCCCTAAGGTCAAGCTTCTGAGGACGCGTCTTGAGAAGACGGAGGATTTCATCCATATCAGTATAGCTTTTCACCTCATAGCTCACGGAATAGTCCGAGCGGCGCAGCCCCGGATAGACCTCACGGAGCAAGAAGGCATAATCATCCGGATAAGTTGACTTTATTTTCCATTCCATCGCATCCGGAGCGAGGGCCATGCCCATTATTTCAAGGATACCGCCACGGTTCGGCAGACCGGAATTTCTCACATAGCTCTCAAGCCCGTCCCAATCTTCCGCCTCATAAGAGGTCACCACGATGTCATCCTCGAACGCATAATGCGAGCATACGTAGTCCCTCAGCGTGGCAGTCCTGCCTTTAGCCAGTCGCACATTGTTGTCGTAAGGGCCTTCCGGAGAGGCATATCCCTTTATGGACAGACTGACTATGCGTGCATCAGCGTCATTTTTAACAAGGTCGATGGTGGATATGATTTTAGCAAGTTCGGAAGCGTTGCCGCGATAATCCTCATGAATCTCCGTGCGGTTGACAGGAAAGTCAACATATGCCCGGCCGCTCTCCTGACGCATCTTGACCGCTTCTCCGCGCGGACGCATATATACGAACGAAGGCACGAAACGCCTCGGTTCCAGCGACACATGGGAAATAAGGCTTTCCTCACTCCGCACAGGAGCGCCGCAGCAGCCGCATACCAGAGCCGTGGCGGAAAGAGAGGCCCCGCTCATCCAGCCCTCGAAAGGCACTACGGTACGATATTCTATTACAGACGTCTTGCCCTCGCGATAGAGCAGCGCCCCTTCCGGCAAGTCCGTATCCCTCAAATGGCGGAAATACCTGTTGCGCCCGGCAACCGTCACAGGAGCAAGCGCCACCGTATCCTTCCCGTTTGACATATAGGGAGTCAGGGTAACTTCCCTTTCGGTCTTGAGTTCCAATGATGACACGTCAATGTCCATTGCTACAAAGACATTGTTTTCCGAACGTGAAACGGCTACGTCCGTCACTTTAGCCTGTCCGTCAAGCAGTTCCTGCCTTTGCTGCGCGTATGACGCACCACAGGACAGGAGCACTGCGCATAATGAGATTATGCATGTGGCTCTGTTCTTATCCATGTTGATTATGCTTATCAGAATAAATATACGAGGCTGATGGCCGCCTTAGTTGGGCCGAAATAATTGTGGGCGCGGTCTGACGCAAGCTTTGTCCCGCATACGGCACATGGGAACACGTCATAACTGGCGTGTATCCAGCCCAGGCCAAGCTCTGCCTCAAAGTTCCAATGCCGGCCGAGAATCCAGGAATGACCGTAGGCCGCACCAAGACCGGCAAACCAGCCCTGATAGCGGCGGTCGGAAAGAACCGAGAAGTCCGAGCCGGGAAGCTTGATGTTGTTGCGGATGCCGCCTACATTGCACTGGCCGCCAAGGGCATGAATGCCGATGAAATGGCCGGCGAAACGCTCGCAGGACCACCAGCGCGCCTCCGGCTGTACAAGCCAGTGCTTCCATTTCATATTCTTGGGCATCGTCCAGCCGTTATAGTTGCCGCTTATGTCCAGGGTCCAACGAGGAGCAAGGCCGATTTCCACGCCAAGGTTTACTGTAGCGGTGGCATCATAAAGAATGTTGGTCTTTATTGCCGCCTTCTGTCCGAATGCAGATACGCATAAAGACATTGCCGCAAGCAATGTGACCACTTTACCGAACTTCATTTTAATTTTTTTAGAGTTACACACACAATTCGATCCTGACGACAAATCATAGGAAAGTCTCTCACAATCTGAAAAGAATCAAGCATTTGAACCTCTTTCAGACGCTGTGCCAGCAAAACTAAACATAATTTTTCAAACAACCAAGCCCATTTTTTAGGCTTTTACTGCCCCCCCCCCGTAAAACTCATTGAAATTCAACAATTTAAACCAACAAAAAAAATAAAATATTTTTTCAGTAAAGAAACCCGGCAGGCATTTCAACCTTTTTTGATAAGACGCACAGTATCAACGAACAGCTTCACTGCCGGAACAGCAATCACAGCAGTTATCACAAGGCTGATTACCGGGTCAACGACGCCCCAGCCGGTAAGTGAGATTACAAGACCGGAAATGACGACTCCCACAGAAACAAGAGTGTCAGTCACCGCGTGCAGATATGCGGCCTTCATATTGATGTTCCCGTCATTCTTCCTCATCAGAAGCCACGTGGTGAATCCGTTGACAAAAATTGCCACACCGGCGGTTATCATAATCGCCGCGCCGTCAACCTCTTCTGGTGCAATTATTTTTGAAATGCTTTCCTTGACTATAAGAGCTACGGCCGCCAAAAGCAGAGCGGCATTGGCAAGTGTAACATAGCGGGACACTCTCCCGCTGTCCCTGCTCCCCGATTTTTCCATCCTGAGGGCTACAAGGGCCAGCATTATGCCAAGCACATCACTGAGATTGTGTCCCGCATCCGAAAGAAGCCCTGTGGAATTGCTGCAAATCCCGACAACCGCCTCTGCCGCAACAAATGCGACATTTATAATGATGCAGAGCAAGAGCGTTCTTCCGTGCACTCCTGATATCCTTGTCTGATGATTATGATTGTGTTCCATTATGACGGCATTTTTAAGAAGCCGCCCGATGCACTTCAAAAAGGATGCAATAAATGACATCATTGACATGTGCTGCCGGTAAAGTCCGATTTTTGCAGTAGCGTGGGCCACAAAAAACAAACGACGACGAATGAGATATCTACTTGCCGCCGCAGGCGTGCTTTCACTTTCCATAGGGATTGCCGGGATTTTCCTTCCGCTGGTGCCTACCACCCCCTTGCTCCTGCTTGCTGCCGCACTTTTCTGCCGCAGTTCCCCCAAGCTCTACGGCTGGCTGCTCGCACATCCGGTTTTCGGGACATACATAAGGAATTACAGGGAGAACAAGGCCATTCCGCTCAAGGTAAAGATTGTGTCAATCACCCTTCTTTGGGCCACACTCCTGTATTGCACCTTCTTTGTCACGGACAACATCTGGCTAAAGATAATGTTCCTTACAATCGCATCAGGGGTGACAATCCACATATTGAGCCATAAGACTCTGAGATAAATTCCGGAAACCTGTCACAATCCGGGTATATTTTGCATCTTTGCATGTGCCGTACCGCCACAGGAGCGGCCTCAGAACTAGTTTTAATGCTCATGAAAGACTTATTGCTCAGAAATTTAGGGCGCATCTTTGCCATGCTCGGATGCACGACAATTGTAACCGCCTGCTATGGAACACCATACAGCATTTATAACGAAGACATTTACGGACGTGTAACAGATGCAGAAAGCGGAAATCCGATACCGGACATAAGCGTAAGAATTACCGATGCCACATCGGCCTCTTCAGGAGTCCTTGTTCCTACGGTCGAGATTTACGACGGCAAGACGGACAGCGAAGGAAGATTCTACGGCCGCATTGCGAACAAGAGAGGCAATGCGGTCATCGTGGAGTGCAAGGATGTGGACGGCAAGCTGAACGGCAGTTACCAGCAGAAGCAGGAGACGATTGAGAACTACAGTCAGCAGGAAATCATAATCGAAATGAACCCTCTTGTCAGCGAATAGATGCAATGGCAAAAGAGATAGAAAGAAAATTCCTCGTTGACGGAGATTTCCGGCCATGGGTGAAAGAGAGCGTGCATATAGTGCAGGGATATCTGAATTCCTCACCGGAGCGCACGGTCAGGATAAGGACCAAGGGTGACAAGGGCTACATCACAGTAAAGGGAATGACCGGCAAAGGAGGGATGAGCCGGTACGAATGGGAAAAGGAAATAGGAATCGCCGATGCCAAAGAGCTGCTCCTTCTTTGTGAGCCTGGAGCTATTGACAAGCAAAGGCATATTATTGAGGCGGGAAAACATGTCTATGAGGTGGACGAGTTCTTCGGAGAAAACTCAGGGCTGACGGTAGCGGAGATAGAGCTTTCCTGCGAAGAAGAGGATTTCGAGAAGCCCTCATGGCTCGGGAAAGAAGTGACCGCAGATGCGCGCTACTATAATTCGTCGCTGATGAAATGCCCATTTTCAAAGTGGGACAAATAAAAAAGTCCTGTTGCACAGTTTCTTGCGCATCAGGACTTTTTTATTGGGCGGCCGCATGTCATTTTTTCAGCAGGTCGCGGATTTCCTCAAGAAGCTTGATATCCTCAGGCTTTGCAGGAACCTCAGGTGCAGGTGCCGGCTTTGCCTCTTCTTTGCGTTTGAATGAGCCGATAAGACGGATAACGCAGAAAATCGAGAATGCGATGATAATGAAATCAACTGTGTTCTGGATGAAGTTTCCGTATCTGAGGGCTGCCTCAGCAGTCTTGACAGTGCCGTCAGGATTAAGTACGGCCGGCTTGATAATCCACCTGAGGGAGGTGAAGTCGAGGCCTCCGGTCAGCGTTCCGACAAGCGGCATGATGACATCGTTTACCAGAGAGGTAACGATTTTTCCGAATGCGCCGCCGATTACTACACCGACTGCCATGTCAAGTACATTGCCCTTCATCGCAAATGCCTTGAAATCTTCAAGGAATGAACTTTTCTTTGTCATAATAAATTTGTGTTAGATTTATATCGTAATTTATCGCTGATTTTCCGGTACGGATATATGTTTCCCGCCACGGCCGGAGCCGCAAGACTGGCATCATGCCGCGAAGATAAGAAAATTTCACATTCCAATGACCGGAAAATCATGCTGTTCCGCCTGTATGCATTTTTCTTGCCGCGAAACATCTGACAAACAAAAAAAAGGATACAGCCACATCCGGCCATATCCTCCCATAATCACGACAATTCAATAATTATTTGCGTTTTCCGAGTTCAGCATCAACAAAAAGCAATCCTGCCTCTCCGGCTTTCCTCAGCCTGTCAACTATTGCAGAGGCAGTCTCCTCTTCCTCAACCTGCTCGTCAACAAATCCGCGTAAGAAATTCTCTGCAGCATAGTCCTTTTCTTCAATAGCCAATGCCACAATGGAGTTTATCATTGAAGACACTTTGCACTCGTGCTCGTAGGTATGCTCGAATATTTCCAGAACCGAGCCCCAGTCCTGAGGAACGGCATCCGTTGCCTGAATATTTGCGGCACCGCCTCTGCTCAAGAGATAGCCCGCCATTTTGAGTGCATGTCCGCGCTCTTCCTCCGCCTGGTGAGCCATCCAGCAGGCAGAACCGTCCCATCCTTCATGCTTAAGGAAGAATGACATTTGAAGATAAAGGTTTGATGACCACAGCTCTGCAGCAATCTGGCCGTTGAGAGCTTTCTGAAGTTTGTCTGAAATCATGACGTTTTTTATTTATAAAAATTCAAAATTAGTTACATTCCGGCACAAATGCAAAAAAATCACGGAATAATTACTTTTCTGATGAAAGGAGTCTGATGGCTGTATGGTATAAAGGCAAGCGACGGAAGCGGTTTTGTAATTATGAGATTCGCCTTTTTGCCTTCCGTTATCGAGCCGAGAGTGCCGCTCACACCCATGGCATATGCGGAATTGATTGTGCAGGCATTGAAGGACTGCTCCGGAGTAAGGCGCATCCTGATGCATCCGAGAGACATTATAAAGCGCATGTCCCCGCTCGGAGATGTGCCTGGATTATAATCTGAGGCAAGCGCCACAGGAAGTCCCGCAGCAATGAACTGCTTTGCACGGCCGTATGGTATCCCAAGGAAAAATGAACAGCCCGGAAGCATCGTAGGCATGGTCCGGCTGCCTTTCAGCACCTCGATTTCAGCATCTGCAGTCTGCTCAAGATGATCGACTGAAAGAGCGTCATGCTCAACGCCGACCTGCACTCCGCCGGAAATTTCAAGCTCGTTGGCATGGATTTTCGGTACCAGACCGAACTCCGCCGCCCTCTTCAAGATTGCAGCGGTCTGCTCCACAGTAAAAAATCCCTTGTCACAAAACACATCAACATAGTCCGCAAGCCCCTGGGCAGCGACAGCAGGAATCATCTCTTCACATACAAGTCTCACATACTCGTCCTGCCGGCCCACATATTCACGCCCCACGGCATGTGCACCGAGGAAAGTGGCCTTGACCGTCAGAGGAGATGTCTCCTTTATGCGCCGTATCACCCGCAGCATCTTGAGTTCATCCCCGGTCCTGAGCCCGTATCCGCTTTTTATCTCCACAGCTCCAGTGCCTTTGGAGGCAATCTCATTGATGCGCTCCATTGACTGGCGGTAAAGCTCATCCTCAGAGGTCTCGTGCAGCAAATCGGCGGAATTGAGTATGCCTCCTCCCCTCGCGGCGATTTCCTCGTAGCTCAGGCCCGCAATCTTGTCGCGGAATTCCCCGTCACGGCAGCCGGCATAGACAAGGTGTGTGTGCGAGTCACAGAAGCATGGCATGACAATGCCCCCTTCCGCATCAATCACTTCGTATCTGGAATTGTCCCCTGTAGTATCATTGGAACAACCATCCGGATACCCCTTTGAACAATCCCCCGGATATCCACACGGCCCATCCCCAGGACTATCCCCCGGGCAGTCCTCCATATGGCCGAAGGCGGAAATCAGTCCGTCCTCAATCAACAGAAACGCATTGGTGATGGAAGCGACATCGTTCATCTGCTCCCCTTCAAGCCTCAGGACACCCGCAGGAAGAATCCCGGCGAGAGTCCCGATGTTCTTTATCAAAGTCTTCATGAATCTTCTGCTATAAAACCTGCCGGCCCTACCTTATGAACTCTATGGCCTTTTCTATAAGAGGATGCATATAGGTGTCATCCTCAACGAACGGAACGGCCTTGCGGAAACCCGCAAAAATCTTCTCAATAGCCCAGGAAGAGCGCAGCGGACGACGGAACTCCAAGGCCTGTGCCGCATTAAGCAATTCTATCGCAAGAACGCGCTCCGTATTCTCCACTACCCTCACAAGCTTGGTTGCACCGTTCGCCCCCATGCTAACATGGTCTTCCTGTCCCTGTGAAGAAGGTATCGAATCGGCTGAGGCAGGCATGCAAAGCCCTTTGCTCTGGCTAACTATCGAAGCGGCAGTGTATTGCGGAATCATGAATCCGCTGTTCAGGCCTGGCTTTGCGACAAGGAAATTCGGAAGACCGCGCTGGCCGGCTATAAGCTTGTATATCCTTCTTTCGGAAATGTTCGACAATTCGGAAAGCGCGAGAGTGAGCATGTCTATAGGAATGGCTATCGGCTGCCCGTGGAAATTGCCGGCCGACACGATGAGGTCTTCGTCCGGGAACACGGTAGGATTGTCAGTCGCACTGTTTATCTCAGTCTCTATCACCGACTTTACATAGCGGATGGTATCCTTGGACGCCCCATGTACCTGCGGGATGCAGCGGAAGGAATAAGGGTCCTGCACATGGGACTTTTCCCGCCTGATGATTTCGCTTCCCTCAAGAAGTTCACGGAATCTGGCGGCAGTGTCTATCTGGCCCCGATGAGGACGCACCTCATGGACCTGAGGGCAGAACGGCTCTATGCGCCCGTCATATGCGTCGAGTGACATCGCACCGATTTTGTCGGCCCAGTCAGAAAGACGCTCAGACTGTATCAGCGACCAGACCGCATGAGCGCTCATGAACTGCGTGCCGTTGAGAAGGGCAAGACCTTCCTTTGACTGCAATTTCACAGGCTCCCAGCCAAGCTCCGGCCAAAGCTGCGCGACTTCATGTACCTGCCCCTTGTATTCCACTTCACCAAGTCCGATTATCGGCAGGCACAGATGCGCCAGAGGAGCGAGGTCACCGGAAGCGCCGAGCGAGCCCTGCTGATAGACCACAGGCAGTACATCGTTGTTGAACATGTCAACAAGACGCTGCACAGTGGCAAGCTGGACTCCGGAATGCCCATAGGAAAGCGACTGGACTTTAAGCAGAATCATTATCTTGACAATCTCCGGACGGACTTTCTCCCCTGTTCCGCATGCATGGGACATTACGAGATTGTGCTGGAGCTGCGACAGATCCTCCGCAGGAACGGTTATGTTGCACAGCGAGCCGAACCCTGTCGTCACGCCATATACAGGCCGTCCGATGTCTTCCATCTTTGTGTCAAGATATCTGCGGCATTTGGCAACAGCTTCCTGTGCATCTTTCCCGATGGCTATCTTTTCACCTCCGGCAATTATTTCCCGGACCCTGTCAATTGTAAGTTTTTTTGATGATATAATGTGTTCTGCCTTGTCCATAACAAATTCTATTTTATTGGTTATAAAGTTTTTACGTAATCACGGATATGTAATTTCACGCACCCATAATCATGTATCTCACTGATTTGAAGCTATTTGCATTTTGCCAGCATTTCACGGACCATGTCAGTGTCCGCGATATTCGGAAGCGTCACCTTAAGTCCGGGAGTGCGTTCCATTTCACGGCGTATGGCATTAAGCGCCCCTTCGTTGCGTGCCCAGCTGCGGCGTGCGATTCCGTTGTTCACGTCCCACAGAAGCATCTCGCGGATATGCCTGTCCGAGTCGGCGCTTCCGTCAATTACCATTCCGAAGCCTCCGTTCATCACTTCTCCCCAGCCTACTCCGCCTCCGTTGTGGATGGAAACCCAGGTAGCTCCGCGGAAACCGTCTCCGATGACATTCTGCACTGCCATATCGGCTGTGAATGCCGAACCGTCATATATATTGGAAGTCTCGCGGAACGGGGAATCCGTGCCTGACACGTCATGATGGTCGCGTCCCAATACGACAGGAGCAGTAAGCTCGCCCTTGCGGATGGCATCGTTGAAAGCCAGGGCAATCCTGGTGCGCCCCTCACAATCCGCGTACAGGATACGGGCCTGGGAGCCGACCACAAGATTATTCTTTGCAGCCTCTTCTATCCAATGTATGTTGTCATCCATCTGTCCCCTTATTTCCTGCGGGGTATTTTCAGCTATTTCCCGAAGCACCCGTGCAGCGATTGCATCGGTCTTGGCAAGGTCTTCCGGATTCTGGGACATGCAGACCCAGCGGAACGGCCCGAATCCATAGTCGAAGAAAAGAGGTCCCATTATGTCCTGCACATATGACGGGTAGCGGAATTTGCCTTCACCGGCCATTATGTCAGCTCCGGCACGGGAAGCTTCGAGCAGGAACGCGTTTCCGTAATCAAAGAAATACATTCCTCGGTCGGCAAGACGGTTAATTGCGGCGGCATGTCTGCGCAGAGACTCCCGGACGCATCCTTTGAAACGCTCCGGCTCTTCCGCCATCATGACCTTCGACTCCTCATAGCTGTATCCGGCCGGATAGTAGCCTCCTGCCCACGGATTATGCAGAGATGTCTGGTCCGAGCCAAGGTCAACATGCATTTCCTCATCGGCAAGCCTTTCCCAAAGGTCAACCACATTTCCCTGATATGCAAGAGAAACGACTTCTTTTGCGGCGCAGGCTTTCCTGATGCGGGCCATGAGTTCATCAAGGTCCTCATGTATCTCATCTACCCAGCCCTGCTCATAGCGTTTGCGTGCAGCCAATGGATTTATTTCCGCGACAACACTGACTACACCGGATATGACTCCTGCCTTTGGCTGGGCACCTGACATGCCTCCGAGACCCGCAGTCACGAAAAGCATTCCTTTCATGTTCTCCTGCGTTCCGGCAAGACCTTTAGCCTCCAGCTGTTTGCGGGCAGCATTCATGACTGTGATTGTGGTTCCGTGGACAATGCCCTGAGGCCCGATGTACATATAGGAGCCGGCCGTCATCTGTCCGTATTGCGAGACTCCGAGGGCATTGAATTTCTCCCAGTCATCCTGTTTGGAATAGTTCGGGATGACCATGCCGTTCGTGACGATTACTCTCGGAGCATCCTTGTGGCTCGGGAAAAGTCCGAGAGGATGACCTGAATACATCACAAGAGTCTGTTCGTCAGTCATTTCCGCAAGATACTGCATCACAAGGCGATACTGTGCCCAGTTCTGGAAAACAGCTCCGTTTCCGCCGTAGGTTATAAGCTCGTGAGGATGCTGAGCCACACGGTTGTCAAGGTTATTCTGTATCATGGCCATGATAGCGGCGGCCTGACGGGACCTGGCCGGATATTCCTCTATCGGACGGGCATACATCTGATAGTCCGGACGGAAGCGGTACATGTATATGCGGCCGTATTCTTTGAGTTCTGCGGCAAATTCCGCAGCCAGAACCTCATGATGCTTCTGCGGGAAATAGCGCAGGGCGTTCTGGACTGCAAGCACTTTCTCCTCAGCGTTCAGTATGTCTTTGCGCTTGGGGGCATGGTTTATAGCCATGTCATATGGCTTGGGAGCGGGCAGTTCCGAGGGAATGCCAGCCAATATTTCTTGTTGGAATGTATTAGTCATCAGCTTTTGAAGTTTTATATTGTCCTTTCCGGCGGCATTGCGTGCAGCGTAACCGACCCTCAATCAGCATTTTACCGAATACCGATTCCCCCGTTTCGGGGCACCGTTTTTCATCATTAAATTGAGAGTCAGTGCATTTTGCTCCACACAGGCCTGCAATGCCGCTCAGCTACCGGATTTTCGAATTGACGATTTGCATGATTTCAGCTTCAGCAGCGGCAGCCTCCGCCTCTATCTCCTGCGCCTGGGCACACAATCTTTCAGCGGCTTCACGGTCTGAAAGTCCGGCAGCATTTATCCTGACATTGAGATGCGCACCCCTCACTGCGGCAGTTGCAGCCAAAGCACCGACACCAGCATCAGAAACTGAATTAGGATTGCCCTCAGAAGCCATCGCCTTAAGCAGCTCATAGCTCCGCACAGATTCCCTCATAGTCTTGAGCGGAACCTCCGTAGCATATAACGTAGCCGCCTCCAAGGCATCGGCACGGGCTTTTTTCTCTTCATCAGACCCTTTCGGCATACCGAGAGCAGCCATAATCCTGTTGAATGCGGCTGTGTCCTCGTCAACGAGAGCAAGCAGTGACCTCATCACTTCCTGCCCCCTGTCAGCCCAGTCGGAAAATTCTTTCCAGCGGTCATCCCACCCGGGCTTATGTGATGAAAGGTTGGCCACCATCGTTCCCAATGCGGCACCGAGAGCACCCATATATGCGGAAATCGACCCGCCTCCCGGAGCCGGGGATTCAGACGCAGTCTCATATGCGAAATCCCGGCATGTCATCCTCACAAGCCTCTCTCGCGCGGCAGTCTCAGCCTCGTCCTCAATAAGATACTCGATTACTTTCTCCTTAGGATTGAACGGCTTGAGATCATCCAGCCCCATAGACTTGACCGCTATCTTCATGATTTCTTCATCAGAAATGCCCGTTGAACGGCCCTGCTTTCCAAGGAAATATCTGCCGGCCCCAATAAGAGCCCTCTTCGGCACAAGTCCGACTATCTCCGTCCCCGTAACCCTGAGGCCACGCGCCTGAGCAGCACGGCAGACCTCGTCAAAAGCCACATGCAGAGGAGTCGCATTGATGTCAGTTATGTTCATAGACACCTGGGCTATGCCATATTCGTCTATGTACCAGCCGATGGCCTTGCATCCTTTCAAAGTACCGGGAATCATGACAGTGTTTCCGGCCTCATCCTTCACAATCTTTCCGGTTATAGGATTTCCTTCGCGTTTCGGACGTCCTTTCTCACGCACATCGAAAGCAACGGCGTTGGCCCTTCTTGTAGAGGTGGTGTTCAGATTGAAATTCACGGCAATCAAGAAATCGCGCGCACCGACATTCGTAGCACCGCTTCTGGCAACCGCATCAGTATATTCTCCGGGACCGAAATCCGGCTTTCTCTGCGGGTCGCACACCTTCTCCGGCAGCGCCTCGTATTCACCGCTGCGGCATACGGCCAAGTTCTTGCGGCTAGGCTCATACGCGGCGGCCTCATAGCAGTAGCAAGCAATGCCAAGCTCACAAAAAATGCGCTCAGCCAGCTTTCTTGCCAGTTCAGCGCATTCTTGAAGCGTAATTCCGGAAATAGGGATAAGAGGAAGCACATCCGTAGCACCAGAGCGCGGATGGGCCCCATGATGATGTCGCATGTCTATAAGCTCACCGGCACGCTTCACCCCCTGGAACGCAGCCTCCACAACAGCCTCCGGACTGCCCACGAAAGTGACCACGGTACGGTTCGTGGCCTCTCCCGGATCAACATCCAGCACTTTGACTCCTCCTGACGCCTCAATGGTCCCTACTATAGAATTGATGATTTCCATGTTGCGTCCCTCGCTGAAATTGGGAACGCACTCTATGATTCTTTCCATATATGGTTTTGTTGTTTAGCTTTAGGGACATAAAGGTAGCACCTTTGCGCCAAATAACCAAATGCCGCGGCAGCATCAATCCTATGTTTACATTCCGCTTCAGTTGCATGCCCTACCCTATAACGGGTTTTCCATTTGAGTAATAATGAAAGACATCGGAATCCCTTGACAATTTTTGTATTTTTTTGACCCGGACAAGCACCTTGATGTTTTCATGGCGGAATCCTCCATAACAACCGGGAAAAGCAGTGCTTTTATCGGCTCCATTTGTTCCGGAGGCCGTCGGGACAGCAGCACGCTTCCGTCTTGCATCTTGCGGAGCAGGTTCCCGTCAGATTGGATTGCAGGAATTTTGATGCGGTTTAATGATTGATTATCAGTTTGTTCCTGAAACACGATTCCCCATTCCAGGGGCATCGTATTTCAGAAAAACATTAATAACCATATATTTATATTACATTTTTTCTGTCCTCTCGAAAACAAGTAAACATTTCTGAAGTTTTTTCAATGCGCATGCGGAAACGGACTTGCCCGCAAAGATATTTTTATTAATTATAGTTGCATGTCATGGCCGGTATCTCCTGTACAATAGCTACTTTTGCAGAAGAACCGATGAGAAAGGCAATCACCGGAGATTTTTGCAATGACCGGAAGAAAGACTTAATTTTCATCGCCAACAGAGTATCAGGCAATATAACAATACCTGCCCTATACGCAAATAGCGGAGACACCATTTATACCTTACAAGTGACCAAACATGGAAAAAATAAGAAATTTACTTTATCAGATAGCGATAATCAGTAAAAAGAACAGGGAAATATTAGATGCAACCGGCGGACGGTTCAATATGTTCAGCATCTGCGGCGTAAATCATTATGAAAACACGCATTCGGCAATCATTGCGGAATTATTGAATCCCAACGGCACACACGGATTGAAATCAAAACTTCTGGAATGTTTCATTGAAACATTAGGCGAGACCTTCACAATTCCCGATTTCAACTACGGGAAATCGCGGGTATATACGGAATATTCAACCGAAGAAGGACGCATTGATATTCTCATTGAAGATAACCGGAATAAGGCAGTCATCATTGAAAATAAGATTTATGCGGATGACCAATGGGAACAGCTGAAAAGATATGACAGATATTCCGGACGAAAATACGGACAAGGCAATTATCAAATACTGTATCTTACACTTGAAGGGAATGATGCATCAGCACAGAGTAGTGAGGGTGTCATCTATTCGCCTGTTTCCTATCAGGAAACCGTTATAGGCTGGCTTGAAAAGTGCATCGCGATAGCAGCGCGCTCACCGATAGTCAGAGAGACAATAATCCAGTACATTAACCATCTGAAACAATTGACGAACCAGGATATGGACACGAAAAACAAAGAGGAAATAACCGAAATTCTATCGAAAACTGATAACCTGAGAGCAGCAAAGACGATTTATCAGAACTATTCGGAGGTTTTCGATTATCTCGCGGCAAAACATTTCAATACACCAATGCAGGAGTTTGCAAATCAGAAAGGCCTGCAATACCAGTATGGAAAGAGCCATGAATCATATATAGCATTCAAGCTGACAAATCCGGAATGGCAGAAGAAATGTTCCATAGCGTTTACTTTCGACAAGACCGGTTACTATTATGGGATATTCAATGATGCCAAGACTTACAAAGTGTCGGATGAAAACAGAAACATTATCCGCCGGCACATGAGAAGCAAAGGCATCGTTTCTCCCCTGAAAAGTGAATACTGGGCGTTTTACACTTACTTTCCGCCCCTGACTCTCGACGTATGGGAGGAAGACATAATCGGAAGCCGAACTTTTTTAGACCAATGCAAAGAAAAAATCGAACAGCTGCTGGAAGCCATGGAGCATATTGAACTATAAAAATATGCACAAGGACACAAAGCATCCCCCATTTTACATCACGCCCGGCCCTAATCTGAAAAACGGTTTAAATAAGCCTCCGGATTTTTACGGAACACCCTCAAAATGCAATTCGGTTTAAGAATCGCATGATATTTTTACCGTTTTACCATTGCAGCTTGCCAGCCGCGGCATGACATAATTTCACCAAAGCGCCCATACAACTCGTGTGGTGCAAGTAGTTATCAGACAACCTGTTCACCCCTTCCGTTTTTGTTTATCGGGAGGAGGGGGATAACGATTTAGTTGCCAAATTTGTAATTTGTCAATGAACTGCCGTATAACCGGCACCACAAAGTAAACATGCCACTTACCTGAAGAAGTTGCAAGTCTTTCTACAATAAAGGAGTCATATAAAGAGGCAGGAACACAATGCCATTTTCGACCTTCACATCTTTATCATGCAGGACATAGGGTGTCGACAGGTCTTTCGCATATTTCGCAATACATTTAGTCAGAGATGTCAGTGTATAGCGACTGCCTGACTTGACCTCTACCGGAGAAATATTGTGTCTGCTCGTTGTGGTCGGCTTGGCTATAAGAAAATCTATTTCCATCCTATCCTCTACGGATGTCCGTGAATTATTGCTGAAGAAGAAAAGATTATGTCCGGCAGCTTTCAGCATCTGAGCCACAATGTTCTCGACTAACATTCCTTGATTAATCTCAAGTTTATCGAACATCAGTTTTCGATACAAATCCTCTGACACGATGCCCCGTTCATCAAATGCATGGCTTATCAAAAGCCCCGTATCATTCAGATAACATTTCACAGTCGTCCTATCTTCATTGAGTTTTAACCCGATGCTCGGCTCTGTAGAGTTGTAGCAGCAGTTGACAACTCTTGCATCGCTGAGCCAAAAGAAAGCCTGCGAATAATCACGCATTCGGGCATCATCCCGTAATGTAGACAATCGGAATTTCTTTTCATGCTTCTGTAACTGACTTGGTATCTCCTCAAATATCGCCGACACTTTGGTCTCTTGATTATCCGCATACTTTTTTATGTCATTACGATAAAGAGCAAGAATATCCCTCTTCACCTCATCTACCTTTTCAAAATCACGAGTCTCTACATATTTCTTTACCGCCTGTGGCATTCCGCCTACAATCATATACTGACGGAAATAATCCATTGCCATGCGATGAAATGCACCCATCGGCTTCTTCTTTTCAAATTGGCTCAGAATGTATGGCATCATTACCTCGTCCCCCATTGCCCATAAGAACTCTTCAAAATCCATCGGATACATCTGAATAGGATGCTCTTCGGATGGAATCATTATGTCTTTTACATTCTTCTTTATGGAAATCAAGGAGCCTGTCTCGATATAGTCAAATCTATTGTCCAAAACCAGATGCTTGATTGCAGAACGGGCACGAGGACAAAATTGAACTTCATCAAATATAATCAGAGAACGAGCCTCTTCACCACGACTTGGGCGAGGAACAAGTTTGCGCCTATAATACAATTCAAGATTCTGGAAGAGCGTATCCAAATCATCCAGGTAGAGATTGAAAAAATCCATAACCTGTGGACTTGCCTTACTGAAGTCCACAAGGACATATGAATCATATTCCTCTCGTCCGAACTCCTCTACGATATGGCTCTTACCAATTCGTCTTGCACCTTCTATCAAGAGAGCAACTTCTCCTTTGCGTTCCTTCTTCCATTCAAGAAGGGTCTGATAAATCTTTCTTCTCATAATTTCACCTTTTCAAGACTTAGCAACAGCCCATTTTTACACCTTTTCAAGATTAATGAGCACCACAAAATTACACCTTTTCAAGACTTAGCAAAAATATTCAGGCAATTTTCTTTGATTTTTACCACAAACTTGCTGTTCCGGAATGTCTTGTTTATTTATGTTTGTCCGCAAACTGAAACACCAACAGGACAATGAAATACATCTATAAAAGTATCAATTAGTTTCATGGATTACCACCATTAAAGTATATTTGTAGAAATCTTACCGATAACGAAGTATGAAACATATCCAAGCAATAATAACAATGATGTGCATGTGTTGTGCAACTTGCTGTTGCACAACACAAAAGGCTGTATATCAAGATCGGCTTGAAGAAGCGAAAGGGTATGCCCTTTATGCTTGTATTGCGCACATGAATAAGTTTGTGGATAGTACGTCTGTTATTAACAATGACCATTCTGGTGAATATTTTGTTCAATTAAGTAGTTTGTCGCTTGACGAAATCATCGAGATAAAGAAATATGTAGAAAAAGAATGTATGAACTATTGGGGGATCCCCAAAAATCCAAAATCTAACATGATAGCATATTCATCATGGAAATTCTATAATTCCAGAGAGTTAGATAACTTCATTCGTAAGACATTAAAAAGAAATATCAACAACGAAAGGTAACATCTAACGATGCTCCATTCTAACACTATCATAAGATGAATAACAACGGACATAACATAGAAAAGACGAATTTTGACGCATTTATAAATGCTGCCGGTTCGGAAATACAACAGGCACAAGTCCGGCTGATTACCGCAGCCAATGCGCAAATGTCGTTCCATTACTGGGAAATGGGAAACTACATCCTCTATTATCAAAACTTATATGGATGGGGAAGTAAAATCATCAAGCAACTGGCAAAGGCTATCCGGTTCAATTATCCAGAAAAGACAGGTTATTCGGAACGCAACCTTACTTATATGTGCCAATTCGCACGGACATATCCGCTGAGTGTGCTACGAAGTTTCATTGATACGGATGCAAGGAAGTACACTACTTAAACGATTCGCAATTTACGCAATAACCTCTTGCGCAAATTCATAATGTTGCCAAAACCGCATCCTACATTTACCGTATGGAAATTAAGAATATAGAAAACACATTTATGGCATCACCTGTTGCAAGAACCAATTGGGCAAGCCATGTGATTATGCTTAACTACAACTTTGCTGGCAGATATGACGTTGATATATAAACACAGTTAGAGCTACACAAAAATTAAGCAAGCCTTTGACCCATTGGCTACAGGAAACATACTCCAGCAGAAGAAAAGCAAGCCGAGAAGGAGTATGAATGCTGCAAGGCTGAATACGAGAAAGAAACAGAAGAAATGGAAATATAATATAACAAACAATTAAAATGGATAAAAATGAAGAACAGAGACTTTCTCACAATGCTGTTTATGGCAATCTTTACAGTGATTGGGGTAACATCGTGCAATGACGATTATGAAGAAGACAGAAAAGTAACCGGCTACAAGGAATACACGCTTACGGTAGCTTCTGTAAAACTACCCGGTGTTTTAACATCAAGCGGCATCAATATACTTGCAGATGTACATGCTGTAAAAAACGAGCAGTCCACCGATTGGAAGGCTCATGGAAGCATCGGTAAGTTTGAATACGAAGAAGGCTATGAGTATCAGATACGCATCAGTGAGACGAGCTATCTGGATTATAGTATGGGGGATCCGGCGTGGACTGAATACTCGCTATTGGAGGTTATATCGAAAGAACGCAAGGACTCTGAGAATTTGCCTCCTCATTTCATCCCGAATTGGTATTTTCAGCAATACTGTCCGTATATCAATCCGGAATTTGCTTATGCCATTGAAGCCGACCAAAAAGAAAACATTGAAAATGACCTTAAAACCGATATTACATATACATTTGGAGGTTTGCGTTATTATATTTCTTTTACTGGAATACGTAAATGGTTCTTATTGGATGCCGATATGCACACTATTGAGAAAGGCTCTCTTATTACAAGAAGTAAGGATATAGCGGAATTCCCCGAGGAATATAAACTACTTCCTCCGGAAAGGAAAGTTTCCGGATATGGAGAGTTTAATTTTGTTAAAGACACTGGTATAGAGGACATTGTAATGCAATATGATGTTTTTGTATCTGCTCAGAATCGAAGCAAAGACATTAAACCGCAGTCTATTGGCATTTGGCTATACAAAGACCTTACAGCATATTACCAAAGCAAATATCCCGAAGCTGGTGTCAAGGCTGTCGTCATTCGCTATGATGTAACGAATTTGTGATAACGTTTTTATGTATCATGGATCTAAACAAGCTTTTTGATTATACTGATAATTTCACAGAGATAGTCCGTACTACACGACCGATAAGTGCAGAAGAACTGACAGTCAGATTCTTCTGCGCACCGCAGTGGATTATTGCCTTGATGAAGTTTCGTAATGCCATAGTAAAACCTTTTGGTCTGAAAGGAGAGAAGAATTTATCGGATCTTGTCATTGTCGAATCAGATAGCCTTGCGACAATAAGCAAAAGCGACAAACACATCGATTTTGAGCCGGTACACATGTCAGGAAAACGGTTTTAAAAATGTGCCGGATTTTTACCGAATGCCCACCAAAAGAAATTCGGTAAAAAATCGCACGATATTTTTACCGTTTTCCAGTTTTTCCATATAGGCACAAGATTTTACCGGGGATCTGACATCGCCAACCACATCGAGTGTGTGGCGATGTTTGATTTCATTGCAAGTGTTCCGCGTAGTTTCTTAAATAATACAAAAGCACCCAATTTTACATTCTTGGGTGTAAAATTGGGTGTCTGTTTTGCAATTTGCTGATTTTCAAAGAGCGGTTTCTGAGGGCGTTTTTCGGAATCAAAGTCACAAGTGACTTACACTCCGTTTAGTCATCATGACCACTCAAGTAGTCATCGCTAACTTTTGCCATTTGTTTTTCCGGATTCAAACGCCTCAAAATAGTAGGGTCCAAATCCCCTCATCTCTGTAAAATCAGTCTATGACATTCACCGGAGGCGATTTTATCAAACAACACAACTTTTCTACTACTCATTGCCGTCAAAGGACTCTTGCGTCGACTGCAAATGAGGCATCTTTATTTGGAACGTGTAAGTTAATTCGAGATACTCAGACGCCTGCCTGGAAATCTTCATACAATGCTACAGCACCGAGATGCCAAGCCTTTGTAGATTCATTTTCTAATCTAGAATAAACTTCAGAAGCATACAGTATCTTCATCGCCTCTACTATACTGATACCCTTATCCTCTGCCAACATGTTTGCCATCCAGCTCAACTTGGACGGAAGCAGAAGATGAACATTCTCTTGAGTGATGGTCAGATTCATAGTGCAACCTCCTTTGCTTCTATAAACTTCATATACAGAAGAGACTCCGTTGTATGGAACAGATACTGATCCACAAGTTTGTAGGTCTTCAGTTCTGAAATCAAGGTCTTTTTATCTATCAAGCCTCCCTCATAAAGCGCGAATGCAGCATAGACCTTGTCATTGGCTACCGGACCATATACGAGGTCGTATTCATGGACAAAACCCTTCTGAGTACGATTCTTCATTACGAAGTCTACCCACTCATCTGTCGGAGCCTTAAAGATGAGAGCATTCAGACTCGGCAGTGCAGTCTCATCAAACTCATACACGCAGACATAACCGAGCGAGACTTGCTTCTCACCCATCCTGCGTCTTACCCACGATTCCGCCTGTTCGTATGAAGTTGTGGTATAGAAACCCCGACCGTAGTCAAGGGTACGGTTAGACTCTCGGATCTCCGGATTCTCAACCTTCTCTATACTTCCATGATAGATTTTCATATCTATTCTCCTTTTCTCGTTCTTATAAATTCATCGATGTCTTCGATGATCCACTGACGACTCTGCGTATGCAATATCTCCCAATGCTCTGCCAGATATTCCAGAACGCCATATTCTGACAACAAAGTCATTGCATCAGCACCACAGATTCCCTTTTCATTCTTGTACTGCTCAATGCAGAAAGAAATGAAATAAGCTATGTCCTGTTTCCTCTTATCCATATGACAACGTTTTTAAGTATCAGCACAAATTACATTCCGCTGTCTTCACTGCGAAGATAATGAGAATATTATAAACTTGTGCTGCACGATGCAAGTATTACAATTAATCCTGTAGTCAAAAAAGTATCGTAATTGGGAAGTTGTAAGCTTAATTCAAAGAAAAATAGGAAGTTGCGAAATTCGTAACTTCCTCTTGTCAGCGGAGGGAGAGGCTCCAGAACCTACGCTTTCAGAAAATATCATAAAATTGCAAATCACTGATAATCATATATTATCTACAATGAAGAGTAAATCTAAATCTTTCTAAATGCCTTTTGCTATTTCAATTTTTGGGTGTATATTTGGGTGTAGAATTTCAAACGCACCCAATTATGAATATCAAACGTAACATCATTTTTGCATTGGAGAGCCGGAAGAAGAACGGTGTGCCAATCGTAGAGAACGTGCCTATCCGTATGCGTGTCATATACGCAAGCCAACGCATCGAGTTTACAACAGGCTACCGGATTGACGTAGCCAAATGGGATGCCGACAAACAACGGGTAAAGAACGGATGCACCAACAAGCTGAAACAAAGCGCATCCGAAATCAATGCAGACTTGCTGAAATACTATGCCGAAATGCAAAACGTATTCAAGGAGTTTGAGGTGCAGGAAACCATACCTACCACCCAGCAGCTAAAGGATGCATTCAATCTGCGGATGAAAGACAGCAGTGAAGAACAACAGGAAGAAGTACAGATTAGTTTTTGGGAAGTGTTTGATGAGTTTGTAAAAGAGTGTGGCAACCAGAATAATTGGACGACATCCACCTATGAGAAATTTGCAGCGGTAAGAAATCACCTCAAAGAATTCAAGGAAGATGTAACCTTTGAATACTTCAACGAGTTCGGGCTGAACGAGTATGTCAATTTCTTGCGTGACAAAAAGGACATGAGAAACAGCACCATCGGCAAACAGATGGGGTTTCTCAAATGGTTCCTGCGCTGGAGTTTCAAAAAAGGACATCATCAGAACATTGCATACAACGCATTCAAGCCCAAATTGAAAACAACCCCTAAAAAGGTAATATTCCTGACATGGGATGAACTGAACAAGCTGAAAGATTATCAAATACCGCATGACAAGCAGTATTTGGAACGTGTCAGGGATGTCTTTCTGTTCTGTTGCTTCACGAGCTTACGATATTCGGATGTCCGTAACTTGAAAAGAAGTGATATTAAGCCCGACCACATTGAAGTCACCACAGTCAAGACTGCGGACAGCCTGATAATCGAACTGAACGACCACAGCAAAGCCATTCTTGAAAAATACAAGGATGTTCATTTCGAGAACCACATGGCATTGCCCGTCATCAGTAATCAGAAGATGAACGATTATCTGAAAGAACTGGGTGAACTGGCGGAAATCAACGAGCCTGTACGGGAAACCTACTACAAGGGAAATGAGCGCATAGATGAAGTCACACCCAAATACGCATTGTTAAGTACCCATGCCGGAAGAAAGACTTTCATCTGTAATGCGTTGGCACTCGGAATTCCGGCACCGGTGGTTATGAAATGGACTGGACACAGTGATTACAAAGCCATGAAGCCCTACATTGATATAGCGGATGACATCAGAGCAAACGCCATGAACAAGTTTAATCAACTATAAAAGTATCAATTAGTTTCATAGATTACCACCATTGAAGTATATTTGTATTCTGAAAATATCATAAGATGAGCAACAACGGACATAACATAGAAAAGACGAATTTTGATGCATTTATAAATGCTGTCGGTTCGGAAATACAACAGGCGCAAGTACGGCTGATTACCGCTGCCAATGCGCAAATGTTGTTCCATTACTGGAAAATGGGCAACTATATTCTCTATCATCAGCAACTGCACGGATGGGGAAGCAAAACCATCAAACAGTTGGCAAAGGCTATCCGGCTGAATTTCCCTGAAAAGAAAGGCTATTCAGAACGCAACCTTACCTATATGTGTCAGTTTGCAAGAACATATCCATTGAGAGCATTGCAGAATTTCATTGATACGGATGCAAGACTGTCTGTTCCAAACATACAGAATGTAACAAATGAAGTATTAAAACTGAACGACAAGCAATTTGCGCAGGAACTTACTGCGCAAATACAATCCGTTGATTGTCAGTCTTTAGAATTTACGCAGGAAACTCCTGCGCAAATTCAGGACGTAGAGAAAACCGTTTCTGCCATTTACAGAATGGGAATTAGGGAGATAGAAAAAATTTTCTTGAACTCCCCTGTCGCCAGAATAAACTGGGCAAGCCAAATGGTTATACTTGATGGCTCGTTACCGTTAGGCATAGGATATTGGTACATGAAACAGTCCGTGGAAATGGGCTGGAGCAGTAATGTTCTTAAAATACAAATTGAGACCAACTTATATAGCAGACAAATCAGCAACAACAAGGTAAACAATTTCACAGCCACGCTTCCTGCACCGCAAAGCGACCTTGCCAATTACCTGTTGAAAGACCCGTACATCTTTGATTTGGCTGGAACGAAGGAAAAGGCGGACGAAAGGGACATAGAAGAACAATTGGTTAAGCACGTCACCCGTTACTTGCTGGAAATGGGCAATGGCTTTGCCTTTGTTGCCCGACAAAAACACTTTCAAATTGGTAACAGCGATTTCTATGCAGACTTGATTCTGTATTCCATCCCCCTGCACGCATACATCGTAGTGGAATTGAAAGCGACCCCATTCAAACCGGAGTATGCGGGGCAACTGAACTTCTACATCAATGTGGTGGATGACAAACTGAGGGGAGAGAATGACAACAAGACTATCGGGTTGTTGCTGTGCAAGGGGAAAGACGAAGTTGTAGCGCAATACGCATTGACAGGCTACGACCAGCCGATAGGCATCAGCGATTACCAACTGAGCAAGGCTATACCTGAAAACTTAAAATCGGCTCTGCCAAGTATAGAAGAAGTGGAGGAAGAACTGACTTCCCTTCTTGATAAAGATAAGAATCCATAAACCAAGCGTATATGGCAGGAGAAATACAGATTATGATTCCCCAATACGGCGAACTCAACCGGATATACAGCGACTTTATAGTCAGCCATACTTTCTCTTTTGACAAGCAGAAATTCATCACGGACTTCTATAAGCAATACAATGACACAAAAGCTTTTGAAGCCGCCATCCTTGAACTGGTGCTTGACAAACAGAAAGAAAAATATACTCTGATTCTCAACAGCCTGAGAACCGAGATAGAGAAAAACATACTCATTTATGAAAAACATCCATTGTTTGATGATGAGATAATTTCTCGTGTGTGCTACAACTTTGCCGACAGATATGACGCTGATATAAAGGCACAATTGGAGGTTACACAAAAATTAAGCAAGCCTTTGAATGAAGCATACAACAGGTATGATTCCATTGGCTACAGGGTACATACGGCAGCAGAAGAAAAGCAAGCCGAAAAGGAGTATGAACGCTGCAAGGCTGAATATGAGAAGGAAAAAGAAGAACTGGACAGGCTTTATGAATTGGAAAGGCAGGCAAGAAAGGAATCTCTCCAATATATTGAGAACTGTTGCGGAGATATTTATAAACTGAGTTTCCATTTTATGGAAATATTGGCAAAATATATTCCCGTAGAAAAAGACAAGCCGGATGAACCGAGCAAGCAAGAGAAACAGCAGGATGCGCCAAAGGAGCAATCCGAATATTTCGATGCAGAATTACTTTCGCTTATTCATAAAGTCTGTGTGGGGGAACAGTTTGAAGATATTGCAACGCAGGACTTCTATGCCAACATGAACCTATCCTCCTGTAAAAAGGAATTAAAAATCAAGGCAAGGGAAAAGATACGGGTGTGTTACCTGATATTCCTGATGAGTGAAAGACTGCCCAAACAAGACAGGGATAAATGGAAGAATATAATCCTGAAACAGTTGGATATTGACGAGAACTACTACAAGTCAAAGTACAAGGAACCGGTGTCGGATTTTCCAAGTGACAGTAACCAGAATTTCGCTAAAGAAATGGAACACATATTTAAATAGATAATTGTAATGGCAATAATAATCGTTAAATTTATGACAGATTTAATTAAAGAAAACAGTGTAATAATAGGCATAATTATAAGTGTTGTTACGCTTGTAATCGCAATAAGACAAATAAAAATTTCATATCAAAAGCATAAGATGGACAAAGAAGATTTTATTTCTAAAAAACCGAACTTTTCAGTCTATCTCGATAATTGCTATAGAATGTCGTATAATTCCTCAAAAAGCATAAATGTTTTGTTTTGTATCATGATAATAAATAAATCTTCATATAGAAATACAGTTATCCCAAAATTGGAAATAGATTATTTAAAGAATGGTATTACAAGAACCATAAAACTATCACATGATAAAAACTTGTTTCATAAAAAATATCATTCTCAAATAGACACATTTGATAACAGTATTCAGTTAGAACCTAAAGATATGAAATATGGTTGGATTATTTTTCAAATACCAGAAATATTGAAAAACAAACGCATTGAGAAATATAGAGTAATTATTCAAGATGGAGAGAACAACATATCGAAAGCCGAAAGTTTATTAATTAAAGATATTCATTATGATAATTAAAAAAATATCAGCGCCAATATATAACATA
>OFFP01000197.1_pt1 | contig 50290 bp, 40 predicted proteins | sample 1521431 | NCBI WGS metagenome assembly OFFP01 (sample SAMEA3504104, study PRJEB24116) | mouse gut metagenome | biome: mouse gut; feature: mouse-associated habitat; material: faeces | place: Denmark | collected 2011
ATAAAACTTTTTCAAAAAATATTCAATTTTCTATTGACTTTTTATTTGCAGGCTTAATTTATATCATTAATTTATATCTTTGAAATATACCGTTCTATCTGGTACAATGCCGCTCCATATGCCGACGCTTCCTCGCGGCACCGGCATACCCTGACATACTCTCCGTTCCCGCCAAAGAGATCCTTTGACGCGACCGCAGACTTAAGCCGTCCGATATAAGGCTCCATATAGCCCCCCACATACCCGCCGAGCACCACTTCACAATCCAGGCACATGCGGAGATTGTCAACCACTATGGCAAGATCAGCAAGATATTCTTCCCAGATCTGCCGGTACTCCTCATTCCCCGACTCCATCTTCTCAAAGAACGCCCCCAGGTTCCCGTTCTCCAATCCCGCCAGATTCAGGGCGGAACAGTATGCGTCAAGACATCCCTTCTTCCCGCAATAACAGGTCTTTCCCTCCGGGTGGATCACCATATGCCCGAATTCACCGCTGCGCCAGTTATTTCCCATATACATGGCGCCTCCGTCGAAATCACTGCGTATCCCGTCGTTGCTCTTCATCTCATCCGCAAAGATCACGGCGCCTCCGACCGAATTACTAAGCGACAGGTAGACCATATTACTCTCCGGCCTCTTGCAGCACACATCCTCCGTGATCGCCGCTGCATTGGCATCATTCAGCAGTTCACAGGGATAGGGGATATATTCTTCCCATTTCTCCCGGGAAATGTCCCTGAGATTCAGTACACTTGACTGTGTAAGAATATTATCCTGCCTGTTCACAATTCCCGGAAGGGAAATCCCTACTCCCTCAATCTTCTCTCCCGGGATCGCATTCTCTTCTATAAAACTTTCAAGGATCTTTGCAACCTCCTGAAAATACAAGTCCGTATAGGAAAATGGCTTGCGTATCCGCTCATGCTTTAACACCTTCTTATTCAGATCCGTGCAGGCTAGTCCCACATGGTTCGCCGTGATATCCAGCCCGACCGCATATCTCACATCCTTGACCGCTGCGATCGCCTTCGCTTTCCTGCCTCCGGTTGACTTAAGTTCTCCCACTTCCGCCACTACGCCGGCTTCCTTAAGCTCCTTTACGATCGTAAGAACCGTAGGTCCGCTGATATCCAACGCTGCGGAGATATCCGGCATACTCGTCTCAGTCTGTGCATTCACATACCGAAATACCCGGTTCCGGTTCAGACGCTTCACTTCCAAACTATTCGTACCCTTTCTCATCGCTCCTCCTTCCCTCTTTATTAATCAGTTTAATTAAGTGGTTACTAATTTTTCTATATCGTATCACATATTGCAAGGAACTTCAATAGAAATTTTCTTTTGTATCTCATTTTCTGCCGGACGGCAGCTTCCTTAGATCTTATCCAGGAATTCATCTATATAGAACAATGCCGCCCCTGCCGCCGATGCTTCCACCTTATACCGGCATTCTACCAGATAATCCTTTGCCCGGTCTCCAAAGGGATTCCTCTCGTCCACACGCCGGCATATGTCGTCCATATACCTTCCGGCATATGCGCCCACATATCCTCCCAGTATCACCATTCCGTCAAACAACATCCTGACATTATGGATCGCCATAGTCAGATGATCCAGGTATTCGTCCCACAGCCGCTTTGCCGTCTCATCTCCCTCTTCCAGAAGACGGAAGAATTCCTCCACACTTCCGTCCGTATAGCCGGTCAGCCTGCCTGCCCGGCACACCGTGTCAAAACACCCCCGCCTTCCGCAATAACAGAACTCGCCTCCCTCCGGCACAACCGTCATATGACCGACTTCGCCTCCCTTGTGCGTATTCCCCTCATAGATCGCGTCGTCAATGATCACCGAGCCTCCCACACTATTGCTCAGACTGATATAGAATGCATTCTGGAACTCCCGGTTGGTCCAGGTCTCCCTGTATCCCGCCGCATAGGAATCATGGATCAGTCTGTTGCGGTACGGAACATACGCTGCGATCTCTTCCCGCTTCTTCTTCGCGAAATTCAGCGCCATACCGTACGTAATCTCACTCCCGTCATCCGAGACCAGGCTCTGTACCGATATCCCCACTCCGAGCAGGTTCTCATCCATAATATCCGCATCCTTCTTCACACATTCCACGACTTCCCCGATCTCCCGAAGATATGCGTCGTCCTCCAGATCAAAATTGCTCCTCCGTCTCTCCATGCTGACAATGTCGCCCGACAGATTTACCGCCACCGCCGTAATGTGATTCGCCGTGATATCCACACCGATCGCCATCCTCGCATTCTTCACATAAGTAAATGCCGTCGCGTTCCGTCCGCCCGTGTTCTTAATCTTACCGGATGTATCGATCAACCCCTGCTTCTTCAGAAAATCCAGATTCGTTGTCACCGTGGGCAGGCTTAGCTGCATCTCCACGACGATCTCCTGCTTAGAAACCGAACCCTGTTTCCTGATATAGTTATAGATGATCTGTCTGTTCTTCGTCTTAATCTCGTTGACGCCTATTTTCTCTGTACTCATTCTTACCAGTCCTTCTTCCATTACACTTCATTCTTTCGCCCCTGCATCACGATGCACTAAAACTTATCATAATCAATCTCAAGCAGTTCGCCAAAAGACTGGAGTGTCACATACTCTCCCTCCACTTCTCCGAATCCATAAGCCGCGAAGATCATCGGTATCCCCGCCATACGGCACGCGTCGGCATCTCCCTGGGTATCGCCCACATAGACCGCCTCTGTGATCCCGTTGCGTTCCATGATGATACGGATATTGTCTCCCTTGAGCTTCCCCGTATCCCCCGGGCAGGTAAAGTCTGTTATGCAATCGCCAAGCCCTGTATTCTTAAGAAATGCCTCTATATATCCGGATTGACAGTTGCTGACGATGAACAGACGGTATCTCTTGCTTAAAGCACGGATCGTCTCCGGCATCTTATCATACAGGATGCACGGCGCGCTCTCCACCCACTGATTCTCATACTGATACAGATGAACCGCCAGTTCTTCCTTCTCTTCCTTACTGAGCATCGGAAACAGATCATCCGCGATCTCTTCAAGAGGCTTGCCGAATTCCTTCTTAAGCTCACTGCCGGTCAGTACCCGGTTCAGATCCGTCTGCTCCCGGATCGCCTGATTCCAGGAAACCGCCACCTCTTCTGTCGAATCCCATAATGTCCCGTCTACATCAAATATAATTGCCTCCATATATCTTCCCCGCTTTCTATATCATGATACATTTCCTTGATTATACTATACAAAATATATGAAAACAAGCATTACGGACCGCTATTATCCGAGCACGCTAACTTGCAGACAGTCATATCCCCCGCTGCAAGCATGTCCCCTTGGCTCGCTGCCCGCGGGAATAAATTACGGAGGCGTTCTGCCAATCACAGCAAACACCTCCGCTCTTTCCCGGTCTACATCAATATTATCGTCTTCATCACTTCTCTATTATCGTGAGCAACCTTCTGAAATGCCTCCTGCCCCTGTTCAAAGTCAAACGTATGGGACAACACCGGCATAATGTCCGCCCGCTTATACTCTAGCGATTCGATCGCTTCTGCAAACAGATTGCTATAGCGGATCACAGGCACAAAGCTGATACCGTGCATCACCACGCTTGCCATAGGCATAGGCGTATGGTCATGCGCCATCAGCCCTAACAAGGTCACCGTACCTCCGTCACGCACCAGCTCCGTAGTCTGCCAGAAGGTCTCGTCGCTTCCCACCGCTTCAAAGACATGCATGGCGCCGTAACCGCCCGTCAGTTCTTTGACACGCTTCTTAACGTCCTCTTCCTTGCTGTCGATCAAATGTGTCGCTCCCATCCGTCCGGCAAGCTCAAGCTTCCACGGATTCCTTCCCACACAGATGATCTTATTGGCTCCGATCACTTTCAGGCTCTGGATCGTCATCATAGCGATCGGCCCGGTGCCGATCACAACCGCATCATCTGTAAATCCGATCCTGCTGTTGCGCATTGCCTGCATGCCTACGACAAAAGGTTCCACCATCGCCCCTTCCTCATAAGACATACCATCCGGCATCCGATGCACCAGCTCCGCCGGCCATGCCACATATTCACACAGGCATCCGTCTGTCGGCGGCGTCCCCATGAATTTCATATCATTACAGAAGTGGTATCTGCCCGTCTTGCAGTCATGACAATGAAAACACGGTATCCCTGGTTCTACAACCACTCTCTCACCGATACGGCGCCCTTCCACGCCTGCTCCGATCCCCGCGATCTCTCCGGCGCACTCATGCCCCAGAATGATCGGTTCCTCCACGACGAACTGCCCAATACGTCCCTCTTTATAAAAATGCATGTCAGATCCGCAGATCCCCACCGCCCTGATCTTCACCAAAACCTCTCCCGGTCCCGGAACCGGCGTTGGAACCTCCTTCAGTTCCATTCTCTCCTGTCCATATGCCATCCACGCTCTCATCGTCTCCATAATCTTACTTCCCTTCTCTGTCCTATACTCTTACAGTTTCTTCATCTGTAAACTCTAAGCCGCAAATTCATTCTTCGTCAGCTTACCGCGCCTGATATTGTCGATCAGCAGCGCCAGAAGAATGATCGCTCCCTTTACCACATTCCGCAAGAATGGATTCACGCTCTGCAGCGTCATCCAGTTGGATATAACCTCTATGATCAAAGAACCCGCGATCGTTCCCACAATATATCCATTGCCGCCCGCAAGGCTTGTCCCTCCGATCACCACCGCGGCGATCGCATCCAATTCCATGCCTTCACCGAGTGTAGACGCCGCCGACATCAGCTTGGAACTTAAGATCACTGCCGCCGTGGACGCCGTAAGCCCGGCGATGATATATGCGGCGATCGTCGTCATCGTAACGTTGATCCCGGAATACCATGCGCCTTTTGCATTGCTGCCGATCGCCAGGATCTTTCTCCCGATCGTGAATTTCTTAAGCAGCAGCGTACCAATGACGATCACCACCGCAAAGATATATACCGGTACCGGGATCCCCCCGATCTTACCTAATCCAAAAAACTCAAAGCCTTCCGCCTTAATAAGGATCGACCGCCCTTCCGTCATATATAACACGACGCCGTATGTGATCATCTGCAGCGCCAGCGTTACCATGAACGGCGGAAACTTCAGCACGGAAGCTCCCAATCCGTTGAAAAGCCCAAATAACAGCCCCAGGACATAGATCATAAGAATGACTGCCGGAACCGACCAGCCCTTTTCAAAAAAGGTCGCTCCGATCACTGCCATCAAGGTGAGCTGCCCGCCTACAGACAGATCGATCCCTCCCGTCGCTATGACAAAGGTCATCCCGATCGCAAGTATCCCGGTCGAGGAAGTACGCAGCAGCAGGCTCATAATGTTCCTTGTCGTTGCAAAGGTAGGCGTAATGACCGAAATGACGATACACAACAGAACCAACACTAATATGATAGACATTTCCGATGAAAGTAATTTTTTCAGTTTATCTTTATTCATAGTTATTTACCACCTCACATATATTTCTGGAAATCCTTATCGCTAAGAAGCTCATTTTCCCGCATGGATATCACGCCCGATATCCTTCCTTCTTTTAACGTTACGACCAGATCCGACATATTCACAACCTCATCCGTCTCCGAGGACATGATGATCACTCCGATCCCTTCCGACACAAGCTCGTTCATCAATTCGTAGAACGCCACTTTTGCCCCGACGTCTATGCCTCTTGTCGGCTCGTCGAAGATGATGAGCTTCGCCCCCAATGTCAGCCATTTTGCCAGAACGACCTTCTGCTGATTTCCTCCGCTTAAGTCCCCTGCTCTTTGTTCCATACCACTGCACTTTATTTCCAGCGATCTTATCATCTTGTCCACAGAAGCCTTCACAGCCTTGCTGTCGATCCAGCCAAACTTAGCCATCCTCTTCAAAGAGACCATGATCACGTTATCCATAACGGACATGTCCGTGACCAACCCTTCTGAAGCCCTGTTCTCTGGCACAAGCCCGATCTTATTCCGGATACTTTTCCCGGGATTTCCGGCGTTTATCTCTTTCCCTTCGAAGTAGATCTTCCCCGATATATTATAATTATTCTTTCCAAAGACTCCGAATATCGTCTTGGCGATCTCCGTCTTCCCTGCTCCGAGAAGCCCGGCAAATCCCAGGATATCCCCTTCATACAATGTAAATGATATATCCTCCAGATAGCCTTCTACGCAGACATGGTCAAACCGGAGTAATTCCTTTCCCTGCGGATAACGTTTCTTCGGAAATTTTGCCTCCAGCTTCCTTCCGGCGATCAGCTCAGATAATCTCTCTTCATCCAGCGTCTTCGATTCATATTGCCCGATCTTCTTCCCGTTCCGGAAGACAATGATCTCGTCTGTCGCCGTCAGCATCTCCTGCAGTTTATGGGAGATGTATATAATGATATAACCCAGCTCCTTCAGGCGGCGGACCGCGTCAAGAACGATCGCGCTGTCCTTTTCCGTCAGTGCGGAGGTCGGTTCATCCAGTATCACCACCTTGCACTCGATAGACAATGCACGTACGATCGCCACCAACTGTTGGTGCGCAACCTTAAGCTCCCCAAGCCTGGTGTGTGTATCCAGTTTCAGATCCAGCATCTTCAGCAGTTCCCCGGTCCGCTCATGAAGACTGTTCCAGTTGATATATCCGCTCTTACGGTCGGATAAACGTGATATGAATACATTCTCCGCAACCGACAGATCCGGCAGCATATTCAGCTCCTGGTATACCATGCCGATCCCTGCTTCCTGGGCGGAAAGCGGCGATGTGAAATGCGCCGTTTCCCCATCTATGACGATCTCCCCCTCATCCGCAATGTAGGCGCCGTTGATGATCTTCATAGTCGTAGATTTGCCTGCTCCGTTCTCCCCCGCAAGGCCATAGATCTTCCCGCTGGTCAGTTTGAAATTAATATCATCCAACACCCGGACTGCGCCGAAACTCTTTCCTATATGTCTTAACTCAAGGCTTTCTTTAATCATGAAATCCTCCTTATTGTCAGTAAGGCTGCTGCAAAATATAAGGATTCTTTTGCAACAGCCTCATCTTCATGCTCTCTTATTTCCCGGTGCGGCACGTATCAAACACCTCTGCCCAAGCCTGCCGGCACCGTCCGCTGCCATCAGTCATTCAGATAGTGATCCCATGCATCTGCAGTTCCCGCCCAGAATGTATCAGAGTCCGTATCATACGACGCCCAGCGTTCTTCCGAAGAAGTATCGTCGATCGAGATCACATTCGTCTCGATCGCGATCACCTGACCGCCAAGATCAGCGTCTTTCAGCAGATGATCCAGGACACCTTTTACGATCACTGTAGAAAGCGCCAGCGGATTCTGCTCTACCGCCACATCCATAAGCCCGGAATCCAGAGACTCAAGCCCTGTGGCGTCTCCGTCGATCCCCGACCAATAGATATGGTTATCAGAACCTGCTTTTCCGTCCAGGCTATTCTGGCGAAGGGCAGAAATCACTCCCTGATCCATACAGTCACTATGTGTGATCACTCCGAAGAGATCCGGGTTTGCCGTCAGGACGTCACTCATCGCACTTTCAGACTTATCACTTGACCATTCGCAAGGTTCTTCAAGCAGTACAAGCCCTTCCTTTTCAGCTACCTCGTCGATCCCATCCTGGCGGAGATAAGCGTCGCTCTGCGTCATGGTTCCCTGGATCACTGCGATCTTAGGCTTCTCTACCTTTTCCTCCTTCGCCTTATCCGCAAGCCACTGTGCCGCAGATGCACCGGTCGCCACATTGTCGCTTGATACTACGGCAAATGTCAGATTATCCGTTGAGATCTCCTTATTGAAACCAACGACTTTAACGCCGGCTTCGGTCGCTTTGTCTACAGATGATGCAAGCGCGTCGGAATCAGCCGCATGAAGCAGTATGACATTACATCCCGCAGAGATAAAATCATCGATCTGAGACGCCTGCGTATTGGCATTTTGCTCTGCGTTCACCAACGTAACCTTGGCGCCGGAAGCCTCTAATAATTTCTGTGCATATTCTGCTGCCGCTACAATATATGTGGATGCAAGGTCACTGACTGCGATCCCCACTTTCACTCCCTCTCCTTTTTTGCCGATCAGTTCCATTACCTCATCATTGATCTCATTGCTTCCTTCAGCAGACGTATCGTCCGCTTTGGACTGCTCTTCCTGAACGTCTTCCTCTTTGGGTTCCTCTCCGGAACCGCCGCTCCCGCAGCCAGCCAGCAGACCACACATCATTGTCACCACGATAAGACATGCCAAAAGCCTTCTTAAATTTTTCATAAAACATCCTCCTTATAATTTGTCGTTAGTACATTACTTTACAAATACCGAACCGTCATTACTATGTTTCAAATGATCTTACAATCTCTAATGCCGAACGGGTATTGATACCCATTCTTTCCACACCCATCTCATACAAGGCTAAAAACTCTTCCTGCGTACGGATACCTCCCGCCGCTTTGATCTTGATATCTTTCCCGCAATACTCCTTCATCTTACGGATCCTCTCGATATTCGCATTCCCGGGAACCCATCCGGTTCCCGTCTTAACAAAGTCGGCGCCGCTCTTGATCGCGATCTCACACGCTTTCAGCATCTCATCGTCATTCAATGTATTGATCTCAATGATGACTTTTGTTAAAACGCCTTCATTCTTTATACCGATTATTTTTCTCAAGTCTTCCTGAACATATGTATATTCCCTGTTCTTAAATTTCCCAACATTCATCACGATATCCATCTCTTCTACGCCGTCCTGCAATAACTGCTGGGCCTCTAACAATTTGACAGAGGTACAATGCGCGCCGGAAGGAAAACCTACCGGGGAACCCACATACACCCCCTCCACATCTCTAAGCCTTCTTGCTAATTCGGAAACCCACGCCGGAAGAACATGCACATTGATAAAACGATACTTCTTCGCATATTCAACCAACTCTTCCATATCAGCCAGCGTATGATGTGTTCTCACTGCACTGATGTCTATTAATCTGGCAGCCTCTGCCGCAGAAATCATCCTTTCTCCCTCCTTTCTCAGAAAATTTCATATCCTCTCCCGTATTTGTCGTAATGTTCTTTTCTCTAAATTATCATAATTACCTTTCATCGTCAATAGTCCGTCCAGATTTAATTTTACCAATAATTTCCATTTTATTTTATGCATTAATTACAAATCATATCTAATTATAGATGTTTTTAATGATGTTTTGTACAAATAAATCAAATTCCAAAAATAATCCTCTTTTATAATTTGTATTTATCATTGACATTCATCATTACCTTTATTATAATTACCTCAAGACTTATCCTTAACCGTATTCCTGTTTTTTATGTTCTTTTACATTTTCCAAAGGAGGTCTTTATGAAATTTATTTCTTATGATCTGGGGACCGGAGGCGTCAAGGCTTCTCTTCATGATGAAAAGCTGAACACGCTTGCCAGAAGTTTTATTGAATACAAGACATACTACCCCAAGCCAGGATTTCACGAACAAAAACCCAAAAACTGGTGGCAGGGCGTTATCAAAAGTACTAAAATATTATTAGAACAATCCCATACCGACCCGAAAGAGATCGCATGTATCGCCCTGTCCGGACACAGCTGTATCGCCGTCCCGATCGACAGCGCACAGGATCTTCTCATAGATTCCGTCCCGATCTGGTCTGATACCCGCGCCCAGGATGAGGCGGAGGAATTCTTTTGCACGGTCGACAGATCGTCCTGGTATATGACGACGGGAAATGGATTCCCGCCTTCCTGTTACGCCATATTCAAGATGATGTGGTACCGCAGGCATATGCCCGGGCTGTATTGCCGGACAGACAAATTTATCGGGTCGAAGGATTATATCAACATGAAACTCACCGGACAGATCGCCACCGACTATTCTTATGCTTCAAGCTCCGGCGTCTATGATCTGACAGCCCGCCGTTACGAACCTGATCTTTTGAAAGCCGCAGGAGTTTCCGGATCACTTTTCCCTCCGATCACGGCTTCTCATACGATCATCGGAAATATAACGGAAGACGCCGCCAGGGAGATCGGGCTTACAACCGCTGTAAAAGTTGCCTGCGGCGGAGTCGATAACGCCTGCATGGCGATGGGCGCCGTCGGCGCAGTGGACGGCAAAGCCTATACTTCGCTTGGTTCCTCTAACTGGATCCCGGTCAATTCCAAAGCCCCGGTCCTTGATCCGGTCACACGGCCTTATGTATTTGCGCATATTCAGGAAGATATGTATACTTCCGCCTATTCCATCTTCGCAGGAGGAAGTTCTCTGAAGTGGGTGCGCGACACTATCTGCAAGGATCTGAACGGCGAACCCGACGTCTATGATAAGATGAGCGAACTTGCCGGCAAGTCACCGGCAGGCTCCAACGGGATCCTCTTCAATCCAAGCCTTGCCGGCGGGACCAGCCAGGATAAGAGCATACACATCCGAGGCGCCTACATCGGGCTTCATCTTGGGACGTCAAGAAACGACCTGATCCGCGCCGCTATGGAAGGGATCGCCCTGAACCTTAGGATGTCTCTCGATCATCTCGGCAGACATATACATCTTGCCGATGAACTCTTGTTCTGCGGCGGCGGCAGTAAGAGCCTGTTCTGGATGCAGATGTTTGCCGATGTCTTTGGTATGGATATCATCAAGACCAATATCGACCAGAACGCCGCTTCTCTCGGCGCGGCTGCGATCTGTGCGCGCGCCGTCGGCTTGTGGAAGGATTATACGGATGTTCCGAAACTTCATACCATAGAACACCGCTGCGTTCCTGACAAAGAGAACCACGAGACATACCGGAATATCTTAAAAGTATTCGAGCATATATGCACTGCAGCCGCCGATCTGGGCGATTACATGCATAAGAATCTGATGCCGTCTATCGAAAAGAAAGGAGCCTATCATGACGACCAAATTATCTGACGCAGAATTCAGGCTTGACCATAAAGTAGCTGTCATCACCGGCGCCGCATCCGGCATTGGGCTTTCTATTTCCAGGATGTTTACGGAAAAAGGAGCTTCTGTCTGTATGGTATGCCTGAACAGTGAGGAGATGAAAAAAGCCGCCGAAAGCCTTCCCGGCGCAATGACCGTGCAGGCTGACATCTCAAATCCCAAACTCGTATCCCAGGCTATCGAGAAGATCATCGGCAGATTCGGACGTATTGACGTTCTTGCCAACTGCGCCGGAGTCGGCGACATCGAATGGGCGAAGGACATGCCCGTCCATATCTGGGACAAAGTGATCGCAGTGAATCTAAGCGGTACGTTCTACATCTCTCAGCGGATCGGCAAAGAGATGATCCGCCATGGAAACGGAGGCAAGATCATCAGCATAGCTTCCCAGGCAGGCATCGTATCGATCGACAAGCATGTGGCATACAGCGCAAGCAAAGCCGGCATAATCTCCATGACCAAATCCCTCGCCTACGAATGGGGGCAATACGGGATACAGGTCAACGCCATCTCCCCGACTGCAACGGAGACTCCGCTGATCGTCGGATACTGGGATGTGGGCAAGGTACACGACGACGCCATCGCCAATACCCCTGCCGGACGGTTCTGTAAACCCGAAGAGGTTGCCGCCGCCGCGGTATTTCTTGCAAGCGAATCCTCGAACATGATCACCGGCGCTAATCTGGTGATCGACGGAGGTTACACCATTCACTGATGCCTGTCCTGTTTCATGGAAAGCCAAAGACCCCGCACCAAACTGACGGGGCATCAAATGAAGAATATTGGAGGTATATATACATGAGTACAATTCCCGCTTATCGCCAGGTCTACACAACCATTAAGAATCGGATCCGTGAAGGCACCTACAAGGCAGGGACCATGCTTCCCACCGAGACACAGTTAGAGAATGAATTCGGCGCAAGCCGGACGACCATACGAAAGGCGATCAGCCTGCTTACAGGCGACGGCTATCTTAAAGTACGGCAGGGACGCGGCACCGAAATACTCGATATCTCTACCACCCAGAAACTGAATTACATAACATCCATCACCGAGACCCTCACAAACAAGGGCTTCCAGGTGACCGTACAGGGGATGAATATTGATAAAGTAACCGCGCCGGGGATCGTGCAGGAAGAACTGCTGCTGCCCCCGAACGCCAAAGTATACCGCGTCCAGCGTGTACAGTGCGCCAACGGCCAGCCCGTGGCGCTGATCATCAACTACCTGAAGGAGAACCTGGTACCGAACCTGGAAGAATACCAGGATAAGTTCACCGCACTCTATAAGTTTCTGGAAAGTAAATACAATATTATTTTGACGGAAGCCACCGAGACATTGTCCGCGGCAAGCGCTGATTTTATGGAAGCCCAGATCCTAAAGATCCCGACAGGTTCTCCTCTGCTGTGCAGCAAACGTGTCTCTTATGTGGCACAGGGCCCCCTGGAATACAGCATTATCAAGCTCGTCGCAGATAAGTACGAGTACAGTATCCATCTAAAGGGGAGGGGATAGCGCCCCATGAGACAGGACTATTCTGTTATTCATTAAGAAAGGAAACATTATGAAACAGGCAATCTTAACTGCCCCGAAGACCATCGAATTCAGCGACGTTCCAAAGCCTGCGATCAAAAGCAACGAAGTCTTGCTGAAGGTAAGATATATGGGTATCTGCGGATCTGATATCCACGCTTATTACGGCAAACATCCCTTCATGTCATTTCCTATCCGCCTCGGACACGAGATGTCCGGAGAGATCGTAGAGATCGGCAGCGAAGTGACGGAAGATCTAAGGCTTAAGGATCTCGTGACGATAATGCCCCAGGAATATTGCGGCAAATGTGAGCCTTGCCGTTCAGGCAGATACAACATCTGTAATACTTTAAACGTGATCGGCTGCCAGACGCCCGGCGCCGCATGTGAATATTTCTCCGTCCGCGCCGATCTGGTCAAGAAGATTCCGGCAAATATCCCCGCCGCGCTCGCAGCAGCCGTGGAACCTGCAGCAGTCGGCGTACATGCCGTCAGAAGGTGCGGGAGTGTCAAGGGAATGAATGTCGCCGTCATCGGAGCCGGCGCCATCGGGAATGTAACCGCCCAGGCAGCCCTTGCTGAAGGCGCAAAAAGCGTCCTTATCACAGATCTCTCCGACCACCGTCTGGCTCTTGCACAAAGATGCGGCATTCCTCATACCGCCAATACAAGCCGATGCTCGCTGCCAGACGCCATCCATGAAGCCTTTGGAAACGACGGGGCTGACATCTTCTACGAATGTGTCGGCATCGGCGCAACGGTCGATCAGGCGATCGAGTGCTCTAAGAAAGGGCACGATATCGTGATCGTGGGAGTATTCGGCTCCATGCCCCCTGTCAATCTTGCCTGGATACAGGATCGGGAGCTTCGCATATGCGGAACATTGATGTATGTGGAACGGGATGTTCAGGATACGATCAACTATATGTCTGAGGGAAAGATCCATATGGAACCGTTGATATCGAACGTCTTCTCCTTCCGCGAATTCCCCGACGCATTCACATACATAGAACACAACAGTGATACCAGTCTAAAAGTCATGATCAAAATGTAAGGATAATTACAGAGAAAGGATAACAAAATGGCAAATATTTATGAAAAAGCGACCGCTCCGACTCTATATTTTATCGGAGTGACAACCGGACAATCTTCCATCATGAAAGTGTTCCCCCAATGGGCAAAGGCGCTTAACCTGAAGGACGCCGTTATCAAGGGCATAGATTTTGTCCCACATTCTTCCGCGGAAGAATACCGTGAAGCCGTTCTATTTATAAAAAACGACCCGCTGTCTATGGGCGCCCTTGTCACCACTCATAAGATCGATCTGTTCAATACCTGCAAGGATCTGTTCGATTACATAGATCCTTATGCCGAAAAGCTCGGCGAAGTATCTTCCATCTCAAAAAAAGACGGAAAACTATGCGCCCACGCCAAAGATCCCATCTCCAGCGGGCTTGCTCTCGAGCACTTCGTACCTGCCGGTTACTGGAAGGACTATGGCGGCGATGTCCTGCTTCTTGGCGCAGGCGGAAGTACGCTTGCCATGTCCGTCTATTTCGCCCAGGAGAGATTCGGAGACAATGTTCCGCGTAAGATCATCATTGCCAACCGGAGTGTGCCAAGGCTTGAGTCCGCAAAGAGAATCTTGAAAGATATTCATCCGCAGATTACGTTCGAATATATCCATAACCCGTCTCCTGCAGACAACGATAAGACCCTTGCCTCTCTGAAACCGCATTCTCTCATCGTCAACGCAACCGGACTTGGCAAAGACGGTCCCGGATCGCCGCTTACCGACGCCTGCCGCTTTCCGTCGGACAGCCTGGTATGGGAGATCAATTACCGCGGCGACCTTCTCTTCAAACGCCAGGCACAGGCACAGGCGAAGACAAGCCGTCTCCATATCGAAGATGGATGGATCTATTTTATACATGGATGGACCCAGGTAATCTCCGAAGTATTCCATATTGATATTACCGGCAGCTTATTAGATACGTTAAGTGAGATCGCCAGAGCTTCGGTATAGCTGCCGTATGAAACGGACAAGCCATTTGCCGTGCGATCGGTCACAAAAAGGAGGATTTCTATGAATAATTTTAATTGGGATACCAGTTTCCGTGTTGATCTTGATCTGAAAAGCGGATTTTCAAAAAATGCCGTAACTACCAAAAGATACCTCTCACAGATGAAAGATATGTTCTGTGATACGGATGCCGCCGCAAAGATTCTGGAAGATTCAGATCCCCTGATCTATGAGTTCCATGAATTGGGATGCCCCGAGAGGGCGGGCGACCTTGCATTCGGCACCACGATCCTCTATCCCGGAACGATCGGTGATGAATACTATATGACAAAGGGACATTTCCATACGATCCTTGATACTGCCGAAGTCTATTACACACTCGGCGGCGAAGGATATATGGTCATGGAGAATCCCGAAGGAGATACTCTTGAGATTCCTCTTCGGACCGGAGAAGCAATCTATGTACCAAGACGCTACGCCCACAGATCTGTCAATACCGGCGACAGGCCTCTGGTCATGTTTTTTACTTTTGCCGCGGACGCCGGGCACGACTACGGCACCATCGAGACGAAAGGATACCATAAGCTGATCGTCAAAAAAGGGAATAAACCTGTCGTCACAGACAATCCCCGCTGGAAGCAAGGGGCGGACGCATGAAAGAAATCATCACTGTTACCGGAGCCGTCGCGCCAAAAGAGCTTGCATTCTGCCAATGCCATGAACATATTGCTTTAAGCAAAGGAACCTCTTTCGCCGTCAATCCGGCGCTTTGTATCGATCAGATGACAAAGAGCCTGGAGGAATTAGAGCGTTACCGCTCTGCCGGAGGAAATTCTATTATAGAAGCCCAGCCATGCGGATGTAACCGCATGGCGCGGGAGCTTCAAAAGCTTTCCCTGGATTCCGGCGTGAAGATCATAGCGTCTACCGGATTCCATAAGCTCATATTCTATCCCAAAGACCATTGGATCCGCACTCTTCCGGTTCATGAGCTTACAGATCTCTTTGTCCGGGAGCTTACACAGGGTATGTATATCGACGGCGACCTCTCTTTGCCTTCCAGACAGAGCAATATCCGCGCCGGGATCATAAAAACGGCTTATGATAAGGAAGGGCTTACCGGAAGATACACAGAGCTGTTCCTTGCCGCCGCCCTGGCTTCCAGCCGGACGTCCCGGGTGGTCATGATCCACGTAGAGCAGGGCGCCGATCCCAGATATCTGCAAGATCATCTTCTGAATCTGGGTATTGCTCCGCAGGATCTTATGTTCTGCCATATGGACCGCGCCTGCCAGGATATCCAAATACACAAAGACATACTAAAACAAGGTTCTTACCTTGAGTTCGATACGATCGGCAGGTTCAAGTATCACAGCGACGAGCACGAGATCACTCTGCTGGCAAGGCTTGTGGAAGCCGGTTATGTCCGGCAGCTAGTCTACGCCCTGGATACTACCAGGGAAAGGCTGCGCTCTTATCATACGCACGCAGTCGGATTAGATTACATACTCCGCACATTCAATCCGGCTCTCTTGGCATCCGGCTTCACAGAGAAGACGATCCGCATGCTCTCTGTCGAGAATCCGGCGCGCTTACTTTCTTAAAAATACAATGATATGAATTACTTCGTTCTAAACAGGAGGGTTCTACTATGAAGATCTTAATAACTCCGACATCTCTGCAGCCCGGGAAGAATCCCGAAGCACTAGATGTTCTGAGAAAATTTACAGATAACCTTGTGTTCAATACAACCGGCAGGCCTCTTACGGAAGACGAACTGATCCCTCTTCTGGATGACTGTGACGGTTATATCGCAGGTCTTGACTTTGTCACGGAAAAAGTCTTACGCTCCTGCAAACAGCTGAAAGCCATATCCCGCTACGGCGCGGGCTATGACCGTGTAGATATCGACACGGCAAAATCCTGCGGCATTCCCGTCTCCAATACCCCCGGCGTCAACGCCGAAGCAGTCGGCGAGCTTGCATTCTCCCTGATCCTGTCACTGGCAAGGAAAATCCCCTATCTGGACCACTCTACACGGATCGGAGAATGGAACCGCTCTACCGGAATGGAACTCAAAGGAAAAACCCTTGGGATCATGGGACTTGGCGCGATCGGCAAAGTCGTCGCCAGGTGCGCCAAAGGATTCGAGATGGATGTCGCCGCATATGATCCCTATATTGATACAAGTTACTGCGCCGCACATCACATACGCGTATCTACTTTCGATGAATTGATAAAACATGCCGATGTTATCAGCCTTCATCTTCCGCTGAATGCGTCCACAAGACACATGATCGATCAGAAGGCACTCTGCCGGATGAAACCCGGCGCCCTCCTGGTCAATACCTCCAGAGGTGGGATCATAGATGAAACTGCTGCGTATGAAGCATTGAAAAACGGCACGCTTGGAGGACTTGGACTCGACGCGTTTGAAACAGAGCCTCCTAAGGACTCTCCTCTGTTTCAGTTAGACAATGTTGTCGTAACGCCTCATACCGGCGCGCACACATTCGAAGCGACCCGTAATATGGCTCATGCAGCCATCCAAAACCTGATCGACATGCTCAGCGGGCGCAAGTGTCCCTATATTGTAAATCAGTCAGACACGCTTTAAAGCGTGTCTGAACCCATTACTTCTCCTCGATCGCCATGATCATATCCACTCTCTCCTGATGCCTTCCGCCTTCGAATTCTGCGTCAAGCCATGCCTTCACGATCTCTTTCGCCGTCTCGATCCCGATGATCCGCGCTCCGAATGCAAGAATATTGGCATTATTATGCTGTCTGACTAATCTCGCCGTACAGGATTCGGAACATACTGCCGCCCGGATTCCCTTCACCTTGTTCGCCGCCAGTGAAATACCTACGCCTGTCCCGCAGATCAGGACGCCAAGATCCACTTCCTCCGCTGCAACCGCTCTGGCAACCTTCTCCCCATACACAGCATAACTGCAGCTTGCATCTTCATCCGTTCCGTAATTTACCACCTCATGCCCCAGCTCCTTAAGATAATCGGATATCTCATTCTTCATCGTCACTGCTGCATGATCATTTCCTATTCCTATCTTCATCTTTCTATCCTTTCTTTTCATTTGGTTCTTATATTATAATCTCCCGGCACATAATTCGCAATGTGTAATTCATGATTTCCGTCGGCCAAATCGGAAATCAGACCGGAAAACTCACCATTTCCACACTTTCAGAATCGTGGTAGGACGACAGAAAACGCTGTTCAAGACGCTTGACTTTCACAAATTAACATTATATAATCCTGAAAGTGTAAGATACGGCAGTATAGTTGACTGAATAGGAGACAGACATGATAAAATTAATCGCAAGTGACCTGGACGGCACCCTTTTAAAAAACGGAGCCCAGGAATTACCACCTGATATATTCCCTATCATCCGGGAATTAAGGCAAAAAGGCATCCGCTTTGTCGCTGCAAGCGGAAGACAGTATTATAATCTCCGGCTTCTCTTTAAGCCTGTAATGGATGAGATCTTTTACATCGCAGAAAATGGTTCTCTCTGTATCTGCAATGATAAGATCCTGTCAAAAGGACTGATCAGCCGAGAACTTGGAATCCGTATATTTCACGCAGTCAGAGAACACGGCGGCTGCCATTGTCTTCTGTCCTGCGAATCAGCCTGTTATACAGATTCGAAAGACCCGGAATTCATCCATCATATCCGAAACGTTCTGCGCAATGACTTACGAGTCGTAGACCGTCTCGAAAATATTACGGAAGCATTTCTGAAAGTTGCTGTCTGTGATTTTAAAGGAACGGAAGATATAGAACCATATTTTCAAGGAAAGTTCGGCAAAGAGATCAAGATCACGACCTCCGGACTGATCTGGATTGATTTCATCGCTCCTAACGCCGATAAGGGATCTGCTCTTTCCCATCTGGCGTCGCACCTGGGAATCCGCGCAGACGAATGTATGGCGTTCGGAGACCGCTATAATGACCTGGAGATGCTTCAGTTCGCAGGAAAAAGCTACGCCATGTCCGACGCCGCGCCCGGCCTGTCAGAATACACAACAGACGTTACGGATTCCGTAGAAGATGTGCTCCGTGATTTTCTTAATAAACTCTGAATAATCATGGGGCAGACATACATTCTCTTTACAAAGCTGTGAAAATATGGCATATTAAGACCTGATACATAGTAAAATGCCATGAGGATTTCATTATGAGAAAGATAATATTATTTTTTTTGAAGCCGCTTTCCTTTCTGCCTGCTCTGTGTATGATGTATGCAATCTACAGTTTCTCCGCACAGACAGGCGAGGTCTCCGGAAATCTAAGCTTTACTGTTAGTTATAAGATTGTTGAGATTGGAAATGATACGTTCGGCGTGGGACTGGATGAAGAACAGATCAGTTACTTTGCCACACGCATCGAATACCCGGTGCGGAAACTTGCGCACATGACCGAATACTTCTGTCTGGCGGTCGCCGTTTCCTTTCCTTTCTACGTGTATGGCCTGCGCGGATTTCCGCTTATGCTGGTCGCCGGATTGATCTGTGTCGCTTTCGCCGCCGGGGACGAATACCACCAATCCTTCGTTGCGGGACGCGGTCCTTCGAAAAAGGATGTTATGATCGACAGTATCGGCGCTTTCGGCGGTATCATCACCGTCCGGATCATCTGTTGGACTTTCCTTGCCCCCTTCCGCGTCGCAAAAAGGATAGAAGAACGGGCAAGAAGAAAAGAGATGGCACGCCGCAGAGCTGAGGAACGGGAAATGGCACGCGAGCGGGAAATGGCACGGCGCAGAGCTATGGCTCGCCGCAGAGCCAGAGAGCGGGATTATGATTATGATCATGACTATGAACACAAAACGGAAAACTCCGGAAGGAAAAGAGCTATACGGCAGACAACCAGACGGACAGCCCCGCAATCCGGACGCGAGTATCCGGAACATCCTACGCCGAGGCGAAGACCAGAACACTCCCGGCGGAATGCACGCGGTTAAACGCTAGTGTGATGTATCATTGCATTAATCTTGAAGTAATAGTACTTGACTCCTTGCCTATCCGCCCATCTGCCGCGTTGGATCTTCTATCCGTAGCCAACGCGGCAGATGAGCAAATATTCTGCGGAGTTTCGCCAGATATAATACGGTCATCACACTAGGTTCAAAGGCGTGCAGATGGCATGGATAGCAAGCGCTTATTCGTCAAGAATTACTTCTTCGATGTACTAACCACATTATATTCTAACATCTGAACAACTCTTGATAAACCTTCTCTGTCTTCCTCATCAAATCTTGCAATAAGCGGGCTGTCAATATCCAGTACACCGATAACTTCTTCATCTTTGTGTATCGGGAGTACGATCTCTGACCGAGAGGCGCTGTCGCAGGCAATATGTCCCGGAAACTCATGGACATCCTCTACCAGTATGATCTCGTCTTTTTCCACCGCCGTTCCGCAGACGCCGCACCCAATCTGTATCTCTACACATGCCGGCTTCCCCTGAAATGGTCCCAAGATCAATCGTCCGTCCTTTATCAGATAGAATCCGACCCAGTTGATATCTGTCAGCGCCTGGTTCAGTAATGCGGATACATTTGCCAGGTTTGCTACCAGATCGGAAATCCCGTCTGTCAATCCTTGAATCTGGGTGATTATAAGGCGGTATAATGCCTTCTTCTCTGTTGGATAGGTAATTGCCTGTTGTTTCATATATTTTCCCTCACATCTCTTTTAAATACTAAAATATAATTAAAAATTTCTTCCACTTTCTTTATCAGTCCTTGACCGGCAAGGAATCCGGAATTCATCCGATCATGTATTCATTCAAAATAGAGTATAGCACAAAGCCTCTTCATCAGCCATATAAATCTATTTTCTTCCAGAACATAAAAGGACCAGAACTCCTTGTCGTAGATCAGAATCTTCTATGAAATAATCGCCTTTCTACATTCTTTTGAAAAATCAGTAGATTTTAATTAAAAATTTCTTCCACTTTTTTTATCAGTCCTTTGTCAGCAGGAAGCCAGTCAACCGACCACAATTGCTCTTTCGTCAGCCATCTGGCATCCTCATGCTCATTCAATATCAGATCACCTGACACAACCGAACAGAGAAAACAATGCATTGTCAAATGAAACTTAGGATAATCATATTCTATTGTTTCAAACAAGCTATCTATCTTAATCGTTGTATCCAATTCCTCCCTAATCTCACGTAACAATGCCTCTTGTATAGTCTCATCAGGTTCTATCTTTCCTCCTGGAAATTCCCAACCATCTTTAAATTCTCCATATCCTCTCTGAGTAGCAAAAATCTTATCACCTTCTTTTATGATCGCTGCCACTACTTCTATCTTTTTTTGCTTCTCATTCTTCATCACACTTTTCCTCCGGAAATATATTTATATTGGAATTCTAAAATAATTCAGCAGATCTTCACGTACCTCTTTATGCATACATGCCTTTACCTTTGTAATCTCACGCATTCTACCTTGATTATCCTTTTTCTCTCCTGCTTTAGCCTCTAATACATCAAAAAGACCCATATAATAAAAATCTACACCTTCCGAATCACTCTTTTTCATAAAAAGACGCCTTCGTTCTGCAGTTAGTACTTCCTGAATATAGCTACTATCTGGACCTCTCCCAATCTGGGAATCCCACATAAATATTTGGTTATCTATAAATTCATCCGCATAATCCGGTTTCCCCTCCAAATATTCCTTTCCAGTACCCCCTTCCTGTTTGTGATAGGTAATAAATATACATGCATCTTCGCCAATCCGTTTCATGCCATACATCGTTGAAGACATGTCACGCTCACAATTCAGTAATTGACACACATCTCTTCTAGAATATTTCTCGTATAGTATAAACTCATTCTCGCGTTGCTTATCCTTATACACATCATGAAGCCTTGCTCGTGATATCTGTACTAAGTCCTGCATATAATTATAAAATAACGGATGTTTTAGTCGCTCATAGAAACTCTGCATTCTCCTGATCATTCCAGTTGACATACTCTGGATTATTTCAATCTGAACATATTTCTTACGTTCATCCTCCTTACTGACAAATTCACCTCTCAGATTCGAAATTGCAGACTCAATCTCTCTTTCAGATATTTTTTGATTATACTCTCGTTCGATTCTGCTAATTATAAAATTTTTATTAGCCTGACCCCTTTCTATAATCTCCGAAAGAATCTCAACCTCATGTGGTCTTTTTCCTCGAGCAACAACCCTAGAAATGTATTCTAATGTCAGAATTTCTCTTTCAGATAGAATTTCTTTACACACATCCTTATCTACACTTTGCAGAAAGTGATAATACGTCTTATAATTATCCAAAATCACTAATGGATCTATTTCTCCATTTTCATAAAAATCAATCAGAAACGGGATTTTTCCTAAACGATATTTTAAATCTCGATAGCTCTTTTTAATAATTGTTTTAATTCCTTTAATCCGATCAATGGACTGAAATATTTTACTCTTTGCTATTTCATCAAAATGTATCGTCGATGCACCTGGAATAATTCTGCATCCTTCCATCACATAATGCCGTATGTTGTCCTTGTTATAACTCCGATCTCCTGACAATGCTATTGGGATCATAAAATTATTTTCGTAATTCCCAATAAAATCCAAAATAACAACATACTCCTTACCACTTGCTTTACGAAGCCCTCTTCCTAACTGCTGAACAAAAACAATCGGTGACTTCGTTGGTCTTAACATGATTACTTGATTGATATCTGGAATGTCAACACCTTCATTAAATATATCTACAGTGAAAATATAATCTAAGTAATCTTCTTCCTTATCAGAGACCAATTGTTCAATCGCTTCTTCCCTCTTTTCCTGTTTATCTGCACCGGTCAACGCAATCGTATGAAAGCCTCTTTCATTAAATTTCTCACTGAATATTTGTGCCTCTTTCTTGGAACTACAGAATACCAGACCTTTTACTCGTTCTCCACTATAACCATAATACTGTGCGCGCTCAATCACATAATCTACACGTGTATCTGATGTCAACATATTGAAATCTGATTTATCATCTACAACTTTCCCATCCATTCGAAGATCTGTGATTCCAAAGTAGTGAAATGGACAAAGTAAATTCTCTTCCATAGCCTGCTGTAATCGAATCTCATATGCAATATTGTGACCAAATGCTTCAAATACATCAAAATCATCCGTTCGTTCTGGTGATGCCGTCATTCCTAACCAGAACGTCGGTTTGAAATAATCCATAATATTTTGATAACTTTCAGCTCCGGTTCGGTGGGCTTCATCAATAATAATCGTCTGAAATTCATCCTTCTGAAACTGTTCACGTATCTCTGACTTTGCCATCATATTCATAGTCGAGAACAAATAATCCACCTTAAAATCCTTAGAGTTTCCAGATAAAAGCCCCATACGTCTATCATTTCCAAAAACCTTCTTATAGCATTCAATTGCTTGCTTCGCAATTTGTTCCCTATGCACAAGAAATAACGCCTTCTCTGGACTCTCTTCGCGCAAAGCAAATGCTGATGCATATGTTTTACCCGTTCCTGTTGCAGATATTAGCAGTGCTTTTTCTGCACCATTTTCACGCAATTCCTTCAGATTCTTTATAAATTCAACTTGCATTTTATTCGGCTGCAAACAATATTGCTCAAAATCAGGAACTCTTGTTTGCCTTGCTATCTTCTTCTGCTTCTTAACCAACTCATATTTTACGCGATATCTGTCAATAAAATCCTCAAATTTCTCACAATAAATAGAATTCCACAGCAAGTCGTATTCATCCATGATCTGCCGAACATATTCTCCATACTCTGTAGATATTAAACGTGTATTCCACTCCTTATTCTTTGTCAATGCGTTCAACGTCATATTCGAACTTCCGACAATAATTCGATATACATCCTTCTCCTTGAAAATGTAACCTTTTGTATGAAACCCCTCTTGTGCTTCTTCAGACTGATACATTCTCAGTTGAATGTTCCGCATGGCGCTCAGCTTTTCCATCGCTTTTGGCTCACTAAACATCAGATAATCTGTCGTCATGATGCGCCCAGGGATATTTCTTTGTTCCAACTCATCAAGTGTCTGAAGAAGCGGCGTAATCCCACCCATGGTTATAAATGCTACACTTATCGAAAACTCTTCACATCTCAAAAGCTCTTCCTCAATAGAAGAGAGCACTTTCCTTCCTTTTTGATAGTTATTTGAGATAAATTGCGGTCTATATGCCAGATTCGATCTCGTTCGTGCATTTATAAACGCAGTATTAAGTCCTTGTTCTATATAACTAGTCCTATTCATCTTATTTCCATCTCCCCCCGCAACTCCCAATAAAACACATACTGCTGCATCACGCCTTCATACCCCTTATATCTCCTCTTCGGAAATCCTCTCTTATAATGCTTCTCCAACGCCTGCAGAATATGAGTATCCACCGGGAATGCCTCCAGATGATGCAACCCAAACAAGCAGATACAATCCGCCACTTTCTCCCCCACTCCATACAGCTTAAGCAATTCCGCCTTCGCATCCTTATACTTCATCTTCCGTACCCCCGCCAGATCTGTCTCTCCATCCGCGATGCTCCTTGCCGCCCGTACCACATATTTACTCCGATACCCCAGATTACATGCCTTAAGCGCATCTTCCGTAAGAAATGCCAATGCCTCCGGCTCCGGAAAAGTATAATACCGCATTCCCCGGAAATTCTTCCTCTCTTCTCCGTACTGTTCACAGATATTCCTAATACATCTACGTATCCTCACGATATTATTCTGCTGTGATATAAGGAAGGAGACGATCATCTCCCACAGATCCTGGCGTAAGATCCGGATCCCTGAACCAAATTCTATCGCATTCACTAAATATCTGTCATTGGGATTCACATTCTCTATATATGCCCCATAATCCTGTTCCAGATCAAAATATCTTTTCCAGAACACTTCAAACTCTTCTTCCCCGCAAGAAAATATGACAGCATCGCTATTCTGCTCTATTTCCAGATATCTCCCCGATGCGATCACACTGTATGTATCCGCATTTTGCTGTTCCATCCGGAAGCATTGTCCCGAATCGCATATCTGTCTTATGTCAAAATTATCTGTTGTTATCCTGACCATCTATCTCACTCTTAACCTTATCTTTTATCCTGATCTGTGAAATGAGTCTGTTCTCTTATTAGTCTGTATATTACCATATTTTTATATCGAACGCAAGTTCTATCCTCTATTTCTAAAAGAAAAACTTTCCAAAAAATTTCAGATTATTTTGACCCCTTTTTACCACAAAAGAGGTTATATTTATTGTAAGACGTTTTACAAGACCCTTCGGAAAGGAGACACATTTTGGAAGACCGGGAGCTGATTCGGCGGATTCAAAACGGACAAACAGAATATTTAAACGATGTTGCCGCCAGATACTACGACGACATCTATTACTTCTGCTGTTATCAGACCGGCAGCCGTGAAGATGCTTATGACCTGGCACAGGATACCTTCCTGCGGTTCATAAAATACGTGGATCATTATCAGTACCGTAATCTGAAAGGATATCTTCTGACGATCGCCATGAACCTATGCCGCGAATACCTGAGGAGCGTTTCACAGCCTCTTTGCACGGCGGGCTCCCTGGATCAACTGCTGACAAACGCCGCAGACAGCCCTATTTCGCCGGATTCTTCTTGCAGTACGGAATCTTCGGAGAATTCCCTGATGCTCTTAGAGGCGCTTTCCGGACTCCCTGAAAATCAACGGGAAGCCGTGCTTCTTCATCATTTCTACGGGTACAAGAAACGTGAGATCGCCCGGATGACAGGAGCTTCCTATGAAGCAGTCAAGTCACGTATCCGCCAGGGACTCAGAAAACTAAGAAAGGAAATCTCATTTTCATGAAACACACAAAAAACACAAGCGATCACATGGACGGATACCGTTTCCCGTTGGATGAGAGGAAAAAAGCACAATGCCTGTCCGCTGTCCGCCTGGAAGCCTCCCACAAGCGTATCCGGCACGCCCCGGCATTCCGGGAATTAATATGGGATCAGCTCCGCTTCTATTCCTGGAAGCACTGGGTACTCCAGGGCGCCCTCCTGCTTGCCGCCATGCTCCTGTCCCTTATCTTACGCAGACGGCAGGCGGACGACTTTCATACACTCGCCGCCTGTTCCGTATTCCTTGTATTTGCCGGAAATATCTGCTTAAGCCACGTAGGCAATCTGTTCTCCTTTCACATGGCGGAGCTTGAACAGACTCTGTACCTGAACTTGAAACAGATGGTATGCATACGGATGCTTGAGGCGGGAATTGCTGACCTTGCCCTACTTGCCTTGTTCCTGGCTACTACAGGCGGAAGTCCTTCTAAGATCGGAACCTCCCTCATCTATATGTTGGTACCGTTCCTATGGTCGGATGTTCTGTACCTGCACATGCTGACAAGCCTGCGGAGCACATCTTCTGCTTTCCGCTCCTTCGCGCTTGGCTTACTGTGCGGCGCTCTGGCGATCTTTCCGCTGTACTGGGAATTCCTATACCAGTCAGAATATTTATTTCTGTGGCAGGGGCTCGCCGCCGCCGGATTATTTATGCTATTTGAGGAAATCAACAGACTTATCTGCCGGATCGAAGAGGGCGACAGTATGTGTCTGAATTAGACAACTGCCTCTGCCCTGCTTTGTCCGTCAATACAATGATCAGAAAGAGAGAAAACAAATGCCCGAATTAAGATTAGACCGAATAACCAAACAATTCAAGAATAAGATCGCCGTAGACAACGTGTCCCTGTGCCTTAGCGAAGGCGTCTATGGATTCCTCGGCGCAAACGGCGCCGGAAAGACGACTCTTCTGCGTATGGTCTGCGGCGTACTGAAACCGACCGCCGGCGAGATCCGGTGCAACGGCACCAAGATCGGAAAACTGGACGGCGATTACCGCTGTCTACTGGGATATCTTCCCCAGGATTTCGGCTACTACCCCGACTTTACTGCAAGACGATATCTGGAATATCTGGCGGCATGCAAAGCAGTTCCAAGAGATCTTGCCAGGGAGAAGGTTCAGGAAATGCTCCGTCTGACCGGTCTCTCCTGTGATCAGCGCAATAAGATCAAGACCTTCTCCGGAGGAATGTTAAGGAGGCTTGGAATCGCCCAGGCGCTCTTAAATGATCCCGAGATCCTGATCCTGGATGAACCCACCTCCGGGCTTGATCCAAAGGAACGGATCCGTTTCCGCAACATCATCAGTTCCTTATCCAAAGGCAGGATCATCATCCTGTCCACTCACATCGTGTCTGACGTGGAATTCATCGCAGACGAGATCCTGCTAATGAAGCAGGGGCGCATCATCGAACAAGGGACTGTCGAAGAAGTCACGCAGAACGCAGACGGCAAAGTATGGGAATATCTCGCCGGACCGGACGAATCCCTCCGTCTGAACGAAACTTTCTCCGTCAGCAATCTGAAGAATGAAGGAGAGCAGGTGCGTCTTCGGATCGTGTCAGACACATGCCCCTGCGACGGCGCCGTCCCGGTCCGCCCCGGATTGGAAGACGTATATTTATATCACTTTGAGGAGGTATCAGAACATGTGGACCATCTGGAAAGAAGAACTTTATAAGATCAGCTCCCGGAAGATCATCTGGCTTGGCGTATTCCTGCTGCTCGCTTTCGCAACCATACGCCTATATGGAGAATGCACCCACTATACCACCGTCATAGACGGAAACACTTACCAGGGGCCGGAGGCGATCCGCAAAGATAAGGAATTGACCATCCGCTTCCGGGGACTGCTGACCCTGGAAAAGATCAGACAGATCTACAATGAATATGGTTTCTTTTATTATGACGCAGATACCGGAAACGCAGCGGGAAACTACTTAAACCGCTTTATAACAGAAGAATTTACGAACTTCCGTCAGACAGACGGGGTTGACCCTGAGGAAATCCATTTCCGGAAGGGAGCAGACTGGGAGAACAATTCCGCATATCTTCTTGATCGCAAAGTGCGGTTCGACTACGTCTATGGATGGAATGATTTTGCAGAAATGTACGTCTTAGTGATCGTCGCGCTGTTTGTCATACTGATCCTGGGGATCGCCCCGTCCTTTGCCGAAGAATACCAGTTAAAAACGGCGGATATCCTTCGGACCACACGCCGCGGAAAGGGAGCGGGGATCTGGATGAAGATCCTTGCAGCATTATGCTTCACCGTTACCCTGACCTGCGGAGCGTGCATTTATCTGTGGTGCATCTATCTTGCCGTGTACGGTGTCCAGGGACTTGACGCGTCGGCAATTCTTCTGAGCTTTGCCACTCCTTACGGCTACTGCCCGGAGAATGTCCTTGGATTCTTCCTGTACATCACGTTCCTGGGGATCTCAGGCGCCATTCTTCTTACCGGCATCGAGATGCTGATCTCGGCTCTGTGCAAGAATTCCTTTCTTGCACTGATCTTCTCCCTTGCCGTATATTTGTTCCCCGTCCTTTGGATGAACGTGCTCAGATTCATGTGCCCCTTTGGACAGACGATCTTGTCACATATTACACATTTTATGGTCTCCATGCCGGTATACCTTCCGGTGAGCACAGGGTTCGCACTTCCTTCGGAACAGATGGTAATACACCTGTGTACTGCGCTGATCGTCACCGCCGGCGGAACGTATATGAGTTATCACAGATACCGGAACGCTTAGCCTAATAAAGCGCGTACCAGTATCTTACCTTGAGCCTTACCCATACCCCTGCCTGCCGGGTCAAATACCCGGCAAGCCTCTTCATGAAGCATTCCAGCGTATGCATCTCATAAGGCATCAGCTTCTTCCCGCCAAACCGGATCTTCTGGAGAAGCTTAACCGCTCTTACATATTCTTCCCGGCTGATCCCGTCAATCTTCTCTTCAATCTGTGCCGCCAACTCCAACGGATGATCATAATTGCCCGTCACCTTCCCGGCAAGGAGCAGCCATGTCATCTCCTTCACATACCGGTCTACAAAGACCGACTCATCTTCCCTGCTTTGCATCCTCTTTTGCCGTATCCGCCGCACGATCCGCTGAATCTCAAGCAACAGATAAAAGAACAGGCAAAGATACATCCCTGACACACTCAGCGCAAGAACCCTGCGGACCGGCAGGAAGAACGGTTTCGTCTCTTCCTTTGAAGCTTCCCCATTCCCGGAACTCCCGTCAATCTCCATGCCGTCTTCGCTGACATCGGCATTCACCTGGAAGGTCGGCTCACCCTCTACAATCTCATTCGTATACATCTCTGTATACATCCCGGGAACTACTTCCACCGGCATCCATCCTACCCCGGGAACATAGACTTCTGCCCAGGCATGTGCATTTTTATTCGTGAGCACAACCGTAGTCACTTCTGCATCCTCTGATCCGGCATCCGCTCCCTGGCTCCCGTCCGTCTCCTGCGCATAGTGATATCCTTCCACATATCGCGCCGGATACCCTGCCGTCCTGTAGGCAAGCACTGCCGCCGACGCATAATGTACCGCATTTCCCCTGTGAGACTCATTCAGAAACCACTCTACAAAATCCTTCCCTGCAGGCGCCGCCGGCGGCTGCTCCATATATCGTGTCTCCTGGCGAAGAACCTTGCGGATCTGTGCCGTCACATCGTTAAAATCTTTCTCCTCCCCCTTCGGGAAAAACATCGCCTCGATCTCTTCCTTCGTCTCGTCTTCCACCTCCATATAATATGCTTCCACGAAGGAATGATAGACTGACTCTGCATCCAGATATTCCTTTTCCGCCTTTCCGGATGGGTTCTGTGTCCAGGGGGCGCCAGAAATCCCGTCTGCCGACACCACCCCGTTCACTGCCTGAAAATGATATTCATCCGCCCCAAAGAAACTCTTTGAACAGACATGCCAGTCCTTTCTTTCTTTTGCTCCGCCTCCTTCCCAGGTTTCCACCGTAGACGGAAGATAAACATACTTTCGATAGGCGCCGACATTCTCCACATTTACCTTTACCTTGCCAACATCCGTCCCTTCTGCCGTCTCTGTAAGATCATTGTACCGGGCAAACTGCGAGAGAGCTGAGAATCCCTTTGTCTCCAGCCATTTTAAAAGTCCTTCATATTCTCCCTGGTAGGCGTCTGCCGGCAGATTCTTCCACATCCCCCCGTCGTATTCTGCACCCACGAAGCCTTTCAGATACCATTCCTGCGTCTTGTCCGTCTCGATCTTCAAAGTCTCCTCCTCTTTCTCAAGAAGCTCTGAAGCCTTCGCAAGATCTCCCTTTGGAAGCGTATCCTCACCATAACGGAATCTCTCGAACCATGCGACGGCGTCTGCTCTCCATCTTGTGATCCGCTCCAAGCCCTCATAGCCGCCTGACGCCAGGAAAAATCCAAGAAACACCAGACTCGTCAGCGCGGCACACATCATCCCTCTGAAGCCGTTCTGCCGTCCGGGCGCCGACGTAAATGTGAATGTCCCAAGAGTCCCGCCGAAGAGGCACGCAACACAGCCCCACATCTGCGAACGTCCCAGGACGAACCCTGTAAACATACCGCAGACCACCAGCAGGGAGAGCATCCCTGTGCTTCTCTTTCTTACCAGCATCAACAGCAGCGCGGCAAGGGGAACCGAAACCAGGCACCAGAACACAAGCGCCCCCGGCACCACCCGGCTGTTCACCGAGAACTGCTCAAATTCTGTCTGAAACCGCAGGTTGCACAATATCATAAACCGGTTCACCGTATCCAGAAACCCCTGTGCGACGTAAAGAATGAAGACTGCAAAACACAGAATACTCGCCGCATAGATCCCGCTCCTTGCGATCCGCGCAGCTCCAAAAGACAGCTCCGATATCTTTAAGATCAGGATCACCAAAACCCCCGTAAGGATCGCCCCTGCAAGAACCGTGGCGTCATACATCATATCCCTGCAGGCAAAGAGAATTCCGGACAGCAGAAAAAGTGCCGGAATCACTTCTGGCACAAATGCTGTTCCCTTCTTTTCTTTTCTTCCCTCCGCCGTAAGAAGGCATACCTCAAGATTTCTCCCTTTCATATCCCGCTCCTCATATCCCGCAATCTTCCTGTCATTTTCCTGATACGATTACAAGGCTAGTGTGCCGACCGTATTATATCGTAACACTATTCATCGTCTCCTGATACGTATCCACATCGATCGAGATCACCGCATACCCTGCAGACGCGGTATAATCCATCTGTCTCCCCTGGACGATCTGCAGCACCGTAAGATCCAGCTCTCTAGAGAGCTGTCTTGCCGTACTTTCTTCATAGCAGGGCGTAATATAGATCATCTTCGTATATTCATTCCGCAGATTCCCTCTCAGGAAGCTGTAGACTGTATCCACACTATTCACTTCTTCCACGATCGGCTTGCACAGCAGGTTCATCTGCATCTGTTCATAGGTATCCATCGAATTGACCGGAACGATCTGGATATCCTTGTTCATGACCCGCCCCACATTATGCTCAAGATTCAATTCCAACATGCTCATACTCAGAGAGACCGTCAGCGCAAGCACTGCGTTATTACAAGAATTCGGAATCTCTTCCTCCTGATTCCGCTTCATCATCTCATACAGGATCAATGTATTATAATTGGACGGCTGTCCGAATTCCCGCACGATCAGTTCATCAAGCTTACCGGACAGTTTCCAATGGATGCTGTTCATCGAATCTCCCGGTACATACTCCCGAAGCCCCGACACTTCACTGATATCCTGCCCTTTCTTCTGATTATACAACTCGCCGAAATTCTTCGTCTCCGGTCTCTTGAGCAATTCCATGTTAAGCCGTATCTCCGGCGGATAGACCAGAGTTTCCCGGGAAATATCCACGGTACGCTTAAATGCCGCAAGCCCCAGTAAATCCCGGTATTCCGCCGCAGCCGCATGCGTTCTCACATTTCCGCAGTCCGCCGCTTCATACAGATGAACAAATGTCATCTCCCGCTCTTCCCCCGGCTGGAGCCACACCTCATTCTCTTCCTGCTCTCCATACAGAACATTCTCAAAGACCAGCCGCACCCGAACCGTTCCGATCGGCAGACGGTTTTTCCGCTTCAGGTCCAGAGCTACGGCAATCTGCTGTCCCATCCTGCAGCTACCCTGTATGCGGCAGCTCATCGAGATCCCCCGCATCGCCGTCCTCTGAAGGATCAGGCTTAACAAGGGCATCAGGATCAAAAGGCAAAGCAGCACCAGTGGTTCCCTTCTGTCTGCTACAATATATACGGTCACGGCGGTCACAACTACCGCCAGATACCCTATCCGATGCTTCCACATAATCTCATCACTTTCTCCCCAGGGACGGCGCCTTGATCCTCATCAAGATCTCCTTCAATACATCCGCCGCAGTCACTCCCTCGATCTTAGCCTGCGGCCGCATGACCAGACGATGCGTACAGACATCAAGAAATACCGCCTGCACATCCTCCGGCGTCACAAAATCACGTTCTCTTAAGATCGCCCTTGCACGTACCAGATGCGCCAGGGCGTTGACCCCGCGCGGGCTGACGCCGAGCTCCACCATAGGCGCCTCGCGCGTCGCGGAGCATAGGTCTGTGATATAATAGAGTATATCTTCTGTTATCTTGATCGAATAAAGATAGTCCTGGATCTCCTTCACATCATCCCGGGTCATCATCGGCCGCACATGGTCGATATCACTGATCCCCCTGCGGCTCTTCAATATGGCGACCTGGCTGTCACGTCCCGGATATCCGATACTGAGCCGTACCATGAACCGGTCAAGCTGCGAGTCCGGCAGCGCCTGCGTCCCCGCAGAACCATATTGATTCTGCGTCGCGATACAGATAAATGGTTTGGGCAGCGTATGCGTGATCCCGTCTACCGTAACATTACCCTCTTCCATGACTTCCAGGAGCGCCGCCTGCGTCTTCGGCGAAGTCCGGTTGATCTCATCTCCCAAAAGAAGATGACAGTCCGCTGCTCCGGGTTTATATTCGAATTCTCCCGTATTCTTATTATAAATGCTGAAACCGGTAATATCCGAAGGCATCGTATCCGGCGTAAACTGTACCCGCTTATAGGATAGTCCCAACGCTCTGGAGAAGCCAAGAGCCAGCGTCGTCTTCCCGACTCCCGGCGCATCCTCAAGCAGGATATGCCCTCCCGCGTAGATACTCATCAGAACCTTCTCTATGATCTCATCCTTACCGATGAATACCTTTCTCACTTCCTGCATTACCTGCTCTGACTGTTGTATGATCATTTCACTGTCTCCCCTATCACTTTTTCATGTTCATTCCTGTTCATTCCCGTCTGATCGCTCTTTGTCCGCAGTGCTGTCTGCTTCCTGTCCGCTGTCTTCCGGCTTTGCATTCCCGTCTGCTTCCTGTCCGTTGTCTTCCGGCTTTGCGTTCCCGTCCGGTTCCTCTTCATCTGCCATGCCCTCTGAACCCTGTTCCCCAGGTTCCGGCTTCGTATTTCCGACAGAATCCTCTTCAACGGCGCCATTTTCATTCTGTTCGTTATTCCCCGGCTCGGCGCTTCCCTCCGGCTGCGCATCGTATCTACCTTCCTCCGTGTCCGGATGACTCGTATCGTCCTCCCCGGATCGATCGTCTTCCAGATCCGCCGTAACCGGGTTGCGCCCTTTTGCACCGTCCGAGATAGAATCCACGATCTCATATGCCCTGCCGCTTCCAAACATTTCCGCAAAGAACGCCAGGTACGCCTTATATACACGATCCGCTTCCTTCTGGCTGTCCGGTACCCGGATACAGAACCCGGCGCCCATAGTCTCAAGCGACATCGCTCCCATCTCCGGCACTTCCGCAGACTGGAATATCATCTGCCCCGCATTGGCACATTGATCAAACGCGCCGGCTCCGATCTTTTTCACCGCAGACGGCAGTCTAAGCTCCGTCATACCCGTGCATCCTCTGAATGCATTCGCGCCGATCTCTTCAAGTCCTGTATATCTCCCCAGATTCCATACGTCACTCGTCGTCAGAGAGACGCAGCCCTCATACGCACTGTCTCCCATCCGCCGCAATCCGGCAAGCGCACCGGCAACTCCGCCAGTTCGCATAAGCTTCGTGCAGTTCTTAAAGCAATTCTTCGGATATTCTTCCAGTACACAGTAGAAGCTCACTGTCTCCAGACTCTCACACTCCGCGAAACATCCCTCGCCGATCGCCGTCACCCCCGCCGGAATGGACGGATTTCTCAAGGAATCACAATCGTAAAACGCATAATCTCCGATCGTCTTTACTCCGGTAAATACACTGGTTAAGAACTGGGTCAAGCTCTTACATCCAGCAAACGCACGCGCCTCGATCACTTCCAGATTCTCCCGGGCATATTCTGTCATCGGGATCGCCTCCAGATTCACACAGTCCGCGAAACTCTCCGTTCCAAGGACCGGCATCCATGCCATGAATGAGACGGCGTCCCGTCCTGCAAGTCCGCTGCATCCCTTAAACGCCCCGGTGCCGACCCTTGGGATCTGATTCGAACGGCTTCCGCCGATAACTGCCCGCTTCAAAGCAGTACAACCCATAAAAGTCTCTTCTCCCCACTGCGGGATATCGCCGTTTAATTCCACCGTCTCCAGCGCAGTACATCCCTTGAAGCACCGGTCGCCAAGAATGATACTGCTGTTTTGCGGCAGCTCAATGCCCGTGATCTTCGTGCACCCGGCAAATGCATCTGCCTCGATCCGAACCGTTGTAACAGGAACTGTATATGCCCCTTCGAAGGCTTCGGATACTTCCTTTAGGACTCTTCCTTCATCCGTGATCTCAAAGGTGATCCCCCGGATGAACTCCACCTTATCGTCGATCTTTCCTAAGATCTTTGATACCGTGCCGTCGCCGTACAACTGATCCAATATATTCTTGAACGCATCTTCATAATCTTTCAGTTTCCCTTCCTTCACCCAGATATGGATAAACGGGGACAATATATCTCCAAAAACAGCCTCTCCAAGCCCGGGCGCCTTTTCAGAAAGGAAGGTCAGGATCGACAGGTTACGGCAATTTTCAAAACAGTGATCCGGAACTTCCTGCAGATTCTCCGGCAACTTGACAGTCGTTAAGAAATCGCAGCCTTCGAAGGTCCGCTCTCCCATCTTCTCAAGCAGCAAAAAGCCGCCGAGATCCAATGTCTCCAGAGACGTACACTGTCCGAATGCCTGAACCCCTATCACTTGGAGCACATCTTTTTGCTGTTCGCTGAATACAACTTCCACAAGATTACGGCAGCCATAGAAGCAATACCTGCTGATCCCGGTCAGTTTCCCATTCAGCTCCACCCGTGTCAGGGCGCCACATTCACCGAAACATTCCTCCCCCATACTCCGGAGCAGCTTCGGCAGTACCACAGACCGCAGGCGCTGGCAGCTAAAGAACGAACGCACTCCCAGGCTCTGAAGCTTCGGCATATCCGGTATCTGGGCAAGAAGGCTGCAGAATGCAAACGCTCTGTCCCCGATCTCCGTGATCTGCTCCCAGCCAAGTGTAAGCCCGCCCGACAGCAGATTCCCGCAGCGCAGGAATGCTTCTGTATCTACTTTCGCGGCACCCTTTGCCTGCACAACCTGAAGCGAGGTACAATCCGTACACATATTCCCGCTGATCTCTGTCAGACAATCCGGAAGATAAAGCGCCTCCAGACTTGAACAGGAACGGAACGCCTCCTCACCGATCCTTCCCAGGTTGTCTGCCCCATTAAAGTTAAGGCTTCTGACCGCCGTACAATTCTCAAAGCAGCGGCTTTTGATCTCTCTTAACGAGCTTTGATCCGAGACGGTGATCTCTTTTAACAGCGTACAATCCTTGAATGCCTCCTGATCCAGACAGACTGTATTCTTACGGATCGCAACATTCTCCCCATGATCTGTCGGCACATTGAGCAAGCTATAACGTCCGTCCTCTGATCTTCCATAGATAATTCCGCCGTCATAGATGAAATCATCATAAATAAATGCTTCGAACGCACTTCCCTCTTGCCTGCCGCCTTTCTCATACACCGTCACCCCTGCCGCCTGGTCAAACATCCCTGCAGAGAGAATGCCGGCTTTCATCACGGTTACCGTCTCTAAACTCTTACAGCCTGCAAATGCTTCGCTCTCCACGCGCTTAAGAGTTCCCGGCAGCGCCAAGATCTCAAGCCTCCCGCTTTGAGCAAATGCTCCTGCCGCGATCTCGGCAGTTCCGTCCTTCACCTGAAATGCAGTCCTTCCGGTCCCGTACATCTCAAGCAAGCGGTAATGCTCCGCCCCGTCTTCCGTTATCTTCTGATATTTTGCTTCATTTTCGTAAAAGACCGTATCGTCCTGTACCTGAAGCAGCCGTCCGGCAGTTCCCGCTCCATAGACCGGATCCAGTACCTGGCTCCACCTTCCGACATATGCGTCATAATACTCCCTGGGTACACAGACTGCAACGTCCGGGACTTTGCAGCCTTCTGCCGGATCACCGAATACCTTCGGCGATACCTCTGTCATGTCCGCAGACAGCCAGATCTCCCCTACGGAATCTGAAATCCTGAGACTTCCTTCCCGAAGCTCCTTCACAGTCCCCGGCAGACGGATCTCACGAAGCTGCCCTGCCCCAGAAAAAGCGCCTCCGCCGATCGCGGCGATCCCCTCCGGAACCGCATAGTACCCGGACAGATCCTCACGGATGCCCGCCAACGTATCCGGTTCTTTCGTCAGCGTAACGATATCTCTCCCGCCGTCATAGCAGTAAAGCCCCGTCTTCTCTACGATCTCCGCTCCGTTCCCGTCCATTGCCCCGAACAGGATATTCTGGCTTGTGAAGGCAAAGATCCCGCGTTTCAATCCGACATCGCAGACCAAATCTGCAAAGAGGAGCTTTCCATGATATCCCGTGTCTGCCGATACCTTCCACGGTCCTTCTCCTTCCATACGGATCACTTCTCCCTGGAAATCCTCAAAACAGCCTGCCTCCAGACTGGTCACCGTCCTCGGGATCGTAAGCTCTCTGATACTGCTGCCTCTGAACGCCCCGCCTGCGATCGTCGTTACCGTCTCCGGTATCACGATATTCGTCCTGCCTGCCGGAACGCTAAGCAGTGTTTTGCCGTCCTTACTATATAATACACCGTCAATTGCCTGAAAACTTCCGCTTCCCGTTACCTCATAAGTCTGAAGCTGCGGCAGGCAATCCGAGACGCTTGTGAACGCGATCCGGTTCACGCTCTCCGGCAGGATCATCGTCCGGATCTTCACACTCCCATTTCCCTGATCCCCCTTAAGTTCGATATCCGTCACGCCCATGGGAACCGTAAGGACAGCGCCGTCCCCCGTATACTGCTCCAACACCTGGCTGCCCCGGCATCTTCCCAGGTCTCCTTCGTCCCGCACGGCACGCCTGATCTTATATCCTTCCGGAACTGCCGTCACTACATCCACGATATTTCTTGTATTACCGGCTCCCCAGTTATATATCGGATAATACACATAAGGCCCATCCTTCTCCAGACTCCCATTGATATAATATTGGAACCCTGACAGAAGGTTCGTCAGATATCCGTCTTTTTCCTCAAGAAATACGACGCTGCTGTATCTCGTATCCGCAAGGAACCTCTTCTTAATCTCCTGGTCTCCCAGATATGCGATCAGGCGGCTGTGAATATCCGTCAGATCTGCATTGCCTCCGCTGACAGGAAAATAAGTGAGCCCGGTCAGTTCATCCATCGTCTCCTGATCTGCACCAAGTGGGCCAGGAAGCGCTATTACATAGATATTACCCTTATTCACTCCATAATAATAAACTGCGACACGGCTGGAGATCACCTCATACGGCGCCCTCGCCGAGACGCCCAGATAAGTAAATGTCGCCGTAAATTTTCCGGTAAGCCTGGTGGACATCTGCACACTGTAACCCTTCTCCCCGCCATAAGGGATCGTCATGACACTCTCTTTGCCGTCCGCCTGGCGAAATGTCGCCGTCACTGTGGCATCCTCTCCCCGGAAGACATCTCCCTGGTAATATTCTCTGTGTATCACCGCAGTAAGCCTTACCAGAAGCCCGTTCTCCGTCTGAACCGGATCACGGGGCTTTAACTGCTCATCCTCCCAGGTCGGCGGCTGATCTGGCTGATCCGGTTTCCCCGGCTGATCTGGCTTCCCCGGATCATCCGGCACATCCGGCTTGCCGGGATCATCCGGCTTCCCCGGCTGTTCCGGCTGTTCCCCATTTCCTATATCCTCGGGCTGACCGCCTCCCTCTCCTTCATGGTTCCCGCCTCCCGGTCCTTCCGGCCTTACGTCAACCCCGCCTGGTCCTTGCTCATCTGCGATCTCGAACGCATTGGGATTCCCATCCTGCCCGGTATTCCCTCTATGATCTCTGTCGTCGGCAATCCCTGCCGTATCCGGCTCCTCCGGATCCGCTTCGGCGATCTGCAGCGCATTTTGCGCATCGTCGTCCGCGTTATCTTCTCCGTCTTCATTCTCATCGGCAAGATCTGACTCTTCTCCGTCGCCCGCTACCGAGTCGTACTCGTCCCCTTCTTCGAATTCATTCTCGAAACGTTCATAGTCCTTCGGCTCAAATATGGAATCCAGGCCAGAAGCATTGACCAGGACGATGATCCCGGCTGCAACCACGAAGATCCCCGTTGCAATTGCCGCCAGATAGCTCTTCTTTATATTCTTCCACTTCTTCATACCCTCTCAAACCTCCGCAGATAACGCCCGCTTTCTATCATATTCACACGCCCTCGTGACTGCGCCTTAAAAGAGCTTCTCCCACCAGTTCACGCACCTCGTCATAATCTACCGGTTTCGAGATATGCCCGTTCATCCCGATCTCAATGGAATGACGTTTATCTTCTACAAAGGCGTTTGCCGACATGGCGAAGATCGGAATATCCGCATCCGGTCTTGATGATCTCCGTATCTGCGCCGCTGCTTCCCATCCGTTCATATTCGGCATCTGGATATCCATCAGAATTGCATCATACCCATACGCAGGGCTCTCTTCAAACATACGCACTGCTTCAAGGCCATCACAGGCACGCTCAAGCACGGCGCCTTCCATCTCCATGATCTCGATCGCGATCTCTGCATTGACGTCGTTGTCCTCTGCAAGCAGAAGACGGATCCCTTCCAACGTAAACTCCTCGATCGCTTTCTTAATATCGCCTTCCTCTTCTTCCTGCCGGACAACATTCCATGACTCCGGTACTGTCTGTTCTCCCCCTGCGATCGGAAGACTGATATATACGACAAATTCCGACCCTTTTCCTTCCTCGCTCTCCACAATGATCTGACCGTCCATCAACTTGACGATATTATCCGCGATCGCCATCCCAAGGCCGCTGCCGCCATAATGATGAGCCGTAGAAGCATCCTCCTGCTCGAAAGGACGAAAGATCCTGCTAATGAAGTCAGCCTTGATCCCTTTCCCGGTATCCCTAACCCGGATCATCAGGTGCATCTTTCCTTCGATCTTATGCATCTGCCGGAAGGTGACGCTCACCGCCCCTCCTGCCGGTGTGAACTTCACGGCATTGGAGATAAAATTAATGATAACCTGTGTCAGACGCAGTTCGTCTCCGACCACTCTGCTCACATCAAAATCCTGCATCGTGATCTCCCAACGGATATTCTTCGCCTCCGTCGTATTACGGAACATAGAGTCAAGCTTCTCCGCCACCCGAAAGAGATCAAAGGGCACTGCCTCCAATTCCATCTTCCCACTCTCGATCCTGGACATATCCAGGATATCATTGATCAGGGTAAGCAGAAACTGAGACAGGCTCTCCGCACGGTTCAGATAATAGTCCGTCTGTTCAGGATCTTTCACATGAGATCTCGCAAGGCTTAACATACCCAGAATCCCATTCATCGGCGTACGGATCTCATGAGACATCTTCGAGAGGAAATCCGTCTTCGCCTGACTCTCCTGATACGCCTGCTCCAATTCCTCTTTCATCGTGGATCGGATCTTATAGTCCTCCGTATTATCACAGAACACGACAAGATAACATGCACGGTTCTCATCCAACTGAAGAGATACCACCCCATGTCTCTGTCCTTCCTTGCCTGTTTCCGATTCCTGCGCCCCAGCCTGATCCGCTCCGATCCTCCTGTAATCGAACTCCAACTTAAGTTCCTGTTCCCCATCCCAGTTTCTCAGTTGTTCCGTCATATTCCTAGCCGCCTTCGGGCTGACCATACTTTTTAATACCTCAATATCTGCACATACCCGCTTTGCACTCATCCCGGTCATCTCTTCAAAGTTCGGACTGATATATAAGACTCGCAGATCCGTCTGCCGGATCACCAGAAAAAAATCTCCTCTGTTGACAGCAAAAGACTGGAAGAATCCACGTTCGCCCGCTACAGACGCTTCCATCTCTGCCGCACGGCTCTTTTCTCTCAGATAAAGCCCCAGACACCACACGGAAAAAATAATCGCCGCTAACAAAAGAGCCAGCGGCAATAAATGATACTCAATATACTCCAAGATCATCCCCATAGCCTATAACCCCATAATCCCAAACTCCTGTGTGCCCTCCGAATGGTATCCCGCCATGCTGCACAAGACACAAATCAGACAAAACACCAGTCTATTACGGGTATTATAGCAATATTTTGTGACTTTGTGAATGGGTATCTTCCAAAAATTAACCAAATAGAATTAACCAAATCCATGCCTCTGAAGCCTGCTCCTGACCGCCCCCTTGGTCCTGCCGTGCGCCTTCGCGATCTCCGCCACTTTCATCCCGGACCGGAACTCGGCGATCAGCCTTTCATCTTCCTCATCTGTCCACCGCATTCCTACATTCGTCTGCTTCTTGCCGCCGTGATCCTCACTGCCGTCGCCGCTGACTTCTGCATTCTCTCCTTCAAGCTGTACACTGACCACAGAATTCGGATTGGCTCCGATAAATTCTGTGACCACATCCATAAAACGCTGTCCATACTTCCGGAACTTATTCTCTCCGACTCCGGATACCCCCAGCATCTCCTGTCTGTTTTCCGGCATCTTCGCGCACATGTCGATCAGGGTCTTATCGCTGAATATAATATAGGGCGGCAGCCCTTCTTCTTTTGCGATCGCAGTCCGCAGGCTGCGAAGCTCCTCAAACAGCCTGTACCCCGCGCTGGTCAGCGAATCTGTGCTCCTTGCCTTCTTCCTTCTGTCTGACACAGGCGCCGACTTTTCCTCGAACTTACGTATCAGCACACGGGTATCTTCTTTCTTCAAAGCCGTGATATCCCCCATCTGAAGAACCGGATATTCCCCGTTCGACTGCACGATATATCCTTCTCTGAGCATCTGGTCGATCAATATCTGGACGTCCTTCTCATTGACCTGCTCCAAAGCTTTGTATGACCTGTATGCAGTTGCTCCGATCTCCTTTAATCTGGCGCGGTTCGCTCCGACTAATGTCCCCGATACGATATTCCTTCCATATCTTCCCCGCGTCTCCGCGATGCAATTTACCACCCACTTCGCTTCCGCCGTCATATCCGTCTCTGTATAATCCCGGTGGCAATTCCCACAATTATTACACGGCGAAAATATTTTCTCGCCGAAATAATCCAGTATGTAATTCCTCAGACAGGAGGTAGTCTTGCAATAGCCCTCCATGACCTGGAGGCGGTAAGCGTCTCGCTGCCTGATCAGCTCTATATCCTCCTCGTCCATTTCCTCAAAGCTCTTATTGTCAAGAAGAAACTTGCCGATCATCACATCCTGCGCTGAGAACAGGAGGATACACTGAGAATTCTCCCCGTCACGTCCCGCGCGCCCTGCTTCCTGATAATAATTCTCCATGCTCTGGGGCATATTGTAATGGATCACGAACCTGACGTTGGACTTGTCGATCCCCATACCAAACGCATTGGTCGCCACTACCACCTGCGCCCGGTCATAGATAAAATCATCCTGATTCTTCTTCCGTACATTGCTGTCGATCCCCGCATGGTAACTGGTCACGGGAACCCCGCTTCTAAACAGCATCTCATAGAGTGCATCCACATTCTTCCTCGTCGCACAGTATATGATCCCGCTCTCATCCGGATGCTTCCGGATATAATCTGCCACAAAGGCGTCTTTCTTCTTTCCTGCGACATGCTCGACACTGTAATACAGATTCTCCCTGTCGAATCCTGTGACCACCACACTGGGATGGTCTAGCTTTAGGATGCACTCAATATCTGTCTTCACTTCCTTCGTAGCTGTTGCAGTAAACGCGCTCACTACCGGACGCGCCGGCAGACGTCCGATGAATTCCACAATCTTCAGATAGCTTGGCCTGAAATCCTGTCCCCACTGGGAAATACAGTGCGCCTCGTCAACCGTGACCATCGAAATCTTGCTGTTCCTTGCGAACTGCATAAACCGGTCGCTTTCTAGTCTTTCCGGCGCCACATAGATGATCTTATAGATGCCTCTTGACGCGAGATCAAGAGCTTTGGATATCTGGGTTTCTGTCAGAGATGAATTGATGAATGCGGCATGGATCCCCGCTTCGTTTAACGACTTCACCTGATCCTGCATCAGGGAGATCAGAGGTGATATCACAAGAGTGATGCCCGGAAGCAGCAATGCCGGAACCTGGTAGCACAGGGATTTGCCGGCTCCGGTGGGCATGATCGCAAGGGCGTCTCTTCCTGACAGGATGGACTGGATGATCGGCTCCTGACCCTCTCTGAAAGAATCATAGCCGAAATATTTCTTCAATATATCTGATGCGTTCATGTGGTTCTTATTCCTTTCCTTTTTGGGTTCGTATCTTTATGTATGAGCATATCACAAATGCCGGATGATTTCTACGAAATTCTGCATCGTGATCATGGAAAACAGCAGTGCAGAATTCAAAGCATTTCCGGATTCCTATATCCACAGGGGCGAATGGAAATTCGATACCGAAGAGTTGTATTGGGATATAGAATATTTCCGATATCACCCGGAGGAGGCAATCAATATGTTCTCAGAAGCATTACGGATCATGGATGAAAATACGGCAACCTATATGATCGCAGAAAAAGAACGGATGATAAGAGAGAAAGACATCACACTTAAAGAGTTAGATTCTGAACTCAAGCAAAAAGATTCTGAACTCAAACAGCGGGATCTGCTAATAGAAAAGATGTTATCTGAGAAGAAAGAGGCGGAAAACCAATTAGCAGAACTTAAGAAACTTCTGCAAATTTAAGTTACGGATCCATTGACAATGCTCATCCCTCAGACAACGGGGGTGTCAAGTAAAATGTGTAAATTAATTAAATTGTCAGGCACAGAGGCTCAGTCTGAAACAGATTGAGCCCTATACCTGCATATTTACATCCGCTCCAACAGCGCCCCTTTCATTCCACGTGAAAACATACATTTCTCCCCATTCTTCATAAGGATCTCCCGTCCCTTCAAATTCAGCTGCGCAATCTGTTCCACATTGACCAGATAAGCCCTGTGAACCCTAAGGAACCGCTCTCCCAACTGCTCTTCCAATTCCTGCATACTCCCGATAAAATCAATCCTGTCATTCTCCCCATGCAGCTCAATTCGATGCGTCCTGCCCGCTGTCTCGAAGAACACGATCTCATCCACAGGAATATGTTTAACCACATCCATCACCTTCACAGAGAAAAACTCTCGTTCTTCTCCTTTCTCCTTCTGCATCCGCTCCGTGATCACCTTCAGGCAGTGACGGATTCCCTCCTGCATTTTATCTTGATTCCCTTTCACGATATAGTCCAACGCTTCCAGATGATACCGGAACGTCTCAAAGGCAAGATCAGGGAACGCGGTCACATAGATCAGGAAACCTCTGGAATCCAATTTCCGGATCTCCTGCCCCAACCCGAAGCCATCCATCGGCTCCCCCACAAGCTCTATATCAAGAAAATAGATCCCGCGCCCCGGCGACTCCTTCACAGCCTGAATAATCTCCCGGGGATGCCCGCTGCACAGCACAATCTCCATATCATAGCCTTCCATCAGAATCTGCTTTTCCAGATATTCCTTCTGTGCGGCACGGATCTTCTCATCATCTTCACATATATAAACCGGAAGCATTCCCCATCCTCCTATCCTTCTTCATCCCAACATGCCCGTACCAGAATGACAACATCACGTATTGGATACGCTGTACTCCGCCGCCGGCGAGTCTGTAAATACTTCCGGCTCATCCCTGCGATACTGTTTTGCAAAGATAAACAATCCGAACAGAAGTACATCTATCAAAAGTGTGATCGGGATTTGCATCCAGGACACACTGTTATTTTCCAGTACCTCCGCTGAAAACGCCCCGGAAATAACCATGATCAGATTATTATTCAGGAAATGAATGATGACCGGCACCCATATATTCTCTGTCTTCATATACGCAAACCCAAGGAAGATCCCAAGCGTCACACAATTAATAATCTGGTTCACCGTCATGGCAACGCCATACTCCGGCGTCACATAGTAGAAGAAATCCAACGGCAGATGCCAGATCCCCCATACCACTCCCAGGATCAACACGCCTTTTCTCAATCCAAATTTCCTCTGAAGAAATGGCTGCAGATAATACCGCCACCCATACTCTTCCCCAAAGAAAGCAAGATATCCCAACAAAAAGTCCAACGGCATGACCGCAAAATAAATCCACGCCTCCGCACTCGTCAAAATCGCGGCAAACTCATCCAACTCTCCGGACAATCCATTGAAAACAGCCACCCGTGCCAAATACAATATCACAAACAGTACGATACACCCTACGGATGCCTTCCAGTTCTTCCATTTGATCCCAGAAGCCGCCCGTTTCTTCTTTCCTGCTGCAATTAAACAGATCAGCCCAATAATGCTTCCCGCCGCCAACAGATATTGGATAGCCAGACCGAATACCGACACCGTCCCTCCCGGCAGAGTAACCACTGCATCCGGCATCAATACGGAAAGTATCGTGAATATAATTGCAATAACCGTCGTCAGAATAAAACAGATATAAAACGCCCGCAGAATCCTCTCATCTCCCTTTCGGGTCAGGAGATACGCAAGCATAACTCCCATCGCAGGATACAACATCTGTGTAACAGGGAACGCGCTCAGATCCATCTGCTTCAAACTGCCATACCACATCAAAATTCCTAATAAATACGGAATTCCATAAGCGATCGCAATAAAAATAATAAGCTGCCGTTTTTCTGTTTTTGAACCCATCTTCTCTTCCTCCTTCTTCTCGCCTTACAGCGCAATACATTCAAGGTATCAAAAAGTTAGCTTCATTATACTCAGCTTCTTATCTTCTAACGCGGAAACTGCCCCAATTGTTATTCACAGTGCCCGAATGCACTGCCTCACACCTCCTGGATCTTTAATTCCTGGATAAAATACCCGTCCTGTATCGTCGTAAGCGGCAGCGTCTTCTCATACTTCCCCAGTATCTTCTTATAATTATCAAGTCCGATCCCCCTGCCTTTCCCTTTGGTAGAATACCCCAACGTCCCTACCTTATGAAAATCAACGGCTGAATACAGTGTATTCTTCACCCGGAACGTCGTATATCCACTCTGGCTGCTGATCATGATATGAATCTGCCCGTCTTCCCTGCCCTTCACCTCTTCCATGGCATTATCCAGCAGAATCCCCAGACACCGGCACAGATCCGTATTGCGAAGCCGTGTCTTCTCAAACGGCTTCAGAACCTCAAGCTCCCAGTGAATTTCCGCCACCTGCATGGTCTTCATTTTCTCCAGGAACAATCCCTTCACCTCCGTTACACGGATGTTGGCAAGCTGGTTCATAAGACGGATCTGGCTTCCCACCTGCAGATCAAAATCCTCCGTCATCTCATGGATATAGCCCTGGATCGCCTTAAGATCCCCCTCTTCCGCCTGCAAATACATCCCAGACATCATATTTTTAAAATCATGCCGGAACTTACGCACCTCCCTTTGCAGCCCTTCCAGGTTCTCAATATATGCCCTCTGCTGCCTAAGGCTTACCTCCTGGTCTTCAATCCGTTTCTGCTGTACGCCCTCCCGCCCGGTATACATGAAGATCATATATACCACCAACAGAAAGATCATCGCCGTAGCCGGATTATAACCAACCTCCCTGGCGCTTAGATCCACCGTTTCCTGGACGATCTGGCTCAGGATCGGATAAAACCCAAGAAAGACCAGAACCCCAAGCTTCGGTTTCTGCTCTTCCCACTGGGCGAACAATTCCCGCGCATTGGTCTTATACAGCAGCAAAATGACGAGAATAAGGCAAAGCGGAGTCGTGATCCATTCATTAAATAAATACTCTCTCCTGTCCGATATAAGGCTCAGATCATAGATCTTGTTCGGCGACAATATATCCGCCAGGTTCCACCCCACATCATAGAGGATCGCCAGAAAAACAGAAGTCGCCAGACAGACCCCAAAAGGCTTCCGGTACATCACCCGGAGAACCAGCATAACCCCGGTGATCTGAATGTACGCGTATATCATTTCCCCGCCGTTATGCGGAACGGCAAACAGACCTGTCTTATAGAAAAGTGTTCCGGCAAACGCACAAAAAGCAATGAACAGAATCAACGAACCGAAGATCCGGCAGTAATGTTTTCTATTTTTATAAGGTATCTCACCGAAAAGTTGGATTACCGCACCCACGAAAAATAATGTCGTCGTGCTTAAGCTCACTGTATTTCCACAAAATGCGTCGAAGAATGTCATTTCTCTATCCTCCTCATGGTATTGTCACATTGTCTTGAAATATATATTTATTATATATATTTCACCTGAAAATGTCATCCCTTAATACATTACTTTCTATTCTCCTCTTTTCTTAATATAATCAGGATGTCTTTCTCTTCTTTCCCAAATATATAGGATATCTTTCTCTTCTTTTCCTAATATATCGGATATATGAAAGAGTAGTATTTAGATATTTTTCTAAATAGTTATTGCTTTTCTTATCCTCCTATGCTATTATCTATTTAGAAATATTTCTAAATACCCATCCATTTTCCAAAAACACACGGCAAATGGCGCGGAATGATTTTCAAACACGAACAAAGACAGGAGGGATGCTTATTGAGTTTCGGACAGACATTTAAAGCATTGTCAGACCCCGTCCGGCGTGAGATCCTTACGCTGCTGAAATCCGGCCGCATGTCAGCCGGAGAGATCGGGAGCCATTTTGACATGACGGGAGCCACCATCTCCTACCACCTGAGTATTCTGAAGAAAGCTGATCTGCTTCATGAATCAAAGTATAAAAATTTTATATACTATGAACTGAATACTTCCGTGGTAGAGGAGTTAATGGCATGGCTTTCTAATTTAAAAGGAGGGAACGAATCATGAATAAAAAAGACAATCCATCTATGCTGAGAAAGCATCAGATCTTCATCATCATCACCAGTTTGATCACTTTACTGCCCATACTGATCGGGATTTTGTATTGGAGCCGCCTGCCGGATACCATCGCGACACATTTTGCCTCTGATGGGACGCCCAACGGCTTTAGCTCTAAGACATTTACTGTTTTTGGGATTCCTGCTTTTATGTGCGCAGCCCATATTCTCTGTGCATTTTTTACGGCGATCGACCCGAAACATAAAAATATAAGCCAGAAAATGTACCGGCTAGTTCTCCTGATCTGCCCGGTCCTCTCCATCGTATGCTGTGCCGCAACCTACGGATATGCCCTTAAGCTTTCCATGGCAGACTGGCTGAATTCAACGTTTTTTATGAATCTGCTGATGGGGATCATCTTTTTCCTGGTTGGAAATTACCTGCCTAAATGCCATCAGAATTATACGGTTGGCATCAAACTTCCATGGACTCTGGCAGACGAGAATAATTGGACTCTCACCCATAGATTTTCGGGACGGCTGTATACTATTGTAGGAATTCTTTGTATTGTGAATGCATTCCTTCGGTTGGAATGGGTGCTGCCGGCGGTGGTCATCGCTATCATATTTCTGCCTGCCGTTTACTCGCTGTCGCTATATCTGAAATGTAAAGGCAAGGCTTAATAAGAGCAAAACAATATCGTAAATTAGATTCCTTGCTGTTTATAGCGGAATCTAATTTACGATTTACAGCGCTAAACCTATTTTTCACTCATCCTCCACCTCGATCAATTCATGAACCGTCCCTTTTCCTTCCCGTAACTCCTGCACTGATTTTTTTACATAAGCGATATTAGATTCCGAGAAAAACGGGTCGGGAGACTGCGCAATTTCAAATGGGATTCTATTTTCACGCAGAACTGCCTGACTATATACTCTCTAACAGCGCCTTCGGCGTAATCCTCTTGATCTTCAGGGATAACAGGCACGCAATCCCGAACGCCGCCAGTATCATCCCTATTCCCGCCAGTATATTATACCCCACGGGAACCGTAAACGTACATTTCACGATCCCCAAATCCTTTAAAAATACAGCCACCATCGGATTGATCATAAAGCTGCACACGGTCACTCCCACAACGGTCGAGAGAACCACTGCCGGCATGAAGGAAAGCGCCGTCTGTAAGATTAACTGCCCCGTCGTGAAACCAAGGGATTTCAGGATCCCGTAGTCACGCTTTTTATTGCTGACAATCGTCCGCACCAGCAGATACAGTACGAAGGTAATCACGACCACGCTCAGCACGAGAACTGCAAAAACAATCATCTTCATCAGCGCAACATAGACTGAAGCCGCTCCTTCTACCGTTGCGTCTATATCAATCGTCGTGTTTACTTTTCCCACGAATTGATCCTTCATTTCCGAATTAAACTTCCCGATCTCCGTCTCCTCCGTAAGATTCAGATAATAGCTCATATTCTGCATTTTCCCTATACGTTCGTAGCCCTCTCTTGTAAGCAGGCAGTCTTTCCCAAGATTATTGGTGATCTGAACCAATCCCGATATGATATACCCGTCTTGTTTGCCGTCTGCCGTAAGCTCGATCTCATCCCCTGTCTCAAGCCCTCTTTCTTTGGCATATTTTGCGGCAATCGCCATCTCATTGTCATATTTCGGAAATCTTCCTTCCACTATCACATCCTGGTTATTCACTTTAGAAAAATCGTCCGTAACCGTGACCATCAACACATCGCCGCCTACATGGAGCATCTGGATACTATTGTATAGATAAACCTTCTCCACCCGCTCATCTTCATTCATTTTTTCCAGAAATTCTTCCTCGGCGTCTGCCGCTATATTCATACAGCTATCCGCAGTTTCCCCCACGATCATGTTCAAAAACGGGGTCATATCTGCAATCATATTTTCAATCATTACTCCTGAAAATACGGCAACAAGGGATAACACCAGCATGGTTATGCATACCGTCACATTATGCTTCATACCGGAAAGAGTCGTCTTGAGCGCCAGTGCAAGATTAAGCCCCGCCCGTGTCTTTTCAAGGGGGACATGATTCTTCTTAAACGTATGGGTCTTGATCCCCTGCCGGAGCGCGACGATCGGTTCCACCTTTCTGATCCTGCGCGAAGACAACCATACCACAAAGGAAACAGCCCCTCCTAAGACTCCAAGTGTCAGGATGAATGGAAGCGTCAAAAATCGGATCGTATAAGGAATCCCCGTCTGCAAGACCATCATTTCATTGATATATGGAAACAAGACGTATGACAGGCCTGCCCCCACAAAAGCAACCGCCAGAGAAATCCCCGCAAACTGTAAGAGGAGCGTACAGACGAGCTGCCTGCTGGTGTACCCCACTGCTTTGAGAGCTCCTAAATCCTTCATATTTTCCTGAATGTAATTTATAATATTAGAGGCGATCACAACAAGGGCAATGAGAAGTATCAGGAACGCCATGGCGCTCATGATCCCGGAACAGATCATCTGGGAAATGTAACGGGAACGGGATACCGTGTCATAGGTATTGCTTACGGTACGGGCGGCTGCGAAACGTGAAGAAACGGCGTCTTTGAGCATTGCATCGTAATCTTCACATTCTGATCTGTCCTCAAGACGAATGGAACACAGCGTAGCCTCAGGCGCACATCCGGTCTCCTTAAGCTCCTCATAGCAGTCTTTCGTCAGCAGGATCCCGCACATACCGCAGTTGTGGGAGCCAGTCATGGCGCTGTTGAAAAAACCGCATACGGTATAGGACATTTTCTGGCTTCCGATCGAGATCTCTATGGTCTTCCCAATTGCAATATCGTCTGATCTGTACAGGTTCGGCATATAGACTCCGCTTTTATAGCCGCTGTCCTCGGTAATTTCAAACTTCCCCACCTGGCGCGAAAGGGCGGCTTCCTTCTCCATGAAAATAAATTCTGAGTTCATTTCACCGTCGTTATATTCAAAAATTCCCACCATATGCATGACCGAATCCATGAAAAATTCTGCCGTACGGTTATCTTCCTCCACAGTGTCCTTTAGAAAATCCCGCACTTCGCTGCCGACACCGTCGATCGCGAAGGTAACATGCTCTGCATTCAGCCGCTCGTGGCATCGTTCAAAATTCTGTCTGTAATCCATTGCGAGCATCAACCACAGGTTCAGCATGAGAGCCGCAAGGAACATCAATACGATAATGGCGGCAGTCTGTCCCTTTGCCTTGCGTAGGTTTGAACGGGCAAGAAGAAAACTTTTTCCCATATCTACCACCCCATTTCCGTGAGAAAAGCGGAGAGCTTTTCCTGCCTGCCGTTGTCATCCTGCAAGGAATTCGCTGCAGACATCCCCTGATGCACGCTTTTATATTTTCCCAGATCACACTCTCCCAGAATTGCACCGTCCTTTAAGTACAGAATGCGGTTTCCTCTTCTGGCAGAGCGCATATCGTGCGTCACCATGACGATGCTCTGCCCCATCTCATTGAACCGGGT
>OFFP01000198.1_pt1 | contig 50252 bp, 48 predicted proteins | sample 1521431 | NCBI WGS metagenome assembly OFFP01 (sample SAMEA3504104, study PRJEB24116) | mouse gut metagenome | biome: mouse gut; feature: mouse-associated habitat; material: faeces | place: Denmark | collected 2011
GTTTGCGGAAACCAATGAAGTACACTACATCGGGGGAGCCGATGTCCTCCCGCCGCCGCTTGAGCAGGACGAGGAGACGGAAGCCATCCGGATGCTTGGGGAGCCTGACTCGGAAAGGGCAAAAAACCTTCTGATAGAGCACAACCTGCGCCTGGTGGTATACATAGCAAAAAAATTCGACAATACCGGGGTGGGGGTAGAGGATTTGATCTCCATCGGAACAATTGGGCTTATCAAGGCAATCAATACATTTAACCCGGAGAAAAATATAAAGCTTGCCACGTATGCGTCAAGATGCATCGAGAATGAGATCCTTATGTATTTGAGGAGGAATAACAAGACAAAACTGGAGGTGTCCATAGACGAGCCGCTGAATGTGGACTGGGACGGGAACGAGCTGCTCCTGTCGGACATTCTCGGCACGGAGGAGGATACCATCTACCGCAATCTGGAAAATGAAGTGGAGCAGAAACTTCTTATAAAGGCTATCGGGAGGCTGTCGGGAAGAGAGCGCAAGATCGTCCAGATGCGGTTTGGGCTTGGGATGCCGGACGGAGAGGAGAAGACGCAGAAAGAGGTGGCTGATATCCTGGGAATCTCCCAGTCGTATATCTCACGGCTGGAGAAAAAGATTATGCAAAGACTTAAGCGCGAAATGGTGAAATATTCTTAAAAAAGTGCTACAATAAAAGAAAAAGGAGTTGTGGGTATGAAACTTACTTTTATTGGAGCGGACCACGAGGTAACAGGGAGCTGCCATCTTCTTCAGGCGTGCAATAAAAACATCCTGGTTGACTATGGCATGGAGCAGGGGCCGGATCTCTATGAGAATCAGGAGATACCTGTCACTGCGGGGGATATTGACTATGTGCTTTTGACCCACGCGCATATTGACCATTCGGGCCTTATACCCCTGCTTTGCAAGCACGGGTTTGAGGGGGAGATCATCACTACGTTCGCCACCTCGGATTTGAGCAGCATCATGCTGCGTGACAGTGCTCACATTCAGGAATTTGAGGCGGAATGGCGCAACCGTAAGGCAAGGAGGAGCGGCGCTCCGGAGTATGAGCCGCTTTACAGCATGGAACACGCAGACGCGGCGATCCGCCTGCTGCACCCGCTGGACTATAACCAGAGGGTGACGCTGTGCGACGGGATAGAAGTGCGGTTCAATGACATGGGGCATCTTCTTGGCTCATCGTCAATTGAGGTGTGGGTGACGGAGAAACAGATCACGAAAAAGATTGTATTTTCTGGAGACGTGGGGAATACGAACCAGCCGATCATCAAAGAGCCTCAGAAAGTGGAGATGGCGGACTATATCGTCATCGAGTCCACCTACGGGAATCGGATTCATTCCGCGGAAAAGCCGGATTACGTAGGGGAATTTACAAAAATCCTAAGGGAGACTTTCGCAAAGGGAGGAAACGTGGTCGTTCCGTCTTTTGCGGTGGGGCGCACCCAGGAGCTTTTGTATTTCATCCGTGAGATCAAGGCGAAGGATCTGCTGCCGGAGTTTCCTGGATTTGAGGTCTATGTGGACAGTCCTCTGGCGATCGGGGCGACCAACGTATTCAATAAGAACGTCAAGTCCTGCTTCGATGAAGAGGCTATGGCGCTGGTGGAACGGGGGATCAATCCGCTTCTGTTCCCGGGACTTAAGACGACGATCACAAGCGACGAATCAAGGATGATCAATTTTGATGAGAAGCCGAAAGTAATCCTCTCAGCGTCCGGTATGTGTGAGGCAGGACGTATCCGGCACCATCTGAAACATAACCTGTGGCGCCGTGAGAGCACGATCTGTTTCGTAGGATACCAAGCGGTGGGGACGCTGGGGCGCAAGCTGATCGAAGGCGCGGAGAGTGTGAAGCTCTTCGGAGAGAATATCACGGTCAATGCAAAGATCGAGGTATTGCGGGGGATCAGCGGCCATGCGGATATGTATGGGCTGTTAGACTGGCTTGGCGGTTTCGGGAATACGCCGGAGCGGGTGGTCGTGGTCCATGGAGAAGATACGGTTACGGATCATTTCGCGGAGCTGATAGAAGAGAAGTTCGGTTGTCCGGCATTTGCGCCGTATTCGGGCGGTACCATTGATCTGCTGACGAATGAGATCGTGACAGAGGGCATGAAGGTGCCGAAGAAGGCGGCGGAGAAACCAGCCATCACGCGCGCCGTCCATGCGTTCCAGCGTGTGGTTGCGGCGGCGAAGCGGCTGCTTGAGGTGGTATATAAGAACGAAGGGCTGGCGAACAAGGAGCTGGCGAAGTTCGAGACCCAGATCCAGAATCTGGCGGATAAATGGGATCGTGATTGATCGGAGTATGAGTACCAGGAGAGTTTTGAACGAAGAGTTCTGTCAGAAGCTTGTACAGACGGCAAGCCTTGCAGTGGGGAGAGACGTACTGGTTACCGACGAGCAGGGGATCATCCTTGCAAACAGCGACCACACCAGGATCGGGGAAGTACACGAGGCGTCTCTGGAAGTGATGCGAAAGCAGGAGAAGATCTATCACGGGAATTATGAGGCGGGGAGGCTGAACGCCACCCTGCCCGGAGTCACGATGCCGCTGTTGGTGGATGGTGTGACGGTAGGCAGTATCGGGATCAAGGGAGCACCGGAGAAGATCTCCAAATACGCGGTGTTGATCCAGCAATTGTCCCAGGTGTTCCTGGATTTTGAGATGCGTCAGAGGCTGCTGATCCAGAGAGATGCCCGGAAACAGAACCTGCTGCGGGATATACTGGAATTCGACGGGCGGCAGGACAGCAGGAACGCTATTTGCGCCGCAGCCTATGAGATGGGGATGGACTTTGGGATCTTGCGGCTGGCGCTCTCGGTGGAGTTAGGATTCCGGGATGTGAAGGTTACGGGCGGTTCCGAAGGAAGAGACTTGAATCAGAGGATATTGGAGAAGCTGGCAGAGATCTTCCAGAATCCGCAGGATTTCTTCTGTGTGAATGGGAACGGCAAATTCGTTGTGTTCGTCCCGTTTTCCGGAGATTATGACAAGATCCGGGGATTGGCGGAAAGATGCAAGGAGATAGAGGCGCGGATGCCGGAGGATAAGGTGCGGGTCAGAGTAGGAGTCGGAGGACCGGCATCTTCCATCGAAGAGCTTAAGACATCTTATGAGGATGCACAGCTGGTTGTCCGGGTGCAGGAAATATCGGAAGGCTGGGAGGAAGAACAGCTTTTTATCCATCAGTTGCTTTTGGAGAAGCTGGCGGTTCAGCTGCCGGAAGAGGTCTGCCGTCAGGTGATGGAGGATAATTTTCAGAAGATCGCCGCATCGAAGAAGCCGGAAGAGATTTTCAGGCTGATCATGTGCTGGTGTCAGTCTCGGTTTAATTTTTCCCAGACGGCGCAGAGGATGTATATCCACAAGAGTACACTGACTTACCGTTTTCAGGTGATCCAGGAAAAATATGGACTGAATCTTTACGATGCAGATAAGACGTTGGCATGCTATCTGCTGATCATACGGCAGAAGCTGTTGTAGCTATTATTCTGCCAGAGTGTGCCAGACGGCAGGATATCAGATTAAATTTTAATAAGTAGGTTTAGGAAGCAGATTCGCGGGCGTGCGGTCTGTTTCTTTTTTTGCTTCCTTCGATCCATGTAATCCGTCAAAAGATAGGAAAATAAAAAGTGTGATAAGTTTTTTTCAACCGATTCGTACGATTACTTTTTTTGTGCAGCCTGCTATTATTTAACCAGAAACAGAAAGAAATACATGGCAGAATGTATAAAACAAAAACGAAAAAAGAGGAGGATTTTAAGATGACAGGAAAGAAGATCGCAGTATTGGGCGGAGGAAACGGAGCACACACGATGGCGGCAGAATTCACATTAAAGGGGCATACGGTAAATATGTATGAGATGCCGCAGTTTAAGGACGGAATGAAGAAGGTATTCGAGACGGAGACGATCATCTGCGACGGCGTTGTAAAGGGGACGGCAAAGCTCAACATGGTGACGGATGATATTGCAAAAGCAGTAGACGGCTGCCGTTATATCTGTATCGTAGCGCCGGCGTTCGCGCACGAAGGATATGCGAAGCTTTTGAAGGGGCATCTTCACAGGGATCAGGTTGTAGTAACTTTCCCGGGAGCATTCTCTGCACTCAGGCTGAAGAAGGAATTCGGAAATGATCCGGATTGTCCGGTATTCGCGGACGCCAATAACCTTCCATACGACGCAAGACTTACGGCAAAAGGCTCTGACAGGGTGAATGTATTCGGAAGAAATCCGATCAATATTGCCTTCCTGCCGGCAGAAGCAGGCGCTTCCCTTATTGATGAGATGCGTGAAGACCTGTTCCCGTTTGAGAAGATCTATAAGGATGTCCTGGAGTGCGGACTTGCGATCGTGAATCCGGACTGGCATGCAGGACCGGTACTTTTCAATATCAGCAGGATCGAGAGCCCGTGGTGCAATTTCTTCCTGTATGAGGATGGATGGACACCGTCTGCCTGCAAGCTGAACCTGGCGATGGATAAAGAGAGAAAGGCTGTCGGAAATGCGCTTGGCTATAACTTACGTCCGATGGAAGATTTCAGCGGTAAGTCGGAGGATTATGAATGGACATGGGAAGACCTGTATGCGGCGGGACACGGATGTATCGGCCTGACGCCGATCTGCGGCCCGAACGACATCAACAGCCGTTATCTGACAGAGGATATCCCGTTCGGCCTGGTGCCATGGGCGGCGATCGCGAAGATCGTAGGAGTGGAGATGCCTCTCACCAACGGATTCATTGATATCATCAATGTGGTACACGGCAAAGACTGGAGAATGGAAGGCTGTGACGCGGCAGATCTTGGGATCGACGGAATGGATAAGGAACAGCTTCTCAAATACGTCCGCACAGGAGAAAGATAAAAGGTGGCGTTATGGAGAATAGGAGGAATATCAACTGGGCGGCAGCCTTTAAGATCTCAGGAGCATTTGCCGCGTACCAGATCGGCGCGGGCTTTGCTTCCGGACAGGAGACGATGCAGTATTTCGGTACATTTGGAGGAAAATATCCCTATATCCTGCCGGTGTTCGCCTTTATCCTGATCGCAGCGTATTGTTTCATAAGCTACCGTACCGGATGCCTTGAGCAGTTTAAGGATCCCAATGAGGCGTATGAACACTATTGCGGCAAGTATTTTGGCAAGGTACTGAATATATTTACCAATCTGGTGATCGCGATGACGGTGATCGTTATGTTCGCCGGGTGCGGAGCGACTATTCATCAGTATCTGGGTCTTCCGGTATGGGTAGGATCTGTGGTGATCGGCGTCCTGTCGGCGGTGGTGGTCTTGCTGGGCCTTGAAAAGGTGTCCAATGTGCTTGGATTTTGCGGGATCCTGATCATCGCGATCATGGCATTTGCAGGCATCTATACGATCGCTACGGCGGATGCAGGGTTGATGGAAGCACAGCAGCATGTCGCAGAGTATGTGGAGAGCGGAATCCTCCTTCGCGTGGATGTATTCGGGATCGAGAACCCGTTTCTGACGGCATTTGCATTCGTGGGAATGGGGCTTGCCCTGGTCATGACCTTTAACGTGGCGCTGGGAACGAGCTGCAAGAGCAAAGGCGACTACTGGGCGTCAGCGGTCATATCGGCGGTCTTCTTCGTGACAGGCGTCTATACCGTACTGTTCACGATGCTGCTGAATCTGGATTACATCGCCGAGACGGGAGCGAAGGTTCCTATGCTTGCCGCGATCGAGAACGCGATCCCCTGGCTGTCCCTGCCGTATACGATCATCGTCTGTACCGGGATATTTACCACGATCGTCGGATTCTTATGGACGGTGGGACGCAGGTTTGCCGAGGACGGGACTACAAGGCAGAGGATCATCGTTGTGGTATTGGATGTTGTAGGGATCACCGTCGGGTCTTTGATCCCGCTGGATCGGCTGGTGAATCTGATCTTTCCGATCGTCGGATATGCAGGCATGATACTTTTTGTATGTATGGTAGTAAAGGGCGTCCGGGGAAAATGATCCCGGACGGCGCAGCAAGAAGCTGTCTGACAGGAGGATCTATGGAATATACGAGAATGCTCAGTGCAGGGATAGATATAGGTACGTCAACCACTTCCGTGATCATAAGCAGCCTCACTGTGGGAAATACGGCGGGATATTTCGCGGTTCCGTCTGTGGATATCGTGAAGAAGGAGGTCATCTATCAAAGCCCGGTCTACCGGACGCCTCTGACCGACAGAGTCATGATAGACGGGGATGCACTGGGCAGGATCATAGAACAGGAATACCGTAAGGCAGATATCCTGCCGGCACAGGTGGAGACCGGCGCCGTGATCATTACCGGAGAGTCTGCAAGGAAAGAGAATGCGGCTGTCATAGTGGAGCAGATGAGCCGGTTCGCGGGGGACTTCGTGGTCTCTACGGCAGGACCGGATCTGGAGTCTGTCATTGCGGGAAAAGGAAGCGGGGCTTGGCAGTTCTCGGAGGAGAACGGGGCGGTCACTGTGAACCTGGATATTGGAGGCGGAACCACGAATGTGGTACTGTTCGACGGCGGGGTAGAGTGTTCCCGGGGATGTGTGGATATCGGAGGACGCCAGGTGATACTGGATCCCTGCGGGAAGATCACTTATATGAGCCCCAGCGCCAAGAAGATCGCCGAATATTGGAATCTTCCCCTGAGGGAAGGAGAGATCGCAGGAGAAGAGGCGTTAGAAAGGCTTTGCGGCGGCATGTGTGAGATCCTGGAACAGATGTTGGGAATAGCGGAAGAGACGGAACTCCTGCGTGCAGTGCAGACGGCGGGAGCGAAGAAGTTTAAGCTGCCTGCGGGGCGTCCGATCCGCTATGTATTTTTCTCAGGCGGAGTGGCGGAGTGGATCTATAGGCCTGGGCGGGAGAGATTCCCGTACGGAGATATCGGCGTACTGTTGGCGGAGGCGGTTCGCAGGGGAAGGATTCATAAACAGTTTCATGTTATGGAGTCGAAAGAGACGATCCGGGCAACGGTGATCGGCGCCGGAAGCTATACGACGACGGTTTCAGGCAGCACGATCACTTACAAAGACGGAGTATTCCCGCTGCGGAATGTCCCGGTACTGAAGTTGAGCCGTCAGGAGGAACAGCGTTGCTGGGAAGGCGGCGGGGAGTTCCTTGCCGGCAAGATCAGGTGGTTCCTTGAGCAGAATGATTCGGCGCGGATGGTCCTGGCGATCGAGGGAAGGAAGGATCCGGATTATGCGTCGTTGAAAGTGCTGTCAGATACACTTGGCAAGGCGCTTGGCGAAGCGCTGCCGGAAGAGGAACCGCTGATCGTGGCAGTCCGGGCTGATATCGCGAAAGCATTGGGGCAGCTTCTGCGCCGCAGGCTTTTGGGAAGGCGGCAGGTGATCTCGGTGGATGAAGTGCGGACGGAGGAAAATGGATTCATGGACTTTGGGAAACCGATCATGGACGGGTTGGTGATCCCCTTGGCTGTGAAGACGTTGATCTTTGGTTAGTTTTAGATAACAGGAGGTTTCCATGAGATACAGAACGAAGCTTTCGGGGCAGGTATTTTCCTTTGACTCCGTAAAAGAAGTGCTTGCAAAAGCAGGCGAGTTTAAATCAGGAGATGTACTTGCCGGTGTGGCGGCAGAGTCGGATATGGAACGGATCGGAGCGAAAGAGGTTCTGTCGGGCATGACCCTTAAGGAACTCTATGAGAATCCGGTCGTTCCTTATGAAGAAGACGAAGTGACAAGAATGAATATTGACGGTCTTGATCCGGATATTTTCCGGGAACTGCAGGATCTGACGGTCAGCGGCCTAAGAGAGAAGATCCTCGGCTATGAGACAACGGAGGCGGATATCCGCCGGATGTCAAGAGGGCTTACTGCCGAGATGATCGCGGCGGTCTGTAAGCTGATGACGAATCTGGATCTGATCTATGCAGCCTCTAAGATCCGGGTCACGGCGCACTGTAACACGACCGTGGGGGAACGGGGCATTATGGGAACCAGGCTGCAGCCGAATCATACGACAGATCATGTGGAAGGGATCACGGCGTCGCTGTTCGAAGGGTTGTCTTATGGCTGCGGAGATGTGTTGATCGGCCTGAATCCGGTCAATGACACCGTCTCAAGCCTGGCGGAAGTGCTGAAGCGGTTTGACGAGGTGAAGAATTCTCTGGAGATCCCGACACAGATCTGTGTGCTCGGGCATATCACGACGCAGATGGACGCCGTGAAGCAGGGAGCGCCCTGTGACATGATCTTCCAGTCGATCGCAGGAAGTGAAAAGGGCAACAGGGCTTTCGGATTCTCGGCGGATACGGTCCGGGAGGCTCTTGAACTTATGAACAGGAAAGGTACGTCAAAGGGACCGGATGTCTTGTATTTTGAGACCGGACAGGGGAGCGAGCTCTCATCCGATGCGCACTGGGGCGCGGATCAGGTCACTATGGAAGCACGGTGCTATGCATTTGCACGGCATTTTCATCCTTTCATGGTCAATACGGTGGTGGGATTTATCGGTCCGGAGTATCTGTATGATTCCAAGCAGCTGATCCGGGCAGGGCTTGAGGATCATTTCATGGCGAAATTATCTGGTCTGCCCATGGGGTGTGACTGCTGTTATACCAATCATATGAAAGCGGATCAGAATGATATCGAGAATCTTGCGCTGCTTCTGGGCGCCGCAGGGATCAATTATATCCTGGGAGTGCCGGCAGGCGATGATATCATGCTGAACTATCAGACCAATGCATTTCATGATATCGGGACGATACGGGAGATCCTGGGGCTCCGTCCGATTCCGGAATTTGAGCGGTGGTTGGAGAAGATGGGGATCATGGAGAACGGGAAGCTGACGAAATATGCCGGGGATCCTACCATATTTCTCCGTCGGCGGTGATATACCGCAACAACAGTTTGGATAAGTATGGGCGTATATTCAGAAAGGAAGAAGGCAGATGCTTAGTAGAGAAGAGATTGAGAGGATCGCTGAGGAGATCGTGAAATCTTTCGGATGGAAGGAGGAAGAAGAGGATACTTTTTCTCCGTCCGATCCGGACGGCATGGGAAGAATGAGGACGAAGACAACCGCGCGGATCGGGGTCGGAAGAGCAGGCCCGAGGCTTCGGACCAGTACCATGTTAAAGCTTCGGGCGGATCATGCGGCAGCGCGGGATGCGGTGCTTATGGATGTCAGCGAGGAGACGATACAAAGGCTTGGCTTGTTTCCGGTGATCACTAAGTGCAGGGATAAGGAGATGTTTCTGACAAGGCCGGATCTGGGGCGTGATTTTGATGAGGCGGCGCGGGAGCTGATCGTGAAGAACTGTATGAAAGATCCGGAGATCCAGCTGATCGTCAGCGACGGATTGTCCTCTTCGGCGATCGAGGCGAACGCAGAGAGTATCCTTCCGGTGATCATGGAGGGACTGAAAGAAAAAGGGATCCGTGTGGGAACGCCGGTCTTCGTAAAATATGGAAGGGTTGCCGCGCAGGATCGGTTGTCAGAACTTCTCGGAGCAGAGGTGGTGTGTTCTCTGATCGGGGAACGGCCCGGACTTGCAACGGCGGAAAGTATGAGCGCATACATCAGTTACCGGGCGGTGCCTGGAATGCCGGAAGCAAGGAGAAGCGTGGTCTCTAATATTCATAAGGACGGAGTACCGGCAGTGGAAGCAGGCGCCTATCTGGTGGATCTGTTGGAGATGGTCCTTAAGAAGAAGGCAAGCGGAGTAGAGCTTAGAAAATAGGAGAAGGTGCATGAAGCGAAAACCAGTCATTACAAAGGTATTAAGTGTCCGGGTACTGCCGAATGCCTCCCCGGACCTGTTAAGGAGATTAAAGACGAGGAAAGGCGACTGCTGCCTTGGGATCTTCACGGCAGATTGTGACGATGTATGTTATACGGCTGTGGACGAGGCAACGAAGAAGGCAAATGTAGCGGTAGCATATGCAAGGAGTATGTACGGCGGCGCTAAGAATGCCAGCACGGCATTGGCAGGAGAATTCATCGGGATCCTTTCGGGATCCGATCCGGAGGAAGTAAAGAGCGGGCTTTCGGCGGCGATCGATTTTATACAGGAGAAAGGATTTTTCTATACGGCGAACGAGCAGGAGACGGTGGTCTATTATGCCCATTGTATTGCAAGGACGGGGACATATCTGTCTAAGATCGCCGGGATCAAAGAAGGCGAGGCGCTTGCCTACCTGATCGCGCCGCCTCTTGAGGCAACTGTGGGACTGGATGCGGCGCTTAAGGCTTCTGATGTGAAGCTTAAGACTTATTACGGACCGCCGACAGAGACGAACTTCGCGGGCGGGCTTTTGACGGGAAGCCAGATGTCCTGTCAGGCGGCGTGCGACGCCTTTGCGGAGACGGTATGCCGGATCGCGGAGGATCCGCTGGCATGAAGTATAAAGACTATATAACAGACAGGAAGGAAGTGACAGATTTGGCACTTGACAAGGACCTGCAGTCGATTCAGGAGGTACGGGATCTGATCGCGAAGGCAAAAGACGCAAAGAGGATCTTAAGTACATTTTCCCAGGAGAAGCTGGACGCCATCTGTGAGGCAGTTGCAGAGGCATGTATGGCGCATGGGACGGAACTTGCCGGGCAGGCGGCAAGGGAGACCGGATTCGGCAATGCAGAGGATAAAGCGATAAAGAACAGGCTTGGAAGCCAGATCACATGGGAATCGATCCGGGACATGAAGGTGGTGGGGATGCTCTCTGAGGATACCTCGAAGAAGGTGTGGGAGATCGGCGTGCCGATGGGGATCGTGGCGGCATTGATCCCGTCTACGAATCCGACGTCTACGGTCATGTATAAGTCCCTGATCTCCATCAAGGCAGGGAATGCGATCATCATAAGCCCGCATCCGGGAGCGAGATTGTGTATCATGGAGACGGAACGGATCATCCGGGAGGCGGCGGAGAGAGCCGGCGCGCCGAAAGGAACCGTGGGATGTATCGGCACGGTTACCTCTCAGGCGGTGGATGAGCTTCTGAGGCATCGGGATATCGGGATGATCCTTGCGACCGGCGGCGAAGCCATGGTACATGCCGCGTATTCGTCGGGGAATCCGGCGATCGGCGTAGGACCGGGAAACGGGCCGTCTTATATCGAGAGATCTGCAGATATTCCGGAAGCGGTGCGCATGATCATAGAATCGAAGACATTTGACAATGGTACGATCTGTGCGTCGGAACAGTCCATCGTTACGGAACAAGCGATCGCGGACCAGGTGGAAGAAGAATTAAAGAAGCAGGGAGCCTATTTCCTGACGCTGGAGGAATCACAGAAGCTTGGGAAACTGCTGCTCCGTGAAAACGGTACGATGAATCCGGGTATCGTGGGGAGGACGGCAGTACAGATTGCGGAAATGGCGGGAATCCGGGTAGCATCCGGTACATGTCTTCTCGTCTCGAGGCAGGATGCGCAGGCGGTGAACAGGAAGAACCCCTATGCAAGGGAGAAGTTATGTCCGGTATTGGCGTATTTTGTAGTGCCGTCAGAGGATGAGGCATGCAATCTGTGTATCCGTATTCTGGAAAATGAAGGCTGCGGGCATACGATGACGCTGCATACGAAGAAGGAAGAGGCAGTGAGAAGGTTTGCCCTGGAAAAGCCGGTATCCAGAATACTCGTCAATACCCCGGGAGCGTTAGGAGGCGTGGGAGCAACAACCGGGCTTGCGCCGGCGCTGACACTTGGGTGCGGCGCCGTGGGAGGCAGCGCGACTTCCGACAATATCACGCCGAAGAACTTGATCAACATCCGGCGCGTGGCGTATGGCGTGCGCGATCTGGGCAGTCTCAGGGAGCCGCCTTGCAGATACAAGAGCCTGCCGGGGAATGACAATCTATGTGAAGAAGATATCGAGGCGATCACAAGGGCGGTACTCGAGAAGCTGAAATATAAATAACGAAAAATCAATAGGAGGAAATGAATATGTCAAATTTACAGGCACTGGGAATGATTGAAACAAAGGGATTGGTCGGATCCATAGAGGCGGCAGACGCCATGGTCAAGGCTGCAAACGTGACCCTGATCGGGAAAGAGCAGGTTGGAGGCGGCTTGGTGACCGTGATGGTACGCGGCGACGTGGGAGCTGTGAAGGCGGCGACAGACGCAGGAGCGGCAGCAGCAGGAAGAGTCGGAGAACTGGTATCTGTCCATGTGATCCCTCGTCCGCATACGGAAGTGGAAGGAATCCTCCCTAAGCTGGATGCAGACGTCTAAGGGTAAGATATGAAGGTATTGACAGAGGCTGATCTTAGGAGAGAGAGGCTGCAGGTTGGAAGACGGGAATATCGGGTGGACCCGGATGTATTTGTGACTCCTTCTGCAAGGGAATACTTAAGGGACTGCAGGGTGGAACTGATCGTGAATTCAGAAGAAACCGGCATACCTGAGACGAAGGATGGCGTCATGACAAGAGACGAGCCGGTTGGAAGGGATCGGGGAGTGTGCTATGTGGATGCTGTTACAGGGGAAGAATATATGACAAAGCCAGAAGACATGACCCATATCCGGGGACGTCTTCTGGTCAGGAAGACCCATCCCCGGATCCGCTTTCGGGGGAAGCTTGACGCTCTGCAGGCGCAGGTCGTATTATTGCAGGCAAGGTTTCCGGAACAAAGGCGGCTCTGTGAAGATCTGGCTGATGTACGGCAGTACATCAGCGCGATCCTCGGAGCGGAGGTGAAAGACAGCCCGCCCGGTGATCTTCGGCTGTTTGGACTGGAAGCAGAGGAGATCCGGGAGATGTCCCATAATGTCAGGAAATATTTCGGAATGGAGCATCAGATACCAAGAGCTTCCATGGGAGCGGCGGCGCTGGAACTCAATCTCTTAAGGACAAAGGTACGGGAGGCGGAACTTGATGCGGCAGAGGCATTCCAAGACGGAGACGAGCTTGAGATCATCAGGCATCTGAACCGGCTGAGCAGCGGGATCTATATCCTCTTTTGCCGGATGATCTCAGGATATTATAACATGCTGCCGAAGAAAGAAGAGGAGTGAGAGCCATGAATAAAGAACAGGTACAGGAGATCGTGCTTCAGATCTTGTCCGAAAGCCGGCAATGTCCTGCCGAACTGCCTCTGGATTTCCCCGTGGAGGCGTCGGCAAGGCATGTGCATCTGACCGAAGAGGCGGTCCCTCGATTATTTGGCGAGGGTGCGAAGCTGACTCCGAAGAGAGAACTCTCACAGCCGGGGCAGTTCTTGAGCGAAGAGCGGGTCACGGTCATAACACCGAAGGGAAGGATCGAGAAGGTCGCAGTATTGGGCCCGCCCCGGGACGCCATACAGACAGAACTGTCCGCGGCAGACTGCCGGGTGCTGGGGATCGAAGCGCCTCTTCGGATGTCAGGGGATCTTGAAGGCGCGGCGGATGTGTATCTTCTGGGTCCTGTGGGAATGGTGGAGGCGAAGGGCAGCGCGATCGTGGCACAGTCCCATATCCATATGCTTCCGGCGCAGGCAGAGAAGATCGGGATTCAGGATGGGCAGCAGGTGTCGGTTACCATAGACGGGATCCGTTCTGTTACTTTGAACCGGGTGATCTGCAGAGTAAGCCGGGAATCGGCGTTGGCGATGCATATAGATTTTGATGAGGCGAACGCCTGTATGCTTCCGAAGAATGCAGCGGCACGCATGACAGTACGGCACGCGGACATACGCAGGGAGGCGTATAGGCAGGAGAAGCCTCTGATCCGGAAGGGAGGATCTGGCGTTTCGGAAGGCAAGGTGGTCCCGGAGAATGGATCGGTAAGACAGGAGCAGCAAGTGTTCCGGGAAAGACTGGTGACAGAAGAGGTTGCAGTCAGGAAGATTGTGGGCAAGACAGACAGCCTGACGATCCGGAAGGGAATGATCGTGACTCCGTCGGCGAAGGATGTCCTTTGCCATGCAGGGGTGAAGCTTATGTATGAGGAAAAAGGGGGACGGTAGATATGACGATCTGTCAGGTGGTCGGCAATGTCTGGGCGACGAAGAAGGAAGAGCGGTTGAATGGCTGTAAGCTGATGATCGTACAGGAGATCGTGACAAATCAACAGAAGGGAACGGTATTTGTTGCGGCGGATCCGGTAGGCGCAGGGATCGGAGAGCGCGTTCTGGTGGTCAGCGGGAGCAGCGCAAGGTGTGCGCTGGGTTCGGAGCATGTGCCGGCGGATTGTGCGATCGTCGGTATTATAGACTCTCTTGAGATGGAAGAAGGATAGGGATAAGGATAAGGAGACAGAGGATGGCAGAGACGAGTATTTTCGATGCAAAGCAGAGGATCATCCAGGAATTTGTACCGGGTAAACAGGTGACGATGGCACATCTGATCGCGAATCCGGATGAAGATCTGTATAAGAAGCTCGGCGTAGTCAGTAAGAAGAGAGGCGCGCTTGGTATTCTTACCATCACGCCGAGCGAAGCGGCGATCATCGGTGCGGATGCAGCCACAAAGGCGGCGGCTGTGGAGATCGTATTCGTGGACCGCTTCTCCGGATCGCTGGTGGTCTGCGGAGATGTGGCGGGCGTGGAGGCTGCGCTTAGGGGAGTACTTGACACGTTGGGGCAGGCGCTGCATTTTACCTTGTCGGAGGTGACGCGGTCATGAAGAAGATCATGATGGTGGGGAAGAGCGGGTGCGGTAAGACGACCTTAAGCCAGCGTCTGGCGGGCGAAGAGGTGACGTACCAAAAGACCCAGTCTACCCAGGTGGTTGGCGGCGATATATTAGATACGCCAGGAGAATATCTGGAACAGAGACAGTTCTACAATGCTCTGGTGGTGACGGCGGTTTCGGCTGATGTGATCCTGCTTCTTGTGTCCGCCGTAGATGAACAGAATCCATTTCCGCCGTACCTTCACTCAATGTTCTGCGGAAAACCGGTCATCGGGATCATAACGAAGACGGACCTGGCAAAATGCCGGGAGCAGGTAGAGAGTGCGCGTACATTTCTGGAGCTGGCGGGCGCAGAAGAGATCCTGCAGGTTGGATTCGGCAGCGAAGAAGGTGTCTGGTCATTGAAGGATAAGTTGAAGGATAAGACGGAAGAGGCTAAGATATGGGAAGATATTTTGTAAAGCCAGAGATTTATATGGGAGCAGAGAGTCTTGGTGAGATTATTAAGGATATAAGGAGCGCTTTTGTGGTTACGGATCCATTCATGAAGAAGAGCGGGATGATCGAATATGTAACTAAGGTACTGGATGGGCTCGCGATCCGTTACAGGATGTTTGCGGAGGTTCTGCCGGATCCGGACATTGCCGTTGTCAGTAGGGGAATGGCGATGATGACAGAGGCGAAGCCGCAGGCGATCATCGCTATGGGCGGGGGTTCTGCCATTGATGCCGCGAAGGCGATGAAGTATCTTCTTGCCAGTCAGGGGCAGTGCCGTGAATGTAGGTTTGTTGCGATTCCCACCACAAGCGGGACAGGGACAGAGGTGAGCAGATTCTCGGTAATCAGCGACCCAAAGAAAGCGGCGAAGTATCCGCTGATCTCGGATGAGCTTCTGCCGGATGCGGCGATCCTGGATGTTCAGCTTACACTTAGCGTTCCGGCACAGATAACGGCAGATACGGGGATGGATGTCCTGACCCATGCCGTGGAGGCATACGTATCTGTGGACGCCGATGACTTTACAGATGCGGCGGCGGAGAAGGCGATACGCCTGGTACGGGAGAATCTTCTGAAGGCATACCGGGAACCAGAGGATTGTGAGGCGCGCAGGAAGATGCACCATGCGTCCTGTCTGGCAGGCATGGCGTTCAGCAACGCGGGGCTTGGGCTGAATCACGGAATGGCTCATGCTCTGGGCGGCAGGTTCCACATTCCGCATGGGAGAGCCAACGCGGTACTCCTTCCTTATGTGACGGAGTATAACAGCGGCTGCAGAAAGGAGCTGACATCCGCGGCGGTACGCTATGGGGCGATCGCAGAGCTTTTGGGGATAGATGCGGCAGATCTGCGGCAGAGTATTTTTAACGTCATCCGTATGATGAAGCGTATGTCTGAGCAGATGGGGATTCCGGACAGGATCTGTAAGCTTGGGATCTCAAGAGAAGATTTTACGGAAGCTCTTGATGAGCTTGTGAAAGGTGTATTAGAGGACGCCTGCACGGCTGCGAATCCGGTAAAATGTACGGCACAGGATGTACGCAGGTTATTTCTGGAGGCATATTGACAATGCGCCGACAAAATTGTAGATAAAAAAAGTAATGCCTGAGCCTGACCGCTCAGGCAATTTTTTATATAGAAGAAGGTTCTACAAGGGGTTGCAGCTGTCTTGACAATTGTATCGGGATTCCTCATAATATAGATATCAACAGTCTGTCAAAGAGTATCGTACTATAATTACAGTACAAGGGAGGAAGTGCCGGGTGAAAAGGAAGAAGACACTGAAGGAGAAGATGCTGCTCCTCTTCATGCTGTGCGCCATGACAAGCCTTCTGGCGGCGGGATTCGTCTCATATATGGCGCTTCGCATGATCCAGGAGAACAGTATCGAGGATAATATGAAGCTCTGTCTGAACCAGATCACACGGGATACGGACAGCGCCTATTATGATATGCTCAGTATCGCGAACCAGATGAAGCCGGGAGGCCTGGTGGGGAATGTGACGGAGGATTATCTGGGAACGGACGATAATTACGAACGTTTTGTGCGGCAGAGGTCGCTTCGGGAAGAGTTGATCGGGCTTGGCTATATGAATACGGAGCTGATCGGCGTATCCTACTATGATCTGGGGGAGAAGCAGGAGCTCGTGGGGAATATGAACGTAAGAGAGTTGGACGAAAGCTATGTCTCCCTTCCGAGGGTGGTGGAATGCGCGGGAAATATCATGCAGGCGGTCCACCCCTCCCATCTGGGGATCGACGACAGGCCGGCGCTGTCCGTCAGACGAGAAGTGGTCTTCGGGAACGGAAGAAAATTAGATATATATGTCGAGATCGAAGCCAATATGGAGGCGCCGGAGGAGTTAAATAAAGAAGAATGGCCGTACACATATATTCATATGGATCAGGACGGCATCGCCCGGTACAGCACCAATCCGGTCATCATCCGCGGACAGCAGCTTTTCCCGGAGCCTCTGTCCAAGGGAGAGTATGATATCCGGACGCAGGAAGGATATAAGATCATGGCGTACCGGAGCAAGATCGGTTATATCAATGCAGTGGCGCTTCCGGATAACGTCTATCAGAAGGAGATCCACATGTGGAGACTTAAGATGCTTGCCGTCATTGCAGGTGCCTTTCTGATCTTCTCTCTCCTGGTGGTGTATCTCTACCGCCTGATCTGCCGTCCCTTGAATCAGTTCCGTGTACAGATGGTACGGATCGGAGAAGGCGTGCTGCAAGAGGTGCATCAGGAATCGGAGATTGCGGAGTTCGACAGCCTGCTGCGGGAAGTAGAACAGATGAAGCGTCAGATCGAGCATCTGATCAGCAGTGTGGTGGAGAAAGAGAAGAGTATACAGCGGACGGAATATGAAAAACTTCTGTATCAGATCAATCCGCATTTTCTGCTTAACACACTGAATTCCGTACAGTGGATGGCGCAGATGAGCCGTCAGAGGGACATCAGCGAGTTCGTCCACAGGCTGAAAAAGCTTCTTTCCTACAATCTGGGAAAAGAAGGAAGACGTACGACGCTTCGGATGGAGCTTGATATTATAAAAGATTATATCGCACTCCAACAGATGCGGTACGACTTTACGGTCGAGATGCATGTTGAAGACGGGGATTATCTGGATCAGCCTGCGGTGCGGATGCTCTTTCAGCCGCTTGTGGAAAATGCGATTCGCTATGGGCTTGGAGAGGATGAAAAGATCAGCATTCAGGTCTTCGAAGATACCGTGCGTAAACTGGCGGTGATCACCATATCTGACAGCGGAAACGGGCTGACACAGGAAGAGATAGACCAGATCAACGAATCCTTCGATTATGACTGGGAGAACAGGAAAGGTACGAACAGGGGGATCGGGCTTCGCTATGTGAAGGCGATGCTGGAGTCTTTCTATGAGGGAGAGACGAGCCTGTTCGTGAACAGCAGAAAGGGACGGGGAACGAAGATCACGATCCTGATCCCGGTTCGGGACGGGTTCTGCGGGAAGGATCCGGCGGCTGAAGCGCAGGGAGAAGATGGGGGTGGAACGGTTTGATAAAAGTACTGATCGTTGATGATGATAAACTTGCAAGGAAAGGCCTGATCGCCATAATGGACTGGGGAAAGTATGGATTCGAAGTGGCGGGCGATGTCCAGAACGGGAGAAAAGCCCTGGCGTTTCTGCAGGATCATCCGGTAGATATCATATTTACCGACATTGATATGCCGGAGATCGACGGCATCGAACTCATGAAGCTGTGTGAAGAGGCGTATCCGGATGTGAAGTTCGTAATCTTTTCCGTGTATGAGGACTTCCATTATGCGCAGACGGCGATCCGGATGGGAGCCTTAGACTACATATCGAAGATCAGCTTTGATCCGGAGGAATGCGACCAGATCCTGAAGCAGATCAGCGAGAAATATAAAAGGGCGTACATGCCGGCGGTGGACGAAGACACAAGGAAGGTCAAAGATCTAGAAGACAGATGGCTGCACCCGAAGTGGATCTTCAATGATAAGGAATTCGCGGTTCTGTGTAACGAGACGAAGGAGATCAAGCTTCGGAGCGCGGAACGGATCTTCGTGAAGAGCTTCCACAGCCTGCAGAGGCTGACCGGCGGGGAAGGCGAATTCCCGTCCCTTGATACCGTGGGAGAGATGCTTAACTGGGCGGGGCAGTGGCGGGATAAGATCTATGAGTCGTGCAGGAAGGCGCCGGGACACAGCGATATCCATTCTTTTGCGGCGGTCATTACCCATGTGAATGAGAACGTCGAGGAAGAGTTAAGGTCGGAGGAAGCGTCGGAGCTTATCGGAATGAGCAGAAGCTATTTCAGCACAAGATTCAAAGAAATGACCGGGGAGACCTTCCACCACTATGTGATCCAGAGAAAGATGAAAGCTGCCGCAGACCGTATTGCAGAGGGAAGACAGAGCATCACACAGATCGCGGCGGAGCTTGGGTATGATAACTTCCATTATTTTGCAAGAGTCTTCGCCAGAGAATATGGATGTACGCCGGCTGAATATAGAAAGAGGGTAAAAAATGTCTGATTTGTTTCAGACATTTTTTTATAATATTAAAAAAATATACAAAATCAGAAACAATATCGTCTGGCAGACAAAAGGAACAGAAGATAAACTGTATACAAAAAGGAAGGGAGGTTGTGGTTATGTATATCAAGAGATTTGTGAAGCATTACTACATCATGCTGATCCCGGCGCTTCTGTGGCTGTTTTTCTTCAGCGTGGTTCCAATGTTCGGTATCATCATGGCATTTCAGGATTATAATCCGGGCAGAGGGATCCTGCACTCAGAGTTTGTCGGGCTTGAGAATTTTGTGTACATGTTTCAGATGAGCGACGTCAGGCAGGTGCTTGCCAATACGGTGGTGATAGCCGTAGGTAAGATCATAGGGAATATCATCATTCCTCTGGTATTTGCGTTGCTTCTCAACGAGCTCTGTCTGAAAAGGATAAAAAGGCCGATCCAGACGATCGTATATCTGCCTTATTTCCTGTCCTGGGTTATCTTGGCGAAGATCGTCCTGAATATTTTCGGGTATACGGGACCGGTCAATCAGCTGATGGAGATCTTCGGAGGCAGCCAGATCAATTTCTTCGGAGAACCGGATCTGTTCCAGCCGTTGGTGATCGGCACAGATATCTGGAAAGGGTTCGGGTATAATACGGTGGTTTATCTTGCGGCGATCCTGGGAGTCGATCAGAGCCTGTATGAAGCGGCGGCAGTGGACGGAGCAGGCAGGTTCAAGAGGATCTGGCATGTGACGATGCCGGGGATAAGGACTACGGTGGCGCTTCTTGCGATCCTGTCTCTTGGAAATGTGCTCAACGCCGGATTCGACCAGATTTACAATCTGTATAATCCGCTGGTCTATTCTACCGGAGATATCATTGATACCTGGGTATACCGCGCCGGTCTTGAGAATCTGCAGTATTCGCTCGCCACGGCGGTAGGATTGTTCAAGTCTGTGATCAGTGTGATCCTGATCGCGGTGGGATACAAGCTGGCAGATAAATTCACCGGGTATAAGTTATTCTAAGGAGGATGAGTATGATAGAAAACAGGAGCATGGGCTCAAAAATCTTCGATGTCATTAATGTTGTGGTCCTCGTGCTTATCACACTGATCTGTATCCTGCCTGTCTGGTACGTGCTGTGTGTGTCTTTAAGCAGCCGGGAGGCGGTCAATGCAGGAGAGGTAGCGCTCTGGCCGGTGGGATTCAATCTTCTGTCTTATCAGAAGATCATGGGGGAGAGTGATTTCTTCGGATCCTTCCTGGTATCCATTAAGCGGGTGGTATTAGGTACTGTCGTCAGTATGGTATGTATCCTCATGGCGGCGTATCCGCTGTCAAGGACAAAAAAGCAGTTCCCTAAGCGGGATGTGTTCATGTGGATCTTCGTATTCTGTATGCTGTTCAGTGGCGGTACGGTGCCCTGGTACGTGACCATGAAGAATTACGGCATGATGGACAGTATCTGGGGACTGGTGCTTGGTTCCGGGCTGCAGGTGTTCAATGTGATCCTGGCGGTAAACTTTTTCAAGAATCTGCCGGTCGAACTGGAAGAGGCGTGCTTTGTGGATGGCGGCGGGCCGTGGAGGAACCTGATAACGGTCTATGTCCCGCTGGCAAAGCCTATGGTAGCCACGATCGTTCTTTTTACGATCGTACAGTACTGGAATGAGTTCTTTCAGGGTATGGTACTGAGTACGAGGCAGAGCAGTTATCCGCTCCAGACCTATATTCAGCAGATGGTCGTGACGCTGGACTATTCATCCATGAATGTGGATCAGATCGCACAGGCGATGAAGCTGAATAATCTGTCCCTGGATGCGGCAAAGATATTTATAGCGATGATCCCGGTACTGATCGTATATCCGTTCTTACAGAAATATTTCGTATCCGGCATCACACTGGGATCCGTAAAAGGATAGAGAAAAAGGAGGAAGAACACGATGAAAATGAAAAAAGCAGCCGCGCTGATCTGCGTGGCGGGTATGTTGGCGTCGTTGGCATCCGGATGCAGCGTTCCGTCTGATAAAGCCCAGAAGGAAGCTGTCAAGGAAACGGAAGGAACGGCAAAGGAAGATCTGCCCCTTGCGAAGTATCCCGAGACTGTCACGGTGCATATGGGAGGAAAGATGAACCCCAACGCCAAGATCCCGGAGGGGATGTCCTTTGACAATAATTCGTATACAAGGCTTCTGAAAGATGAGCTGAACATCGAGGTCGTATACGATTGGGTTGCTTCCATGTCGGATTTCGACGAGAAGACAAGCCTGTGCATCGGCAGCAATACGGTTCCGGAGGTCATGAACGTGACCGCCGCACAGTACAGGGCATTGTTAAAATATGATATGATACAGCCTCTTGACCAGTATTTTGACGACTATGCGTCGGACGCGCTGAAGAGCTACATAGAGTCTGGCGGTGAAGAACTTATGAAATGTATTACCAACGAAGACGGAGAGATCATGGCGATCCCGGCTCCGAACCTGACGGCAGGCGGGATCAATGAGATGTGGATCCGTCAGGACTGGCTGGACGCACTTGATCTTGAAGCGCCGCGGACATGGGACGAGCTTGCCAAGGTGGCTGAGGCTTTTGTAAGCCAGGATCCGGACGGAAACGGAGAAGAAGATACGATCGGCATCCTTGGTCCCGGCAATGCGGATCATATGAACGCCGTAGGCGGGAATCAGTTCGGGATCGATCCTCTGTTCAGCAGCTATCAGTCTTATCCGCAGTACTGGCTTGAGGGAAAGGACGGTACGATCGAGTACGGTTCCATCCAGCCGGAGACTAAGACGGCGCTTGAACAGATCGCGAAACTGTATGCGGGCGGCCTCATTGATCCGGAGATGCTGGTCCGAAGCGACAGCAAGGAACCGCTTCTTGCAGGAAAGGTCGGGATCTTCTTCGGTCCCTGGTGGTGCGCGTATACATTCGCAGATACGACTCTTTCCGGAGAGGCGGACTGGAGAGCGTATTTCACCCCTCTTTCTGAGGATGGGAAATACTATACCCATATGGCTGAGCCGACGACCCAGTATGTCGTGGCGAGCAAAGACTGTGCAAACCCGGAAGCTGCGTTCAAGATCATTAATTTCCTGATCGCCAACGAGCAGGCATGGGTGGAGGAAGGCGTGTCTTCCACAGAAATGGGGACGGCAGATTTCTATCCTCTGTATAATACTTATGACAATGCAGATGAGATCGAAACTTCTTACGAGGTCTTGACCAAATATCTTGCAGGAGAGATCGGAGTCGACGACGTGGACTTCTCCACACACAAATTGTTAAAGAGCGATATGGAAGCAGTGACGGAATTGAAGAAAGAGCCTTACGACGACTTTAGCCTTCAGAACTGGAATCTGGATAGTGAGATGGCAAAGGGCAATCTGCCGCGCCTTGTGGCGATCATGGTTGGGGACGCGCCTCTTGTAAATGAAGAATATGTCCCGGTCTATAATATGTACAACGGACAGACAGAGACGATGGAGGCAAAATGGGCGAATCTGAAAAAGATGGAAGAAGAGACCTTTGCGAAGATCATCATGGGAAAAGCCGATATCAGTGAATTCGATACTTTTGTGAAAAACTGGAAGAGCCAGGGCGGAGACCAGATCCTGAAAGAGATCAACGTAGAATTAGGAAAATAAAAGAATAAGGAAAGAAGAGTGGGGGCTGCCGGAAAATGATATTTTCATACAGCCCCCGCTCAATGAGGAATGATAATGGAAGAGAAAAGGGTTGGATATTGCCTGATCGGTTTCGGCGGTATGGGGAAATGGCACACAGAGATTCTCGCCGGCGTGCCGCAGATCCGGCTTGCAGGGATCTATGATATTGAAAAAGAGAAGAGAAAAAAGGCAGAAGAAGCAGGATTCCGGGTGTACGGATCAGAGGAAGAGGCGCTGGCGGACGATTCTGTGGACGTGGTCCTGGTGGCTACGCCTAACGATACCCACATGCCGATCGCACTGAGAGCCATGAAGGCGGGAAAGCATGTGATCCTGGAAAAACCTGCGGTGCTGTCTTCCAGGGAACTTAAGGAACTGGAAAGGATCGCCAGGGAGACGGGGAAGTTCCTGACGGTGCATCAGAACCGGCGTTGGGATGAGGATTTTCTGATGATACATAAGCTCCTTGAGGAACAGGATCTGGGGCGCGTCTTCCGGATCGAGAGCCGTGTGCATGGTTCCAGAGGGATCCCCGGCGATTGGAGGAAGGAAAAGGCACATGGCGGAGGGATGGTGCTGGATTGGGGCGTCCATCTGCTGGATCAGATCTTGTGCCTGACAGGGGAGAGAAGGCTTGAGACGGTGTACGCCTCTCTTACGAATATAACCAATCAGGAAGTTGACGACGGATTTACGACTGTCCTCAGGTTTGAGGGAGGGCTGGAGGTGTTGGTGGAAGTCGCTACGAATAACTTTATTTCCCTGCCCAGATGGTATGTTCTTGGAGAGAACGGGACTGCGGTCATAGAGGACTGGGATCTGAGCGGAAGGATCGTGAAGGTATCAGAAGACGAGAAGGATGTCGTGCCGGTACGGACGGCGGCAGGCTTGACCAAGACCATGGCGCCGCGGCGGGAGGACACGATCAGGGAAGAAGAGTTGCCGCAGGTATCCGGAGATATCGCTGATTTCCACAGGAATGTCGCCGCCGTGCTGCGTGAGGGGGCAGAACCGGCGGTGAAGCTTTCAGAAGTGCGGCGGGTGATGCGCTTGATGGAGACTATTTTTCGGTCGGCAAAGCAGGATCAGGTACTTGAGTTTGAGAACAGGAGGGTATGAAATATATGAAACAGATCAGGATAGGCACATGTATCCAGGGACCGAAGGCAGAGGAGTGGCTCCCTGGATTCTTAGGGAGAGGTTTTGAGACATTTTCCATTAATTTTCATATGTCTCTGGAAGGGACGGATCTTGAGAAGCTTGCGCTTAAGACGGAGAAGCTGCTTTCGGGAAGCGGATCAAGGATCAGTACGATCGGGTATTACTGCAATCCGATCCAGTATCCGGAGCACCGCAAGACGCTGGAACACGTGATACGCACGGCGAAAGCCTTCGGGGCGGATCATGTCAGTACCTTCGCAGGTGCGTGGGAGGGTCGTCCGGTGGAGGAAGCTTTTCATGAGTTCGGCAAGGTATTCCGTGAGCTGACGGATCTTGCAAAGGAGAATGAGGTTAAGCTTGGGATCGAGAATTGCCTTATGGACGGCACATGGGAATGTGCGACGTGCAATATCGGATTCCATCCGTCTGCCTGGGAAGCGATGTTTGAAGAGGTAGAAGATCATCATTTGGGACTGGAATGGGAGCCGACGCATCAGATGGTGCAGTTGATGGATCCGGTGGCGCAGCTTCGGAAATGGTGTAAAAGGATCGTGCACGTACACGGGAAGGACGCGACGATCGACTGGGATGCGGTGAGGCACGGCGGGATCTCCGGCGCCGTTCCGTTCGTATGGCACCGGTTACCGGGATTCGGAGATACGGACTGGAGGGATATCATCTCGATCCTCCGGGCAAATGGATATGAGGATGATATCTGCATTGAAGGTTATCACGACCCGGTCTATTGCGGGGAGTGGGAGATGACGGGGCAGATCCACGCGCTTCGTTATCTGAAGTGGTGCAGGGGCGGGGCATTTGAACCGGTTCCCTGGGAAAGTTGTTGATATCGTGCTGCAAATGAATGATAGATTCAGGATTCAAGGAGTGAAAATATGAAATTAGGATTTGTGACGTCGATTCTTGACGCCTGTACATATGAAGAGATGATAAATTTTGCATCAAGGCATGGATTTGCTTGTGTGGAGGCGGCTTGCTGGCCGCAGGGAAAAGCGGAGAGAAGATACGCGGGCGTCAGCCATATCGACGTGAAGCGGGTGCTCTCAGACGACGATTATGCGTCGCACATCAAGGATTACGCAGAAGAAAATAACGTGGAGATCTCTGCCCTTGCTTACTATCCGAACACGATGGATGAAGATCTGAAGAAGAGGGCGGAAGCGGCGGCGCATCTTAGGGATGTGATCCTTGCAAGTGCAAAGCTTGGCGTCTATATGGTTACTACGTTTATCGGAAGGGATCAGACGAAAACGGTGGAAGAGAATCTTGAGCTGGTGAAAGAGATATGGCAGCCGCTGATCTGTCTTGCAGAGGCGAACCGTGTGAAGATCGCCATTGAAAACTGCCCTATGCTCTTTGGTAAGGATCAGTGGCCGGGCGGCCAGAATCTGATGACGACGCCGGTGATCTGGAGAAGTGTGTTCCGGATCCTCGACAGCGATCATCTGGGGATCAACTATGATCCGTCTCATTTTGTATGGCAGATGATGGATCCGGTCAAGCCCCTCTATGAATTCAGGGACAAGATCTTCCATGTACATTATAAAGACATCAAACTGTATCCGGAACGTCTGGACGACTGCGGTATCATGGCGTACCCGCTTGACTTCATGTCTCCGAAGATCCCGGGGCTTGGAGACGTGGACTGGGGGAAGTATGTATCCGCTCTTACGGATATCGGTTATGACGGATACACCTGTATCGAGATCGAGGACAAGGCGTTTGAAGGATCGCAGGAGAAGATCGAGAAAGCGCTGCTTCTGAGTCAGAGATATTTGAGACAATACGTGGAATAAAAGACGTGTATAAGAACGGAGGAAGGATAATGAGAAGATTAAAAGCAGGGATCGTAGGGTGCGGAGGGATCGCCAATGCGAAACACCTCCCGGCAATGGCAAAGAGCGGGCTGTATGAGATAACCGCTTTCTGTGATGTGATAGAAGAGAGGGCAAAAGAGGCAAAGGATCGGTTCGGAAGCGAGGATGCCAGAGTGTTTCTGGATTACAGAGAGCTGGTACAGGAAGACTTAGACGTCGTGTACGTAACGACTCCGAACCGTTCTCATGCGGATATATCTATTGCCGCAATGGAAGCAGGGAAAGACGTCATGTGTGAGAAACCCATGGCAAGGACGTATGAAGAAGCGCAGAGAATGTTGGAAGCTGCGGGAAGGACGAAGAGGGTGCTGAATATTGCATACCAGAACCGTTACCGGAGGGATGCGGCATACCTAAAAGAACTGTGCAGAAGCGGTGAGATGGGAGAGATCTATTTCGCGAAGGCGCATGCGCTGAGAAGAAGGGCAGTCCCGACCTGGGGCGTCTTCCTGAATGAAGAGGAACAAGGCGGCGGTCCGCTGATCGACATCGGAACCCATGCGCTGGATCTTACCCTCTGGATGATGGATAATTATGAAGTGGCGTCTGTCACAGGCGCCGCATTCCATAAGCTGTCTTGCCAGACGGATCAGGGCAATGCATTCGGAGACTGGGATCCGGAGCTTTTCAAGGTTGAGGATTCCGCGTTTGGATTTATCCGCATGAAGAACGGGGCGGTCATAGAACTGGAGGCGTCCTGGGCGCTGAACACGCTGGAGGTGGATGAAGCAAAGACAAGCATCTGCGGAACGAAGGCGGGGGCTGATATGAAGGACGGCTTGCGCATCAACAGGATCCATCACAATGTACCCACGGTAGAAAAGCCGGAGTTGTCCGGGGGAGCCGTTGATTTCTTCTCAGGAGACGAGAAATCTGCCGCAGATGTGGAACAAGAGCTCTTCTACCGCATCGTGACCGACGGTGCAAAGCAGACCGTAGAACCAGAGCAGGCGGCGGTAGTCACCCGGATCCTGGAGGCGGTGTATCGTTCGGCAGAGAGCGGGGAGACGGTTTATTTTGATTGATCCGCATCTGCTTTCGAGCGTGTTTCAGATTCATTTTAATCGACAAGGAGAAGTACATGGATACAAGAGATTTGAAACGATTATTATCCGGGATGTCATTACGGGAAAAGATCGGACAGATGATACAGCTTACAGGGATGTATTTTGATAAAGAGGCTGTGCTTACCGGGACGGTAGGGGAAGTAAAGCCTGAGGAGTGGGTGATCCGATACGCGGGTTCTGTGCTTGGAATGGATGGAGCGGATAAGATCCGTGCTGTCCAGGAGAAATACATGGAAGAACATCCGCATCATATCCCCCTCCTATTCATGGCGGATATCATACATGGATACAAGACGATCGCTCCGATCCCTCTTGGACAGGCTTGTTCCTTTCATCCGGAGCTGGTACATGAGGCGGCGGAGTATGCCGCCGCGGAAGCATCCTCCGAAGGGATCAAAGCGACATTTTCCCCGATGGTTGACGTGTCAAGAGATCCAAGATGGGGCAGGATCATGGAGTCCTTCGGAGAAGATCCGTTTCTTAACGGGGTCATGGGGATCGCGATGTTGGAAGGCTATCAAGGGTACGGAAGCATAGGAGGGGCAAGGATCGCAGGATGCCTGAAGCATTTTGCGGGATATGGGGCGGTGAACGCGGGAAAGGAATACAACGACGTGGAGCTGTCCCGCAGGACATTCATGGAACAGTATATGAAGCCGTTCCGTATGGCGGTATATGCAGACCCGGCTATGGTGATGACTGCATTTCATGCAGTAGACCGCACGCCGGTCAGTAAGAACAGGGAGCTGCTGGAGGAGATCCTGAGGGGAGAACTGGGATTTGGCGGAACCATTATCTCTGACTGGGGCGCCATAGGACAGTTAGAAGAACAGCAGGTGGCGTCCGGCCAGAAGGAAGCCGCATGTGCGGCGGCAGAGGCAGGAGTGGATATTGACATGATGAGCCCGGCATATATGTCACATCTGGAAGAGCTGGTGGAAGAAGGAAGGATCCCGGAATCGGCGATCGACAGAAGTGTGTGGAGGATACTTCAGATGAAGAACCGGCTGGGGCTCTTTGAAGATCCCTTTGCAGGCATGAAGAGAAGCGTCTGTCTGTCGCCCGCAGCGAAACGCGGGGCGCTCCGCCTTGCATGTGAGAGCTGTGTCCTTGTGAAAAATGAAGGCATCCTTCCGCTTGATCCCAGGCAGAAAGTATTCTGGGCAGGCCCTTATATAGATTCCAGGGAATTCCTGAGCAGGTGGGCGATATTCGGAGAACATGCAGATGTGGCGACGATAGAAACGGTCTTAAAGGGCAGGAAGATTCCGGTAAAGCTCATCCCGGGGTGCGAGATACTCTCGGAAGAAGAGATGAGGATCTGGTGTGCCGGAGACGGCAAACCGGCAGAAGAGGGCATACAGGGAGATCGGAAAGACGTCGATTGGCAGAAGCAGTATGTAGGTGTAGAGGAGATCAGAGAAGACGACACTGTCGTGCTTGTTCTGGGAGAGCATGAGGCACAGTCCGGAGAAGCGGCAAGCAGGGCATTTCTTGACCTGCCCGAAAGACAGGCGGAATTATTTGACATGGTAGCAAGGCGTACCTCCCATATCGTTACGGTGATGATCTCAGGGCGTCCGCTTGACCTGAGAAGGATCGCGGAAAGATCCGAAGCGATTCTTCTGGCATGGCGTCCAGGAACGATGGGAGCGCAGGCGATCGTCAGGCTGATCTACGGCGAGGAATCACCTTCCGGCAAGCTTGCGGCAGGCATCCCCTGGTGTACAGGGCAGATCCCGGTCAGTTACTGGGATATGACGACCGGACACCGGATGTCGGAAGCGGATCCTGGCAACCGGTTCTGCAGCCGCTATATGGATATTCCGAATACACCCCTCTATCCCTTTGGATTCGGTCTCTCCTATACGGATTTTGAGATCACGCCTCCCCAAATGCGAAAGGAGGGCGCGGGAGAAGATGAAAGGATCTGCGTCTCCTGCAGGGTGAAAAATACCGGGGATTCTTCCGGGGCGGAAGTGGTCCAGTGTTATGTGGAGACGATCTGCGCTCCGGTGGTAAGACCGGCGAAAGAGCTGATCCGTTTCCGTAAGGTATTCTTGGAACCAGGCAGGGAAAGAGAGATAGAATTTACTATAGAGAGAAAGGAATTCGTATTTTACGGAGAAGATATGGAGCCGATAGACGGAGGTATACCGCTTCGGATCACAGTAGGGAACAGCAGTTGTAATGCGGCAGGGAGCGTCGATTTTACTGTGGGAGGATCCGTGTAAAAAATTCATTCTTTGACGTATATGGGCATTTTGTCAAGGACTAAAACTTTTTTTATTTTTTTGTTTCGCGAATACACTTTCTGTGAATTGAGAATCATTCTACTATATCATTCATCTAGTAGGAGGGCTTTCAAATATGGCACAGGGGAAAGTGGAAATATGCGGAGTGAATACGGCGAAGCTTCCGGTTCTCAACGAAGAGGAGAAGGAAGCTTTGATCATGCGTATCAAGGCAGGCGACGCGGAGGCGAAGGAGGAATATATCAAGGGGAATCTCCGGCTTGTATTGAGCGTGATCAAGCGTTTCGGGGGAAGCAATGAGAATCCGGACGATCTGTTTCAGATCGGATGTATCGGGCTGATCAAGGCGATCAATAATTTCAATACGGAACTGGATGTAAAGTTCTCTACTTACGCCGTACCCATGATCATCGGCGAGATCAGGCGGTACATGCGGGACAATAATTCCATCCGTGTCAGCCGTTCTCTGCGTGATACGGCATATAAAGCGATCTATGCAAAGGAGAATTATGTGAAGCGGAACTTAAAGGAGCCGACGGTTCAGGAGATCGCGGAGGAGATCGGGATCTCCAAGGAAGACATTGTCTATGCGCTGGACGCGATCCAGGTGCCCATGAGCCTGCAGGAACCCGTCTACAACGACGGAGGCGACGCACTCTATGTGATGGATCAGATCAGCGACACGAAGAACAAGGAAGAGAAGTGGGTGGAAGACCTGTCGCTTGAGGCGGCAATGGAGCATCTGGGAGAGCGGGAGCGTTATATCATAAGGCTTCGCTTCTTCGAGGGGAAGACCCAGATGGAGGTGGCGGAACAGATCCAGATCTCACAGGCGCAGGTCAGCCGGCTTGAGAAGAATGCTCTGCGGGTGATGCGGCAGTATCTCTCGTAAAGATCTTGAAGCAGGAAGGCCTCCGGAAGAGGGGAAGCCCGCCTCTCATGGAATCCGGAGCGTGATCTATCAAAAAAGGGATCCGACACAGTATGGCGGATCCCGCTTTTTGTCTCTCAGGCGATGTAAGATTCTGTTATCTAAAGTTATCTCCTACTTGCATTTTTCCTATGTCTATACTATGATAATGGCATGGAGGATATTTACATTATGAAAGCATGCATATTTGACTTGGACGGAACACTGACTGACACACTGGAATCTTTGACATACTCCGTAGGAGAGACGTTGAAGGAGATGGGGCTTCCCGAGATCACCGAAGAGGAATGCAGAAGCTTTGTAGGCAATGGTGCCAGAGTCCTGATGGAGAGGTCTCTTGAAGCGGCGGGAGAAGCGGATCTTACAAGGATTGACGAAGGGATGGAGAGATACGGACGTATATTTGACGCTAACTGTACATATCATGTAACACCCTACGAAGGCATAACCAAGATGCTTGGAGCGCTTCGCAGAAAAGATGTGAAACTGGCGGTATTATCGAATAAGCCGCACCGGCAGACGGTGAAGGTAGTCAGGGAGATCTTCGGCGAAGGGATCTTTGACTGCGTACAGGGACAGCAGGAAGGGATCCCGAGGAAACCAGATCCGGCAGGAGTGTGCCAATTGCTCGAGAAACTCGAAGTAACGAAGGAAGAATGTCTGTATGTAGGTGATTCCGAAGTAGATATCCGGACGGGAAGGAATGCAGGAGTCACAACCATCGGTGTAACTTGGGGATTCAGGACCCGGGAGACATTGCTGGAAGCCGGAGCAGAGACGATCATCGACATGCCGGAAGAACTGCTGCAGTCCGTGTGAAGAGAAGAAATTTGCTAAGGGAGGAACAAAGAAGATGTATGAATATGATGAAGATTGCCTGAAAGCCTTTCTCAAGAATCAGGGACAGTTGTTTGACGAACCGGTAGCAGAGACTCTGGAGGAAGCGGAGGCTTTTCTTGAAGACTGTATGGCGGTCGTTCTTGACAGTATCCGTGAAGTAAGGGAGTTCCTGGAAGAAGAGGGACTGGATATTGAAGGGATGTCAGATGAGGCGGTTGAAGAAGCGTCGGAAGTATTTGTGATTCCGGGAGGAAGATATCTGGTGGTAGAAGGATAAGAGCGAGAAAAGCCGAAACACCCGTTGTATCAGGGTGTTTCGGCTTTTTTGAGCGCTTCTTCGATGGCGTCTATGATGATCTGTGAAGTATAGGGGTTCTCTTCGGAGTATCGGATATCATTGAGAGACTGCTTATCATACACCTGTTCGGCGATGTCCTCGATCGCCGGCTGGATCAGCGGGAACATCGTAGCTACGGTTTCGTCCAGGTTAGAGAAGCGTATGGAGTTGATGTGTGACTCGTCTACGGTCACTTCGACCTCAAGAGCAGTGTTGTTCAGTGTGACGGTAGACGTATAGACTCCGGGCATGTATTTCTCTTCGTCCACTTTCATTTCTTTATTTTTGGGAAGGAACATAAAGAGCAGCAGCAGGATCAGTATGACCGCCAGTGTGGCAAAGACCGCGGTATAGATGATCTCCTTCATATGCAATACGACTATTTTTGTTTTGGAACTCATAGAAACCCCCTGTATCGAGTAAGATGTATTTGTTTTTATAAATGTATGAGAAGAGAAGGAAAAATATTCATGTCTTTTGCGTGACAAATCTTTATGCTTTTAGTATAATGATTTCTACTGTAGAAGATCGAGCAGAAATCGAGGTGAAAGAAAATGTATATTATCGCAGGTCTTGGGAATCCTACGCTTGCATATGAGGGTACCAGGCATAACGTAGGGTTTGATGTCATAGATGCTCTGGCAGATCAATATAATATATCTGTAGACGGCAGAAAAAGCCGCGCCCTGATCGGGAAAGGCATCATAGAGGGACAGAAAGCCATACTGGTAAAGCCGCAGACGTATATGAACCTGAGCGGAGAGAGTGTGGGCGCTCTTGTGGATTATTATAAGGTGGATGAAGAGACGGAGCTTATTGTGATCTACGATGATGTAAGCCTTGACGTGGGACAGCTGCGTATCCGAAAGAAAGGGAGCGCAGGAGGCCACAACGGGATCAAGAATATCATCGCGCATCTGGGAACGGAGACATTCTTACGGATCAAAGTGGGCGTGGGAGAGAAGCCGAAGAAATATGATCTTGCGGATTATGTGCTGGGGCATTTTTCCAAAGCAGAACGAAAGATCATGGAAGAGGGGTATCAGAAAGCGATCCGGGCTGTTACGATGATGATTAACGGCGAGACAGATGCAGCCATGAATGAATATAACAGAAAAGTAAAGCCTAAGGAGGCATAGAGGATGCAGGCTCTGATAATGCCATTGAATGAGCTTGCAGAGTTCGAAGAGCTCTGCAAGAGACGGATGAAAGAACGGGGAATGATGAGGATCTGCGGATGCGTCAACTCCCAGAAGACACATATGATGTATGCGTTAAGCGGCGGCATAAGATATAAGGTCGTCGCTTGTTCCAGTGAATCCAAAGCAAAGCAGGTCTTTGAGGAATATCGGTTCCTGGATCCGCGGACATATCTGTATCCGGCGAAGGATCTGTTGTTCTATCAGGCGGATCTTCGCAGCAAGGAACTGACAAGGCAGCGTATGGAAGTGATACAGGCAGTGACGGAAGGGGAACCGCTTACGGTGGTCACCAGTTTCGATGCGTTCATGGATTCGCTGCTTCCGAAAGAGGAGATCGAAGGAAGGATCCTCCGTATAAAGGGAGACAGTGTCCTCCACCTTGAGGATATGCAGGACAGGCTGACGCAGCTTGGATACGACAGAGAGGTACAGATCGAAGGACCGGGACAATTTGCAGTGCGTGGAGGGATCTTAGACGTCTATCCGCTGACGGAAGAGCAGCCTGTCCGTATCGAGCTGTGGGGAGACGAGGTGGATTCGATCCGAACCTTCGATGTGGAGACCCAGCGTTCGATCGAGAATCTTAGAGAGATCGAGATCTGCCCTGCGGTGGAATTCCCGAAGGAAGGGGAACGAAGCGTATCATTTCTGGATTATTTCCCGGCAGAAGATTCGATCCTGTTCCTGGATGAGCCTGTCCGGCTGATGGAAAAGGGACAAGGCGTAGAAGAAGAGTTCATAGAGGCGCAGAAGAAACGCGTGGAGAGCGGGTACGAGCTGACAGACGGGGAAGTGCGCCTGTTTCATGCCGAAGAGATCGCGGCGAAGATCAATACTTACAGCAGTGTGGGATTCTTCGCCCTTGATATGCGCTGCAAGGAATTGGAGACAAGAGCCTCCTACAGCCTGCATACGAAGAGCGTCAATCCCTATAACAGCAGCTTCGAGATGCTGACCCAGGATCTGAAGCGCCTGAAGAGAAATGGATACAGAGTCGTGCTTCTGTCCGGTTCAAGGACCAGGGCTAAGAGGCTGGCGGAGGATCTGAGGGATTATAATTTAAGCAGTTATTACAGTGATGATATGGAGCGCGAGGTCTGCCCCGGCGAGATCATGACGGCGTATGGCCATGTGGCGGAAGGATACGAGTATCCGATGCTTAAGTATACGGTCATCTCGGAGACAGATATCTTCGGAAAAGTGAAGAAAAAGAAGAAGCGTAAGCTCTATGAAGGGCGCAGGATACAGGATTTCGCGGAATTAAAGCCCGGAGACTATGTCGTACATGAGAATCATGGCCTTGGGATCTATCAGGGGATCGAGAAGATCGAGGTGGACAAGATCGCCAAAGATTATATGAAGATCTCGTATGCACAGGGCGGGAATCTCTATATTCCCGCGACGCAGCTGGATCTGATCCAGAAGTACGCCAGCGCCGACGCGAAGAAGCCGAAGCTTAACCGTCTGGGAACCCAGGAATGGAATAAGACGAAGAACCGGGTCAGAGGAGCAGTGCGGGAGATCGCAAGAGATCTGGTGAAGCTGTATGCCGCGAGGCAGGAACAGAAGGGGTATGTCTACGGAGAGGATACGGTCTGGCAGAAAGAATTCGAAGAGATGTTCCCATTTGATGAGACAGAAGATCAGCTTCTTGCGATAGAAGCAGTCAAGCGGGATATGCAGAGCTATAAGATCATGGATCGCCTGGTCTGCGGAGATGTGGGATTCGGAAAGACGGAGATCGCGATCCGCGCGGCGTTCAAAGCCGTACAGGAGGATAAACAGGTGGTGTATCTTGTGCCGACTACCATCCTGGCACAGCAGCATTATAATACGTTCCTGCAGCGGATGAAGGATTTCCCGGTGAGAGTGGATCTGATGTGCAGGTTTCGGACTCCCGCGCAGCAGAAGAAGACGGTGGAGGATACGAAGCGGGGGCTGGTGGACATTGTAATCGGCACCCACAGGGTCTTAGGAAATGATTTGAAGTTCAAGGATTTAGGGCTTCTGATTATTGATGAGGAGCAGCGTTTCGGCGTGCAGCATAAAGAGAAAATTAAACAGCTAAAGGAAAATGTGGACGTGTTGACGCTGACGGCGACGCCGATTCCCCGGACCTTGCATATGAGCCTGATTGGAATCCGGGATATGAGCGTCTTAGAGGAGGCGCCCAATGACCGTATGCCGATTCAGACCTATGTGATGGAATATAACGATGAGATGGTACGGGAAGCCATTGAGCGGGAATGTGCGAGACAGGGGCAGGTCTACTATGTGTATAACCGGGTGGAGGATATTGCAGAGGTTACGGCGCACATCCAGAAGCTTGTCCCGGAGGTTTCCGTGGAGTTTGCCCATGGGCAGATGAAGGAGCATCAGCTTGAGAAGATTATGTATGAATTCATCAGCGGGGAGATCGACGTGTTGGTGTCCACTACCATTATTGAAACCGGGCTTGACATTTCCAATGTGAATACCATGATAATTCATGACTCAGACCGGCTGGGGCTGTCGCAGCTGTATCAGCTCAGGGGAAGGGTGGGACGTTCAAACCGGATGGCGTACGCATTTCTCCTGTACCGGAGAGACAAGATGTTAAAGGAGGTTGCGGAGAAACGGCTTGCCGCTATCCGAGAATTTACCGACCTTGGCTCCGGGTTTAAGATTGCTATGCGGGATCTGGAGATCCGAGGCGCAGGGAATCTTCTGGGGGCGGAGCAGCATGGCAATATGGAGGCTGTGGGGTATGACATGTACTGTAAGATGCTCAACGAGGCGGTCCGGCACATGAAAGGCGAGGCGGAGGAAGAGACTTATGTGACGACGCTGGATTTGAACGTAGATGCATTTATCCCGGATTCCTATATTCCCAATGAATACCAGAAATTGGATATTTATAAGCGGATTGCTGCGATTGAAAATGAGGAAGAGAAGGAAGATATGACGGAGGAGCTGACGGACCGTTTCGGGGATATCCCTAAGAAGGTGGAAAAGCTGTTGGAGGCGGCCAGCTTAAAGGCTTTGGCCCACAGCGTATATGTCACTTCCGTGGAACAGAAAGGCGAGACGTATTATTTTACCATGTATGAGAAGGCAAAGATACAGCCTGGAAGGATTCCGGCGCTGATCAATGAATTCCGGGGGGATTTGACTCTAAAAACGGACGGGGAGAGTCCTTGCTTTATCTACGAGAGGAAGGGCAGGATGCGGAAGGAAAAGGGAGTGGATGCCCTGGCAGTTGTGAAAAATGTGTTAAATGGCATGAAGGGATTGATTGAGCAGTAAAAAAGGGATATAATGAAGGCTGATATGCTTGAAGGGATGATACGAAGGAGGTATATAGAGATGAAAAAGAAGATTTTAATGCTGATGATGGCAGGGATGCTAAGCGTGGTTTCCCTTGCCGGGTGCAGTTCATTTAAAGAGGATGAAGTAGTGGCGACGGTAGGGGATCAGAAGATTACGGCTGATATTGCGAATTTTTATGCAAGGTATGTGCAGGCGCAGTATGAGACTTACTATTCGGCGTATCTGGGAGAGAATATGTGGGACAGCGAGGCTGCAAAGGGCAAGACTTATGAGGAATCTGTGAAGGATTCCGTGCTTGAGAGCCTTGAGGATATGATAGTCCTGGAGGCGCACATGAAGGATTACGAGGCGGAGCTTTCCGACGAAGAGAAGAGTGTCGTTGAGAAGGCTGCGAAGAAGTTCGACAATGTGAATGCGCTGGAGGATAAGGAGAAGGTATCCGGTTCGGAAGAGACGGTGAGGCGCGTCATGACGCTTATGGCGATTCAGCAGAAGATGCAGAAGAAGATTCAGGAAGGCGCCGATACGGAGGTGTCGGATGAGGAAGCCGCACAGAAGAGTATGCAGTATGTGCTGTTTTCCTATAAGACCGAGGACGAGGACGGGAAGTCTGTGGACATGACGGACGAGGAGAAGAAAGAGGCCGATAAGAAGGCCAAGGAGTTTGCCAAGGGCGCGAAAGACGCTAAGGATTTCGAGGCTTTTGTGAAAGAGCAGGGATTAGAGGCGAAGAAGGCGACCTTTGATTCCGAGTCAGTGAACCTGGCGGAAGACCTTATTAAGGAAGCGGACAAGCTGAAAGAGGGCGAAGTGACAGGGGTTGTGAAGACAGACGGCGGCTGCTATGTTGCGAAGCTGACCAGCCTGCTTGACCGCGAGGCGACGGACGCGAGAAAAGATACGATTGTAAATGAGCGGAAGCAGAAGCTCTATACAGATACTTGTAAAGAATGGCGCGAGAAAGCGGATATCAGTGTAGACAAGGATGTCTGGAAGAAGATTGATTTCAAAGAACTCAGGGTTACGATGAGGGAAGAAGTCAAGGAGCCTTATGCAAATGACGTGGAGACGGACGACGTGGCAGACGCCAAGAAAGAGGCGGAGGAGAATGGAGAGTAAGGTATGGAATTGGCAGCGGTAATAGCTGCGGTTGTAAAAATGGAAAGCATAAGAATGGAGTTTGTCTGCCGGACTGTGCTTTCCATTTTTATGTCCAAAGGACATGATTCTTGCCAGAGTGGGTCGGTTTGTCTGGTCGGGAGAGCCGAGTTATATCCGACGTACGCCTCTCCTATTGCATGATAGATGTGAGAATTTCATTCACCAGCTTGCCGTCAGCCTTGCCTTTGACCTTAGGCATCAGAACTTTCATGATTTTGCCCTTATCTTTGGCTGTGGGTGTTTCGATCCCAACTTCTTTTAAGGTTGCCAAGATGACGCCGCGAATCTCGGCTTCGTCCATCATCTTAGGGGCGTATTGCTCTAAGACGGCAAGCCGCTTGTTGCAGTCGTCGATGATCTCTGTACGGTCAGCAGGAGTCATTTCCAGTGTTTCTTTCGTCTGCTTGATTTCCTTCATGATTACCTGGGTCTCTTCTTCTTCAGTCAGGTCGTCCCGTTTGTCGATTGCTTTATTCTTGAGGGCGGCCAGCAGCATGGACAGTGTTTCCTTGGTTTCTTTGTCTCCGGCTTTCATGGCTTTCACCATATCGGCGCGGACTTCTTCGATTTTACTCATATGAATCCCTCCTGTTATTAGAATCAATTTGTCTTCACTATTATACAGAAGTGTGGAGGAAATATCCAGTGAAAATTAGTCATTCAAACATGAAATCACCGTATTCACGCAATAGCTATTGATTCATCCATCGAACTTTGTTACCATAGGTTCAACAGAAAGGAAGTGAACATATGGTGATGCAGGACAGTTATATTACGATTGCCTGGCTGGGGCTTCTGATCATTCTGCTGATTATCGAGATTATCACTGTGGGGCTGACGAGTATCTGGGCGGCCGGCGGCGCGCTGGCTGCGCTGATTCTAAACATCCTGGGATTATCTCTGGTGTGGCAGGTCATTGCATTCTTTGCCGTGACATTCGTGCTTCTCATTTTCACAAGGCCGTTTGCGGTGCGGTTCATCAACACGCAGCGGGAGAAGACGAATTACGAGGGGATTATCGGCAAGACGATTCGCATTGCAGAAAGGGTAGATAATATCAGACAGACGGGGATGGCGGTGGTGAATGGGCAGGAATGGACCGTGCGGGCAGAGGATGAACAGGAAGTCCTTGAGCCGGAGACGCTGGCGAAGGTAGTGAACATATCAGGTGTGAAGCTGATTGTAAGAAAGTATGAGGAGGAATAGGAATGAGTAGTGGTATTATTGGTTTAATTGTTGTAGTTATCGTAGTTTTGATTGTGTTGTTGCTTCTGATTTCCTGTATCAAGATCGTGCCTCAGGCGAGGGCGATGGTGGTAGAGCGTTTGGGGGCTTATCAGGCGACCTGGAGCACAGGGCTTCATTTTAAAGTGCCGATTATCGATCGTGTCGCAAGGCGGGTTGATTTGAAAGAGCAGGTGGTGGATTTCGCACCGCAGCCGGTAATCACGAAGGATAATGTCACCATGCGGATTGACACGGTAGTATTTTATCAGATTACCGATCCTAAGATGTTCTGTTATGGGGTGGCAAATCCGATTATGGCGATTGAGAACCTGACAGCGACGACGCTGCGTAACATTATCGGTGATTTGGAACTTGACCAGACATTGACGTCCAGGGAGACGATTAACACGAAGATGCGTGCGTCCCTTGACGTGGCGACAGACCCATGGGGAATCAAGGTGAACCGGGTTGAGTTAAAGAACATTATCCCGCCTGCAGCGATTCAGGATGCGATGGAGAAGCAAATGAAGGCTGAGCGCGAACGCCGTGAGGCAATCCTCAGGGCGGAAGGTGAGAAGAAGTCAACAATCCTTGTGGCAGAAGGTCACAAAGAGTCTGCAATCTTGGACGCCGAGGCTGAGAAGCAGGCGGCAATCCTCAGGGCAGAGGCGCAGAAGGAAGCTATGATCCGTGAGGCGGAAGGTGAGGCGGAAGCCATCTTGAAGGTACAGAAGGCGAACGCCGACGGTATCCGTTTCCTGAAAGAAGCGGGAGCGGACGAGGCAGTGCTTACCATGAAGAGCCTGGAGGCGTTTGAGAAAGCGGCGGACGGCAAGGCGACAAAGATTATCATCCCCTCAGAGATTCAGGGAATTGCAGGGCTGGTAAAGAGCGCAAAGGAAGTAATTGCCGAGTAGAAAATGACAGTAAAGTGAAAGCAAAAAGGAGGCGGCGGTATGATACATGTATTGATTCTGGAGGATGACAGGGCTTCGATGGAAGCCCTGGAGAAAATCCTAATGGAGTATCCGGAGAATATCTGTGTCCACGCCGCCTCTTCTTATGAAGAGGCAAAAGCGCTTCTGGCGCAGGATATCCGGTATGGGTTATTCCTGCTGGATGTGAATCTGGGAGGCGAGAACAGGGAGGATATCGGAGGAATCCTGTTCGCAAGACAGCTGCGGGAACAGTTTCGCTATACGTTTACCCCGGTTGTTATGGTCACGTCCGTTGGCGCGATGGAGATGCAGGCGTACAGGGAATTGCACTGCTATCAGTACATTATGAAACCATTTCTGCCAGAACAGGTCAGGGAGGTGGTCAGGAAGGTTCTTGGACAGGAGAAGCAGGAAGAACCGCCCTCGATAATGGTGAAGCGAGATGGGGTGAACTATCAGGTCAGGTGTGAGGACATCCGCTATATTGAGGCGGTACACAGGGGCGTCTGCCTTCACCTGAAAGAGGAAGACTGGAAAATCCCGTATGTGACGCTGAAAGATATTTTATCGAGAGTTCCGGAAGGCATGTTCCTGCAATGCCACAGGGTATTTGCCGTGAACCGCCGTGAGGTGGAGTATTACGATACGGTAAACCGAATCGTGAAACTCAGAGGATGTGAAGATGTGGTAGAGATTGGCGTGACGTACAAGGCAGAGATAGGGAGGCTTGTGAGTGGCTAACTGGGCGAGAAAATTTTTATACCGGATTTTTTGTGTGCTTGCAATGCTGGTGTCGGTCTATCTGATTGTGGATTTTCTGGTCAGCGGCACATTTGATTATCGGATTTTTACGATGTTTTTGCTGCTTACGGTAGTGGAAATCTGGGGAATCATTGACTGGCGGAGGAATTATCTCCTGATGCAGCAGAAGGAATCGGAATTGAAGCTGTATCAACATTATATCCGGCCGTTGGAAGAACTGGTGAAGGAGATTCGTGCGAAACAGCATGAGTTTGACAATCATGTCAACGCGATTCTGAACATGCACCTGACAGTGAACGATTATGAGGAACTGGTTGCGCGGCAGTCGGCGTATATTACGGAGGTGATTCGGGACGACGGCAGCAGGAAGTATCTGCCGCTGCTTAGGATCAGCGACAAGGTGCTTGCCGGGTTTCTTTATAGTAAGATCGTCCGTGCGCCGTCTTATGTGAAGACGGAGGTAGAGGTGAAGAGCCTGGAGATTATTTCGGGGATTTCGGAACACCATTTGATTGAGATTGTGGGTACGTTGGTGGATAATGCTTATGAAGCCTGTACGGAGGAAATGAACCGGGTGGTCATGGAACTGGATTCAGAGGATGACAGGATGGTTTTCCTGATTAAGAACCAGGTGCAGGGGATGAAGCTTAAAAATATTCACAGGTTTTTCGAGAAGGGTTATTCTACGAAGAAGGACGCCGAACGTCATGGACTTGGGCTGTATCGTGCGAAGATGCTGATTGGACGGTATCATGGGGATATTGTGGTGGGTATGGAGAAGGCGGATGGGGCAGATTTTATCTGTATGAAGGTGGTTGTGTAAGGAACTACTGGTATAATCTATACGTACGGTTAATTCATGTGGGTTATACCAGTACAACATTGCAGGCCAGGCAGTTCGGCAGGTTTTGCATCTCCCGGCAACAGATTGCTAGCGCTTTATAGGTGGCTATAATATAAACTTAAAAATACATTTTTCTGTTTCGCCGTCTTCTCTCATATCATTATCCGCAGGCAGTTCTACAGTTTCTAAAAGTTCGCCGCCTGCATATTCGCAAGTTTTTCTCGAAGCGTAATTATCTGGATTACAAGTAATAATCACATATTCTAACTGGTGCATCTTTGCTAATTCAAACAGCAGCAAACACGCCTTTCCTGCATAATGGTGACCTCTATATTTTTCATCTACACGATATCCTATATTTCCACCATAATATAATTTATCATTATGGCCGATACGCAAGTCGCAAACGCCCATTTTTATTCCATCTTGATTGCAGATTGCAAAATGATATGCAGGAACCCACCCTTTTTCTTCATTCCCGTCAGCGGTTCTTTCCAAAACCAAATTTATTTCATCATTTTGTAAAAAGGATGTATCTAAAAACATTTCTTTACCTCCATAAATTCTTATATGCCTCGCCGCTTTCCGTAAATGAAGTATATCAGAAAAATATGAAAATTTCTACTGTCTGCAGCAGAAATGTCCAAATATTTCTCCATTTATGTTACAATTAAGAAAACATGCAGAAACGCATGAAGACTATGACACCTTTGGTTGGTGTCAAGATATCGGTATGTTGTGTCAAGAGAACAGGATTTCCCCGCATACGGGGAGCGCAAAAGGAGAGGAGAAATCGTTATGAGGAACCATGAAGTTACAGACAGGCAGCCTTTGTTGAAGGAGGACGGTTCCCTGAGGGAACCGGGATGGTCCAGACAGTTGGTGCAGCGTTACGACCGTTCCATGATTCAAGCGCCGGCTTTCCGGATTAAGGAGTGGGACTATTATCTGGTACTAAACGAAGATTTTGCAGGCGCATTTACTGTGTCGGACGACGGGTATATCGGCTTACAGTCCGTGTCGCTGTTGAATTTTAAGGAGGGATGGGAGCATACGGAGACGATTCTGAATCCGTTTCCCTTGGGAAGGCTCAATATGCCGTCTACCTCGGAGGAGGGGGATACGATTTACCATGATAAGCGGCTGCATATTGAATTCCGAAAGAAAGAGGGCATGAGGAGGATTCTGTGTAAATACCGGAATTTTTATCAGGGGAAGGAACTGGACTGTAACATTACCCTTAGGCAGCCGCAGATGGATACGATGGTGATTGCGACGCCATGGCAAAAGAAAAAGACGGCGTTCTATTATAACCAGAAGATTAACTGCATGTCTGCCAGCGGAAGCATGAGGTTTGACGGGAAGACTTATACCTTCAATCCTGAGACGGACTTCGGGACTCTGGACTGGGGCCGCGGGGTCTGGACTTATGATAACCGCTGGTATTGGGGGTCCGGCAACTGTATGGTAGAAGGAAAGCCGTTTGGTTTCAATATTGGATATGGGTTTGGAGATACCCGGGCGGCGTCTGAGAACGTGCTGGTCTATGACGGGAAAGTACATAAGCTGGATGATGTGACATTCCATATCCCGGAAGGGGATTATATGAAACCGTGGAAATTTACGTCCAGCGACGGAAGGTTCGAGATGGATTTCGTACCTGTACTTGACCGGGCAGCAAAGACGGCGGCTGTGATTATTGAGACGGACCAGCACCAGGTATTTGGGCGGATGAGCGGACGTGCCGTGTTGGATGACGGGAAGGTCATTGAGGTGAAAGATATGATGTGCTTTGCGGAGGATGTACATAACCGGTATTAGGAAAAAGATGCTGATGGGCAGTCCTATACGGCTGCTTCCACCAGCGTTTGTGCAAAGCCACCGCTTACAATCTCTTAAAATCACTCGCCGGATGCTTACACAGCGGACACACGAAATCCTCCGGCAAACTCTCGCCTTCGTAGATATACCCGCAAACCGTACAGACAAACCCTTTCTTCCCTTCCGCCTTAGGGGCCGCCTTAATTTTCTTCTGGTAATAGCTGTAAGTCACAGACTCCTCGTCAGACAGCGCGCATCCATCCGTCACATCCGCCAGAAACAGTGTATGCGTCCCTAGGTCCGTTTCCGATACCACCTTCGCAGAGAGATAAGCATTACACTCATCCGCAATATACACAATTCCATTTTCCGCCCTTTGGAAGGAAATCTCTTCCAGCTTGTCCACGTTAGCGCCGCTTTGGAATCCCCAGTGCTTATAAGTATCAAACTTAGAGCCTTCTGTAAGGACAGAAACATTGAATATTCCCGTCCGCTTTATCATGTCATGCGTATAATTCTTCTTGTTCACCGCTACCGTAATTCGATTCGGTTCTGTCGTAACCTGTGTCACCGTATTCACGATACAGCCGTTGTCTTTCTCGCCTTCTTTCGCCGTTAGGATGAATAATCCATATGTGAGCTTATACATTGCTTTTTTATCCATATCTGTCCTCCTGTTTTTGTTCTGTAACCGGCCTGCTATAGAAATGAATGCTGCAGCCGGTTCCCATGCTGCTCTCAGAGCTATAATTTATGGAAATTATACATAATTATTCCCTAAATGGCAACACTTTACATCATAGAATCGTTTTAAGTACAGCCGCACGCCCTTCGGGGAAAGCGATGTGTGGACTGCAAATTTCTGTCTTTACGAATCTTCTTATAATATGGTAATATGGACATGTTACATTTACCAACAAGGAGAACGCATAAGAAAAATGGAGGGAAAAGCGATGAACATGATTCAAGACGTTATGGACTACATCAAAAGCTGCGACGAGGAAATCGGCGAAGCTCTTTATCTGGAACTGAACCGCCAGAGACGCAACCTGGAACTGATTGCTTCTGAGAATGTGGTAAGCCCGGCAGTCATGCTGGCGATGGGAACGGTGCCGACCAACAAGTATGCAGAAGGCTATCCGGGAAGACGCTATTACGGCGGCTGTGAGCATGTGGACATTCTGGAAGATCTGGCAATTGAGCGTGTGAAGAAGCTCTTCGGCTGCGACCATGCATGTGTGCAGCCTCATTCTGGGGCGAACGCCAACAATGCAGTCTATCAGGCTTTGCTGAAGCCGGGCGACACTGTGATGGGACTGAATCTGGCACATGGCGGTCATCTGACACATGGTTCTCCGGTAAATATGTCCGGACTTTTATACAATTTCGTTCCCTATAATGTGAATGACGAGGGATTTTTGGATTATGACGAGATCCGGAGACAGGCGCAGGAATGTAAGCCTAAGATGATTGTTGCGGGTGCGTCTGCATATCCGAGAGAGATCCGGTTTGACATTTTTGCGGATATTGCAAAAGAAGTAGGAGCATACCTGTTCGTGGATATGGCGCATATTGCAGGATTAGTAGCGGCTGGGCTGCACCAGAGCCCGGTTCCCTATGCAGATGTCGTATCCAGCACCACCCACAAGACGCTGAGAGGACCGAGGGGCGGGATTATTCTGTGTAAGAAAGAACATGCCAAGGCGATTGACAAGGCGATTTTCCCGGGAACCCAGGGAGGTCCGCTGATGCATATTATCGCGGCGAAGGCGGTCTGCTTCGGGGAAGCCTTAAAGCCGGAATTCAAGACCTACCAGAAGCAGGTTGTGAAGAATGCGAAAGCGCTTGCCCAGGCCATGGTAGAAGAAGGATTCAATCTGGTAAGCGGCGGTACAGACAACCATCTGATGCTGGTTGACTTGCAGAATATGGGCGTCAGCGGGAAGGAAATGCAGAACCGGCTGGACGAGGTATATATCACTGTCAATAAAAATGCAGTCCCCAATGACCCGGCAAGCCCGTTTGTAACCAGCGGTATCCGCATCGGCACACCGGCTGTCACGACGCGGGGACTGAAAGAAGAGGATATGGGGATGATTGCAAAGCTAATCAAGATGGCGGTGACGGATTTTGACACGAAGGCGGAGGAAATCCGCAGTAGGGTTAACCGGATCTGTGAGAAATACCCACTCTATGCATAATCAGTGTTTGGAGAGGGGATGAAATTGATGATGTTAGAAGAAAAGGCAACTGTTTTTATAGACGACTTGTCTTCCGCGAAGCCTGTTCCGGGCGGCGGCGGGGCATGCGCCGCAGTAGGCGCTTTTGCCGCTGCGCTGGGAATGATGGTGGCAAACTTGACGGTGGGGAAGAAACGTTATGCGGATGTGGAGGAAGAGATTCAGGAGAATTTAGCCTGTCTGGATGGGTTAAAAAAACGGTTAATTGCATTGACGGACAAAGATGCAGAATGTTTTGAGCCGTTGTCCCGGGCCTACGGAATGCCTAAGGAGACAGAAGAAGAGAAAGCGGCAAAGGAACAAGTCCTTGAGAAAGCCTTATATGAGGCAAGTATTGTCCCAATCGAATTGATGGAAACGATCCTCAAAACAATGGAGTGTCTGGAGATTTTAGGAGAGAAGGGCAGCAGGATTGCGGTCAGCGACGTAGGGGGAGGAGTCCTGTTTGCCCAGGCGGCGTTAGAAGGCGCGTCTTTGAATGTCTTTATCAATACGAAACTGATGAAGGATCGCAAACAGGCGGAGGAATTGAACCGAAAAGCAGACGCTCTGATACGGGAAGGGACTTTCTACCGCCAGCGTATATACGCAGAAGTACTGGGGAAAATCCGTTCCTAGTACACAGAATTTGTGAAAGAAGGGGAGGACCATATGAGTGTTGTAATGCGGGGAACCGACGTGGCCAAGTCCATGAAGGAAACGTTGGTGCAGGAGGTGGAAGCCTTGGGAAAAATCGGAATCACTCCCTGTCTTTCCATTATACGGGTGGGTGCGCGCCCGGATGACCTTTCCTACGAGCGAAGTGCGAGAAAGCGCATGGAGACGACGGGAATCGTATGCAGGGTGACAGAACTTCCGGAGGATGTAAGCCAGGAAGAATTTGAGCGGACATTTTCCCAGATTAATGAAGATAAGGGGGTACACGGAATTCTTTTGCTGCGCCCCCTCCCGGAGTCTTTGGATGAGGAGCCTGTCAGGGCGATGATTGATCCGAAAAAGGATGTAGACGGCATGAGCCCGGTAAACATGGCGAAGATATTTTCCGGGGACAGTACAGGATTCGCTCCCTGTACGGCGGAGGCGGTCATGGAAATGCTCCGTTATTACGGAATTACGCCCAAGGGGAAACGGGTGACGGTTCTGGGGCGAAGCATGGTAGTGGGACGCCCGTTGTCCATGCTTTTGCTCAAAGAGCATGGGACGGTTACGCTATGCCATACCCGGACAGAGAATTTGCCGGCGGAATGTTCCGATGCAGAGATTCTGATTGTGGCGGCAGGGAAAGCAAGGATGGTGTCGGCAGATATGGTGGGCGACGGCGCAGTTGTGGTTGATGTGGGAATCAACGTGGACGAAACGGGCAGCCTGTGTGGGGACGTGGATTATGAGGCAGCAGAAAGGAAGGCTTCATATATCAGCCCGGTGCCGGGAGGGGTCGGAAGCGTCACGTCGTCTGTACTGGCGAAGCATGTAGTCAGGAGCGCTTCTCTTCGTGTTTAGGGAAAAATGCTTGCTAAGGCTTCGAGTATGTGATAGTATATTATCCATATTATTGAATAATAATATAAAGACTGTACATGAAAAACTCCAAGGATGGAAAAGCTTTGGAGTTTTTATGTTTTGTGTACGAATCTTGAAAAAGGGGGATTTCTATGTATGATATGATCAATGCGTTTGTGCAGGCGCTTAACGATGTGGTGTGGGGATGGGGCATGATCGTCCTGTTGCTGGGAACCCATGTATTCCTGACATTCCGCACAGGATTTATCCAGCGGTACACCATATCAAAGGGAATCCGGCTCTCCATCGCGAAGGATCCGGATGCGGAAGGCGAGGTCTCCCAGTTCGGGGCGTTGACAACGGCGCTTGCGGCGACCATTGGCACGGGCAATATTGTGGGCGTCGGCACTGCGATTGCCATCGGAGGGCCAGGGGCGGTTTTATGGTGCTGGCTTACGGGCGTGTTCGGTATTGCGACAAAATACGCGGAGTCCTACATAGCCGTCAAGTACAGGGTCAAGACGGCAGACGGGCGTATGCAGGGCGGAGCAATGTATGCGCTGGAGCGGGGACTGAATATGAAATGGCTGGGGATGCTGTTTGCATTTTTTGCAGCGTTTGCATCTTTTGGGATTGGGTGTGCCACACAGGTGAATGCAATCGCGGAGATCTGTGAGACCAATTTCCATATTCCGAGAATCGGGGTGGGGATTATCATTGCAACGCTGACGGCGGTTGTAATCTTCGGAGGAATCCAGTCTATCGCAAAAGTCTGTGAGAAACTGGTTCCGTTTATGGCAGTATTCTATGTATTGGGATGCATCATCATTTTGTGCATGAATTTCGACTACATAATTCCGGCAATCGGAGCAATATGCAGGCTGGCGTTTACGCCTGGAGCGGCGGCAGGTGGCCTCGTAGGAAACGGCGTGCGCATGGCAATCCGCTATGGGGTGGCGCGGGGGTTGTTTTCCAATGAGTCTGGCCTTGGTTCTGCCCCGATTGCAGCAGCGGCGGCGCAGACGAGGAATCCGGTGCGTCAGGCGTTGGTATCCTCCACGGGGACATTCTGGGATACGGTTGTGGTATGTCTGATGACAGGGCTGGTGCTGGTGACGACCATCATGAAGAATCCGGGTGTCAACGCGGATACAATTGACAACGGCGGGCGGCTTACGACGCTGGCATTTGGGCAGATTCCATATCTTGGCCCGATTATCCTGACCCTTGGAATTATCTCATTTGCCTACTCCACGATTCTAGGGTGGGCTTATTACGGAGAGCGGTGCGTAGAGTATTTTTCCGGAAAGACAGGGCTGGTTCCTTATCGAGTTCTTTACGTTGCAGTAGCGGTCATTGCGCCTGTTTTAAAACTTGACCTGGTCTGGCTGGTTGCGGATACGTTGAATGCGTTGATGGCAATTCCGAACCTGGTAGCCGTGCTGCTTCTGTCTAACGTGATGGTTCGGGATACCAAATTATTTATACACGACCTTGACGCAAAGGATAGTACGCCGGTTCCGGCAGTGAAGAATTAAAGAATGAAAAATATACGGAGGAAAGAAATATGGCAAGAAGGATTGCACAGTTTCATAAGGTAAGTTACGGACAGTTTAAAGAAGGGTATGAGGATGGGTTTGGCAAGCAGGAGGAGCAGGAAATCCAAAAGATTTACGATAGCATTGAGCTGCCTAAGCGGGCGACGATAGGCTCGGCGGGATATGATTTTTTCACTCCTGTAGAAATCACGTTAAATCCAGGAGATACGGTGAAGATACCAACAGGAATCCGTGTGGAGATGGAGCCGGACTGGGCGCTCAAGTGTTATCCACGGAGCGGCCTTGGCTTTAAATATCGGCTTCAGCTGAACAATACGGTTGGAATCATAGACAGTGACTATTTCTACTCAGATAATGAAGGACATATTTTTGCGAAGATTACTAATGACAGCCGGGAAGGAAAGACGGTTTCCCTAAAAGCAGGGGAAGGTTTCATGCAGGGGATTTTTGTGGAATACGGGATTACGGTGGACGACTGTGTGACGGCGGCCCGGAACGGAGGATTTGGAAGTACGACAAAGAGCTGATCAGGATAAAAATACATATGCGGAAATACTGGTTTTTAGATGGCAGTATTTCCGCATATTTTTTGTAATATAGGGAAAGATAAGAGGTGAAAAACAAGCGGAGGAATTGCTATGTCAGACGTAAAGAAGGTAACTGCTTCAAGAGAAGAAAACACCTCGTATCTTAACCAGATACTTCCGGTCAATGAGAGCTTCGACCTGATAAAACGGGATATCATGATTGGAGGACGATGCTCTTCATGCTATTCCATCAATGGGTTTGCAAATGATGAAACGATGCTCAAGATTATGAATTCATTTTTCGGAGTCACAAAGGAGGATATGCCCAACGATGTAAACAGTTTTTCCAGGGAATGCATCCCTTATGCGGAGGTGGAGATTCTGGAGGATTTCGACCAGGTTTTAAAGAACCTGCTATCTGGGGTTAGCTGCCTGTTTATTGAAGGATATGATGCATGTATCGCAATCGACTGCCGGACTTATCCGGCAAGAAGCGTGGAGGAACCGGACAAAGATAAGTCCCTTAGAGGTTCCCGGGATGGATTTGTGGAGACGATTGTATTTAACACAGCATTGATGCGGCGGCGGATTCGGGACCCCCACCTGATTATGAAGATGGTAGAGATTGGGGACAGTTCCCGGACGGATGTGGCAATCTGTTATATGAGCGACCGGGTGGATCAGGAGCTTCTGAAAAATGTATCCGACCGTATTAACAGCATCCGCACGGACGCCCTGCGGATGAACCAGCAGAGTCTTGCGGAGGAGCTGTACAAACGGAAATGGTTCAATCCGTTTCCAAAGTTCAAGTTCACAGAAAGGCCGGATACAGCGACTGCATGCCTGTTAGAGGGGAAGATTGTGCTGCTGGTGGACAATTCGCCATCGGCAATGATTCTTCCGACTTCGATTTTTGATATGATAGAGGAGGCAAATGATTATTATTTTCCAACGCTTACCAATATCTACCTGAAAATTGCCCGGGGGCTGATCACCCTTATGACGGTTTTCTTAACGCCGGTGTTTCTGCTTTTTATGCAGAACCTAAACTGGCTTCCCAAGGTGTTTACCTTTATAGCTGTGAAGGATACAGTGAATATACCGCTTATATTCCAACTATTGATTCTTGAGATTGCTATTGACGGTCTGAGGTTGGCGGCGATGAATACGCCGAGTATGCTGAGTACCCCCCTGAGCGTCATCGCGGGTCTTGTGATGGGCGAGTTTTCCGTGCAGTCGGGGTGGTTTAACTCGGAAGTTATGCTCTATATGGCGTTTGTGGCGGTGGCGAACTATACACAGCCTAATTTTGAGCTTGGATATGCCCTGAAGTTCATGCGCCTGGAGCTTTTGATCCTGACGGCTGTGTTTGACTGGTGGGGATTTGCGGCAGGGTGCCTGATCATTGCGGCGAGCATCTGCTTTAATAAGACGCTTTCCGGCAGGAGCTACCTAAATGTTAAATTAAACTAAAATATAAAGCAATTATCTGAAATAAGAAAAGGAATATGCTATACTTTACCATACAGGCCAGAATGAACCGAGAACAGGCGGGGCATGCTGCGCCTGTATATTGTGTGCAGAGAGAAGGATGGTAGATTATGCAAAAAGATAATGTGCCTGAGACAAAGAAACAGGATGAAAGGCTGGGAAACGCGCCGCTTGGGCGGCTTATGGCATCTATGGCGTTTCCGGCGGTGGCGGCGCAGCTTATCAATGTCCTATATAATATCGTAGATCGGATTTATATCGGCCATATCCCCGGGGAGGGAGATATCGCGCTCACAGGAGTAGGAGTGACGTTTCCGATTATCATGCTGGTATCGGCGTTCAGCGCGTTTGCCGGGATGGGAGGAGCGCCTCTGGCATCTATT
>OFFP01000211.1_pt1 | contig 48994 bp, 46 predicted proteins | sample 1521431 | NCBI WGS metagenome assembly OFFP01 (sample SAMEA3504104, study PRJEB24116) | mouse gut metagenome | biome: mouse gut; feature: mouse-associated habitat; material: faeces | place: Denmark | collected 2011
CAAAGATTCCAGGGAGCAGTTCGAGCAGAGGACGCACAAGAGACTGATCGATATCGTGACACCGACGCAGAAGACGGTGGATGCACTGTCCCGTCTTGAGATGCCGGCCGGCGTGTACATCGATATCAAGATGAAGAACAGATAATGATCGGTAACAGATCCTGAAGGGTTTTATATAGAAGCAATGAAGACCTCATTCCACTTATATGGACTCTGGGATGAACGGTTCCGCTGCCACCCTGTGTGATGGGTATGAAGCGTTCCGCTGTAGAGAAAACAGGAGGTAACAGATATGAAGAAAGCGATTTTAGCGACAAAGGTCGGTATGACTCAGATCTTCAACGATGAAGGAGTGTTGACTCCCGTAACCGTTCTTCAGGCAGGTCCCTGCGTGGTGACCCAGATCAAGACGGAAGAGAACGACGGCTACAAGGCTGTTCAGGTTGGCTTTGTAGATAAGAGAGAGAAACTGGTGAATAAGCCGGTAAAAGGCCATTTTGACAAGGCTGGCGTTTCCGGCAAGAGATTTGTCAGGGAATTCAAATTTGACAATGCGGATGATTACAAACTGGCTGACGAAATCAAGGCAGATATTTTTGCGGAAGGCGATCTGGTTGACGCAACTGCGATTTCGAAAGGTAAAGGTTTCCAGGGCGCTATTAAAAGACATGGCCAGCACAGAGGGCCTATGACGCATGGTTCCAAGTTCCACCGTCATCAGGGTTCCAACGGTGCATGTTCTTCCCCGAGCCGCGTATTTAAAGGAAAAGGGATGCCCGGGCATATGGGCCATGTGAAAGCGACAGTACAGAATCTCGAAGTTATCCGTGTGGATGCAGAGAACAACCTGCTTTTAATCAAAGGCTCGGTGCCGGGACCGAAGAAATCATTAATCACAATCAAAGAATCAGTAAAGGCAAACTAGCGTTTACAGGAAAGGAGGAACACTCAGATGGCAACAGTATCTGTTTATAATATGGAAGGCAATGAAGTCGGAACCATGGAACTTAACGATGCCGTATTTGGCGCTAAGATCAATGAGCATCTGGTGCATATGTCAGTGGTTCAGTATCTTGCGAATAAACGTCAGGGAACACAGAAAGCAAAGACGCGTTCGGAAGTAAGCGGCGGCGGACGTAAACCGTGGCGCCAGAAGGGAACCGGGCACGCAAGGCAGGGTTCTATCAGGGCTCCGCAGTGGAAAGGCGGCGGCGTTGTATTTGCCCCGACTCCCAGGGATTATTCCTTCAAGCTGAATAAAAAAGAAAAAGCGGCGGCTTTAAAATCTGCATTAACCTCAAGGCTGCAGGAAAATAAACTGTTTATCCTGGAAGATCTTGTAGTAGACCAGATTAAGACCAAAACGATAACAGGCATGTTGAAAGGGCTTGGCGTAGAAGGCGCATTTGTGGTTACAAAGGACGTAAACCAGAACGTATACTATTCCACGCGCAACATTCCCAAAACAAAGACAGGCTTTATCGGAAAAACGTTTAATCCCAAAACCGAAAAAGAGGAAATTACCTCTACGTTAAACGTATATGATGTTTTGAAATATAAAAACCTTGTGATTACAAAGGCTGCAGTTGAATTGATTGAGGAGGTGTATGCATAATGGCAAACATTCAATATTTCGACGTTATCCTCAAGCCGGTTGTTACCGAGAAAAGCATGAAATTGATGGAAAACAAAGAATACACGTTTTATGTTCATCCAGACGCAAACAAAACCATGATCAAAGAAGCGGTTGAGAGGATGTTTGAAGGGACGAAAGTTGCCCGCGTAAATACGATGAACATTCAGGGCAAGGCAAAACGGCGCGGCATGGTTACCGGCCGTACCGCTGCGAGGAAAAAGGCGATGGTTAAGCTGACAGAGGACAGCGCGGAAATCGAAATTTTCAGCGGGCTGTAAGAAGTTCCTGAATTTGGAAACGTAAACTATACGCAGCTTTGCGTGATGAGAAAGGAGAACCACAATGGGAATTAAAACATATAACCCATATACACCTTCCAGAAGAAATATGACAGGCTCAGATTTTTCTGAAGTGACTAAGAAAACGCCTGAGAAGTCGTTATGTGTTTCTTTGAAGAAAAATTCGGGCCGTAATAACCAGGGTAAAATTACTGTCAGGCACCGCGGCGGCGGAAACAGAAGAAAATACAGAATTATTGATTTTAAGAGGACAAAAGACGGCATGCCGGCAAAGGTAATCGGAATCGAATACGATCCGAACCGTTCGGCAAATATCGCCCTTATCTGTTATGAGGACGGTCAGAAGGCATATATCCTTGCGCCTCAGGGATTGACGGACGGCATGAAAGTTATGAACGGGCCCAAAGCAGAAGTGAAAGTCGGCAACTGCCTGCCGCTCGAAGATATTCCGGTTGGTACGCAGGTGCACAACGTGGAACTGCATCCGGGAAAAGGCGGACAGTTAGCGCGTTCTGCGGGAAATGCGGCGCAGCTTATGGCAAAAGAAGGAAAGTACGCAACGCTCAGGCTTCCGTCCGGGGAAATGCGTATGGTTCCGATTCTTTGCAGGGCAACCGTCGGCGTAATCGGCAATGGAGACCACAACCTTGTGAAAATTGGTAAAGCAGGCCGTAAGCGTCACATGGGAATCCGTCCTACGGTTCGCGGTTCCGTTATGAACCCGAACGACCATCCGCACGGCGGTGGTGAAGGAAGGGCTCCGATCGGACGTTCCGGTCCGTGTACGCCATGGGGTAAACCGGCGCTCGGCTTAAAGACCAGAAAGAAACACAAACAATCTAACAAGCTTATCGTAAGAAGAAGAGATGGTAAGGCATTGAAATAAGGAGGGTTAATATGTCTCGTTCATTAAAGAAAGGGCCATTTGCGGACGAAAGTTTATTAAAGAAAGTTGACGCAATGAACGCTTCCGGTGACAAGAGTGTCATTAAGACCTGGTCCCGCCGTTCTACAATTTTCCCGTCGTTCGTTGGACATACATTTGCAGTTCATGATGGAAGAAAACATGTTCCGGTTTATGTGACGGAAGATATGGTAGGGCACAAACTCGGCGAGTTCGTGGCAACCAGGACTTACAGGGGACATGGAAAAGATGAGAAGAAATCAGGCGTAAGATAATTTGAAAGGAGGTTTTATTTATGGCAAAAGGACATAGATCCCAGATAAAGAGAGAAAGAAACCAGCAAAAAGATACAAGGCCTTCCGCAAAATTATCATATGCAAGGGTATCTGTACAGAAGGCTTGCTTTGTGTTAGATGCAATCCGCGGCAAGGATGTTGCGACAGCGCTTGCAATTTTGGCATACAACCCGAGATACGCTTCTGAAGTAATCGAAAAGCTGCTGAAATCTGCAGTGGCAAATGCGGAGAATAACGTTGGATTAAAAGCAGAAAACCTTTATGTTGCAGAGTGCTATGCAAACAAAGGACCGACAATGAAGCGAATCAGACCAAGGGCGCAGGGCAGGGCTTACCGTATTGAAAAGAAGATGAGCCACATTACAATTGTGCTGGATGAGAAATAAGGAGTACCCGCAAGGCATAACATATGCCGCACTGCGTGGGCAATAATAAGGAGGGCAAACATGGGACAGAAAGTAAATCCTCATGGCTTAAGAGTTGGGATTATTAAAGACTGGGACTCTAAGTGGTATGCGGAAGCGGATTTTGCAGACTTCTTGGTGGAAGACTACAATATCAGGACATTTCTTAAGAAAAAATTATATGCAGCAGGCATTTCCAGGATTGAAATTGAACGTGCGTCTGAACGCGTAAAAGTGATTATTTACACTGCAAAACCGGGTGTGGTAATCGGAAAAGGCGGCGCGGAAATTGAGAAGATCAAAGCGGAAGTACAGAAACTGACCGATAAAAAACTGGTTGTAGATATCAAAGAAGTAAAGAGGCCGGACAAAGACGCCCAGTTAGTAGCCGAGAACATTGCGCTGCAGCTTGAGAACCGCGTGTCGTTCCGGCGTGCAATGAAATCCTGTATGGGCCGCTGCTTAAAAGCAGGCGCAAAAGGTATTAAGACATCCTGTTCCGGACGTCTTGGCGGAGCCGATATGGCGCGTACCGAGTTCTACAGCGACGGCACCATTCCGCTTCAGACGCTGCGTGCGGATATTGACTACGGATTTGCAGAAGCAGACACCACTTACGGAAAAGTGGGCGTAAAAGTTTGGGTCTACAAAGGAGAAGTTCTTCCTAAGAAGGCAAATAAGGAAGGGGGCGCTCAGTAATTATGTTAATGCCAAAAAGAGTAAAACGCCGTAAGCAGTTCCGCGGAAGTATGCGCGGAAAAGCTTCCAGGGGTAATAAAATAGTATATGGGGAATACGGTATTGTGGCAATGGAGCCATGCTGGATCAAGTCAAACCAGATTGAGGCAGCCCGTATTGCAATGACGCGTCATGTAAAACGTGGCGGTAAAGTCTGGATTAAGATTTTCCCGGACAAACCAGTAACTGCAAAACCGGCAGAAACCCGTATGGGTTCCGGAAAAGGAACATTGGAGTACTGGGTAGCCGTAGTGAAACCAGGCCGTGTATTATTTGAAATTTCCGGCGTACCGGAAGATGTTGCAAGGGAAGCGCTGCGTCTTGCTACGCACAAATTGCCCTGTAAATGTAAAATAGTTTCACGTGCAGACTTAGAAGGCGGTGAATCAAATGAAAAAGAGTAAATTTATTGAAGAATTAAGATCACAGTCTGTTGCAGAATTAAATGCACAGTTAGTTGAAGCAAAAAAAGAGCTTTTCAATTTGAGGTTCCAGAATGCCACAAATCAGTTGACGAATACCGGCAGAATTAAAGAAGTAAGGAAAAATATTGCAAGGATTCAGACAATTATCACTGAGAAGTCAGGCGCGGCAGAGTAGGACGGGAAGGAGAACGAAGGCTGTGGAAGAAAGAAATCTTAGGAAAACACGTACAGGTGTCGTTGTTAGCGACAAGATGGATAAAACAATCGTTGTTGCTGTCAGGAATAACGTAAGGCACCCTCTTTATAAGAAGATTGTAAAGAAAACTTATAAATTAAAGGCTCATGACGAGAAAAACGACTGCAAAATAGGCGATACGGTTAAAGTAATGGAAACAAGGCCCTTATCTAAGGATAAAAGGTGGAGGCTTGTAGAGATCGTAGAAAGAGCAAAATAATGTAAAATGCGCCCGCAGGGCAGAAAGAGGAGGCTGCAAGCATGGTACAACAGGAAAGCAGGCTGAGAGTGGCTGATAACACCGGGGCAAAAGAGATTTTATGCATCCGTGTTATGGGCGGATCTACCAGAAGGTATGCGAATATCGGCGATATAATTACCGCTACGGTCAAAGATGCAACACCAGGCGGCGTTGTTAAAAAAGGCGACGTCGTTAAGGCTGTGGTTGTCCGTACAAAAAAAGGCGCCCGTCGTAAAGATGGTTCTTATATAAAATTCGATGAGAACGCTGCTGTCATTATCAAAGAAGACAAAACCCCAAGGGGAACCCGTATCTTTGGGCCAGTAGCCAGGGAGCTTCGTGAGAAACAGTTTATGAAGATTGTTTCACTGGCTCCGGAAGTATTGTAGGAGGTGCGAAATGGCTACAAGTAAAATTAAAAAAGGCGATATGGTAAGAGTGATTACCGGCAGAGATAAAGACAAAGAAGGAAAGGTTATTTCTGTTGACAGGAAAAAGAACAGGCTTCTTGTTGAAGGAATCAACATGATTACCAAACATGTAAAACCGAGCATGGCAAACCAGCAGGGCGGCATCGTCCATCAGGAAGGGCCAATTGATGCGTCAAACGTAATGTATCTTCACAAAGGAAAACCTACCCGCGTGGGCTTTAAAATGGATGGAGATAAGAAAGTCCGTTTTGCCAAATCAACTGGTGATATTATAGATTAATCGCGGAGAGGAGGACAAAACAGGTGAGTAGACTAAGAGAACAGTATCAGAATCAGATCGTAGACGCATTAATGAAAAAGTTCGGATATAAAAACGTAATGCAGGTTCCAAAGCTTGAAAAAATCGTATTGAATATGGGTGTCGGCGAAGCAAAGGAAAATGCCAAGACATTAGAGGCCGCGGCGAAAGACATGGAAATTATCACAGGACAGAAGCCGGTCATCACCAAAGCAAAGCATTCCATTGCAAACTTTAAGCTCAGGGAGGGCATGGCAATCGGTTGTAAGGTTACGTTAAGGGGAGAAAAGATGTATGAATTTTTCGATCGCCTTATTAACCTTGCGCTGCCCCGTGTACGCGACTTCCGCGGCATCAACCCAAATTCATTTGACGGCAGAGGAAATTATGCGTTAGGAATTAAGGAACAGCTTATTTTCCCTGAAATTGAATATGACAAGATTGATAAAATCAGAGGTATGGACGTTATTGTCGTGACTACAGCAAAAACCGATGAAGAGGGACGCGAATTATTAACTCAGTTCGGAATGCCATTTGCAAAATAATAGGAGGGAATTTTAATGGCTAAAACATCTATGAAGGTAAAGCAGCAGCGGAAACAAAAATTCTCTACCAGAGAATATAACCGTTGCAGGATCTGTGGACGTCCGCATGCATATTTGAGAAAATACGGTATCTGCAGGATATGTTTCCGTGAACTGGCATACAAAGGACAGATTCCGGGCGTGAAAAAAGCAAGCTGGTAAGGAGGGAAAATTCATCATGACAATGAGCGATCCAATCGCAGATATGCTTACGAGAATCCGTAATGCAAATACTGCCAAACATGATACAGTAGATATTCCCGCATCCAAGATGAAGGTGGCAATTGCCGACATCTTAGTGGATGAGGGATATATTGCAAAATATGACATCATTGAAGAGAATAATTTTAAAACAATCCATGTTACGTTAAAATATGGCGCGGATAAAAATGAAAAAATCATTTCCGGCCTTAAGAGAATCTCCAAACCAGGGCTTCGCGTATATGCCGGAAAAGATAAAATTCCGTATGTACTCGGGGGATTGGGAATCGCAATCCTTTCCACAAGCCAGGGGATTGTAACGGACAGACAGGCAAGGAAGTTAGAAGTCGGCGGTGAAGTTCTCGCCTTTGTTTGGTAATAAAAGCAGTTTGGCGGACAGAACTTTCTTCGCAAGGCATATAAATATAATTTAAAAAACAGGAGGTACGGGCATGTCACGAATAGGAAGAATGCCAATCGCAGTTCCGGCAGGCGTTACTGTGGATATTGCAGAAAATAATCATGTGACTGTAAAAGGTCCGAAAGGGACTCTGGAAAGAACGCTTCCGGCAGAGATGGAAATTAAATTAGAAGGTGCCGAGATTAACGTATCGAGGCCGAACGATTTAAAGAGAATGAAATCGCTGCATGGTTTAACCAGGACTTTGGTCAACAACATGGTAGTCGGCGTAACCGAGGGCTACACGAAAGTGCTTGAAGTAAACGGCGTAGGTTACAGGGCAGGAAAATCAGGAAACAAATTAACTTTAAACCTGGGATATTCCCATCCGGTAGAGATGGTGGATCCGGAAGGGCTTGAATCCGTAGTGGAAGGAAATAAGATTACCATCAAAGGCATTGACAAAGAAAAGGTGGGCCAGTACGCAGCGGAAATCAGGGATAAGAGAAGACCGGAACCCTACAAAGGAAAAGGTATTAAATATGCTGATGAAGTTATCCGGCGTAAAGTTGGTAAGACTGGCAAGAAATAGGTAAAGGAGTGGACAAAGAATGATAAGAAAGAAATCAAGGGCAGAAGTTCGCCAAAAAAAGCATAGAAGACTTCGCAATCGTCTTGCCGGTACAGCAGAACGGCCGCGTCTGGCTGTGTTTCGAAGCAACAATCATATGTACGCTCAGGTAATCGATGATACGGTCGGCAATACAATTGTAGCAGCTTCTACTTTGGAACAGGAAGTAAAAGCAGAGCTTGAAAAAACCAATGACATCGCAGCGGCGTCATACGTTGGTACGGTAGTTGCCAAACGTGCGTTAGAGAAGGGTATTACCCAGGTTGTTTACGACAGGGGCGGATACATCTACCAGGGTAAAGTAAAAGCTTTGGCCGACGCGGCACGCGAAGCAGGTTTAGAGTTTTAGAAGGAGGAAGTGGATTCATGAGACGTACAATTATTGATGCTGGTCAATTGGAATTAAATGAAAAAGTAGTATCAATCAAACGTGTAACAAAAGTTGTTAAAGGTGGACGTAACTTCCGTTTTACAGCGTTGGTTGTTGTTGGGGACGGCAACGGCCATGTCGGCGCTGGCCTGGGTAAAGCAACCGAAATTCCCGAAGCAATCCGCAAGGGAAAAGAAGATGCTATGAAGAAATTAATCGAAGTGAAGCTGGACGATAATAAAAGTATTACACATGATATTTCAGGAAAACACACTGGCGCATCTGTTTTATTAAAAAGGGCACCGGAAGGTACCGGTGTAATTGCAGGCGGCCCGGCGCGTAGCGTATGCGAACTTGCCGGAATCAGCAATATCCGTACCAAGTCCTTAGGTTCCAATAACAAGCAGAATGTAGTACTTGCTACAATCAATGCTTTAAGCCAGTTAAAATCTCCGGAAGAAGTAGCAAGGCTCCGCGGAAAAACCGTGGAAGAAATCCTGGGTTAAAAAAGAACGCAGGTCAGACGGAATGCCGCGTTTGGCGGCGGTCTATAAGGAGGGCATTTAAGATGGCAGAGAAGTTAAAAATTACACTGGTAAAGTCTACAATCGGCGCAGTTCCAAAGAACAAAAAGACAGTAGTCGCTTTGGGCTTAAACAAAATCGGCAAGACCGTTACTATGCCGGATAACAAGTGCGTTCGCGGAATGATCCAGAATGTACGGCATTTAGTAAAAGTAGAAGAAATCTAGGAACAAAGATAAGGAGGTGCCAGAATGGATTTATCAAATTTAAGTCCTGCACGTGGTTCTGTGCATAATAAATTCAGAAGAGGACGCGGACATGGATCAGGAAACGGAAAAACCGCAGGTAAGGGGCATAAGGGCCAGAAAGCCCGTTCCGGAGCTCCAAGGCCGGGTTTTGAAGGCGGGCAGATGCCTTTATACAGAAGGATCCCAAAAAGAGGGTTTACCTGTATCAATTCCAAAGATATTGTGGGAATTAACATGTCGGCCCTGGAAGTATTTGACAACGACAGCGTCATTACGGTAAAAGAACTGATTTTAAAAGGAATTGTCCGTAATCCAAAGGACGGCGTAAAAATTCTTGGCGGAGGGGAGCTGACAAAACGGCTTACCGTCCAGGTAGATGCATTTAGTGCAAGTGCAAAAGAAAAAATTGAAGCGCTTGGTGGAAAAGCAGAGATAAAACCCCTTGGCGGAAGAGTGCAGGTAATGGCTCTTCGTAAAGAGATTAAAGCTTGTCGTGGAAAAGCAGAGGTGATCTAATGTTAAAGACGCTCCGTAATGCATTTAAGATAAAGGATATACGGAATAGAATTATATTCACGTTTTTTATGCTGATTATCATCCGGATCGGAAGCCAGCTTCCGGTTCCTGGTGTCAATCAGGAAGTATTTGCAAACTGGTTTGCGGGGCAGAGCAGTGATGCATTCAGCTTCTTTGATGCGATAACCGGCGGTTCTTTTGAACAGATGTCAATTTTCGCGCTGAACATTACGCCTTATATTACCAGTTCCATTATTATGCAGCTTCTGACGATTGCGATTCCGAAATTGGAAGAGATGCAGAAAGACGGAGAAGAAGGCAGGAAGAAAATTGCAGAAATCACTCGTTATGTGACCGTAGGTCTGGCATTGATTGAATCTGTTGCGTTGGCGATCGGATTCGGAAGAAGCGGTTATTTGACGAATTACAATGCGTTTAGTGTAATTACGGTTGTTGTTACCTTGACGGCAGGTTCTGCAGTGCTTATGTGGTTAGGCGAACGGATTACGGAAAAGGGAATTGGAAACGGTATCTCTATTGTACTTGTAATCAATATTATTTCCCGTCTTCCGGAAGATCTGACGACCCTGTATGAACAGTTCGTTGCGGGACAGAGTGTTCCGGCAAAAGCGGTACTGGCTGCAGTCGTTATACTTGCGATTATAGTGGCAATGGTAGTATTTGTCATTGTGTTACAGGATGCGGAACGGAAAATTCCGGTACAGTATTCTAAAAAACTTCAGGGAAGAAAGCAGGTGGGCGGACAGTCCTCTCATATTCCTCTGAAAGTAAATACCGGCGGTGTAATTCCGGTTATCTTTGCGCAGTCTCTGATGCAGACACCGGTGATTATCGCTTCGATTTTGAAAAAAGGCGAAGGAACCGGGATCGGGAGCCAGATTTTAAAAGGATTGTCCCAGTCGAACTGGTGTAATCCAAGCCAGCCGGTATATTCGATCGGTCTTGTGGTATATATTGCGTTAATTATCGCATTCGCGTATTTTTATACATCGATTACGTTTAATCCACTGGAAATTGCGAATAACATGAAAAAACAGGGCGGCTTTATCCCGGGGATTCGTCCGGGAAAACCGACAAGCGATTATCTGTCTAAAATGCTGACATATATCGTATTTATCGGAGCTGTCGGTCTTTCTATTGTAGCATTTATGCCGATTTTCTTCAGCGGCGTGTTTAATGCAAACGTATCCTTTGGAGGAACATCTATTATCATTATCGTAGGTGTTGTGATTGAGACAATTAAACAGATTGAATCACAGATGTTAGTACGTTACTACAAAGGCTTTTTAAATGATTAAAGAAACAGTAAGGGACTTCCCGAAGGCATGTCATACCGGGATGCCCTTTGAGTATGCATTTGGAGATACTGGCACATGCCGTATCTCCAAATGTGTCTACAATTCCAGACGGAAAGAACGCCGAGGGAAGTCAGGAGGATGTATAGAATGAAAATTATTATGTTGGGAGCTCCCGGAGCCGGAAAAGGTACACAGGCAAAGCAGATTGCGGGGAAATATCAGATTCCTCATATTTCCACAGGAGATATTTTCCGTGCAAATATCAAAGAGGGAACAGAGCTTGGGAAAAAAGCGAAAACGTTTATGGATCAGGGGCTTTTGGTTCCGGATGAGCTGGTCGTAGAACTGGTGGCAGACAGAATCGTAAAGGACGACTGTAGCAACGGATTTGTATTGGATGGATTTCCAAGGACGATTCCGCAGGCCGAAGCGCTGGATGAGGCGCTTGCAAAAATGGGAGCGAAGATGGATTTCGCAATTGACGTGGACGTACCGGACGCTCATATTGTAAACCGCATGTCGGGAAGAAGAGCCTGCTTACACTGCGGCGCGACCTACCATGTGGTCAGCATTCCCACAAAAACAGAGGGAATTTGCGATGCATGCGGCAATGAAGTCGTGCTGCGTGACGACGATAAACCGGAAACGGTTCAGAAGCGTCTTGGCGTATACCATGAGCAGACGCAGCCATTGATTGATTACTATAACAAACAGGGTATTTTGAAATCTGTAGACGGAACCCGTCCGATGGAGACCGTATTTGCAGAGATTGTCCGTATATTAGAGGCTTAATCTATGGTGACAATAAAATCCGCCCATGAAATTGAACTTATGAGGGCAGCCGGTAAAATACTTGGTAAAGTACATCAGGATTTGGGAAAAGAGTTAAAGCCGGGAATGACTACATTAGAGATTGACCGCATTGGGGAAGAAATGATTCGCAGCTACGGCTGTATCCCGTCTTTTAAAAACTATCAGGGGTATCCGGCATCTGTCTGCGTTTCGGTGAACGAAGAGGTTGTACACGGAATTCCGTCGAAGCGGCGGCTGCTGAAAGAAGGAGATATCGTAAGCCTGGATATCGGGGTGATGTATAAGGGATACCATTCGGATGCAGCCAGAACTCATGGAATAGGCGAAATATCGACAGAAGCGTCGGATCTGATACTGCGTACAAGAGAGAGTTTTTTTGATGGAATCCGTCATGCGCTGGCAGGGAATTTTCTGCACCAGATTTCGGCAGCGATCGACAGATGCGCATCCGGCTACGGATACGGGATCGTAAGAGATTTGGTGGGGCATGGGATAGGGTCGAAGCTCCATGAAGATCCGCAGATTCCGAATTTCCGCAAACGCAGCAGAGGAATTCGTCTCCGTCCGGGAATGACGCTGGCGGTAGAACCGATGATCAACGCCGGTTCGGAAAAAGTCAGGTGGCTGGCAGACGACTGGACCGTGGTGACGGCAGACGGCAGATTATCTGCTCATTATGAAAATACAATACTGATCACGAAAGGGCTTCCGGAAATCCTGTCTTTGACGGAGGATGAAGCTGAAGAAGGGATTTGGCTGCAGGGAGGGATTGCATGACGATAGAATTTGCAAAATCTTTGGCGGGACATGATAAAAATCACTATTATCTGATTCTGAAAAAAGAAGAGAGGTTTGCGTATCTGACAGACGGATCGTCTCATACGATAGAAAGACCGAAGAAAAAGAATCACATGCATTATCAGATTGTAAAACAGATTCCGGAGCATATTTTGGCGCAGATCAAAGAGAACGAATCATTGACCGACGAGAAGGTACGTTGTCTGGTCAAAGCATATGAACGATCAATCAATAAGTAGGAGGCAATAAAAATGTCAAAAGCAGATGTTATTGAAGTAGAAGGAAGAGTAGTAGAAAAGCTTCCAAACGCTATGTTTCAGGTGGAGCTGGAAAACGGACATAAAATTCTGGCGCATATCAGCGGAAAACTGCGTATGAATTTTATCCGGATTTTACCGGGAGATAAAGTTACAATTGAAATGTCGCCTTATGATCTGACGAAGGGCAGAATCATTTGGAGAGATAAATAAAAAATTATTGACTCATCCCAAGGACTGTGCTATAATACTACACGTATGTTTTTGGGAATTTTGCAGGTATTCTTTGGATATCCGCAGAGGAACCAGTGTGTGAATCAGAAAAAGAGCACCCACAGGGCATAACATATGCCGCGTTGCGTGGACAATAAGAAGGAGGATTTGCTGTGAAAGTAAGATCATCAGTTAAGCCTATGTGCGAAAAATGCAAGGTGATTAAGAGAAAAGGAAGTATTCGGATTATTTGTGAAAATCCAAAACACAAACAGAGGCAGGGATAAGAAAAGCCTGCCAGGCAATTATGTGCGGCTGCAGCAAGACAATGAGATAAGATTGTTTTGCTGTTCATAATACGCAGTACGAAGGTACTGCTTTTGTCTGTCTCTGGATTTAACATACCGGAGTCCGGACAGACGTCTTTTGATTTTAAGTTATGAAAAGAGAATAAGCGCATACACAACATTTCAGGCCGGGGAACCGGAGCTGTATGGGTTTATTGTCGGAAGAAAGAGCGGGTTTAGGAGAGAAACGGCCTAAACGGGCAAAAGAATTTATATGGAGGTGCAACGACGAATGGCTCGTATCGCAGGTGTAGATTTACCAAGAGAAAAGCGTGTGGAAATCGGGTTAACTTACATTTACGGAATCGGCAGATCAAGCTCTAACCGTATTCTTGCAGAAGCAAAAGTAAATCCGGATACACGTTGTCGTGATTTGACAGACGAAGAAGTAAAGAGGATCAGTGAAGTGATCGATCAGACGCAGGTAGTGGAAGGTGATTTAAGAAGAGAGATCGCTTTGAATATCAAGCGGCTTCAGGAAATCGGCTGCTATCGCGGAATCCGTCACAGAAAAGGTCTTCCGGTTCGCGGTCAGAATACAAAGACAAACGCAAGAACCAGAAAAGGACCGAAGAGAACGGTTGCGAATAAGAAAAAATAGACGAAAAGCAGCTTAGCGGCTGAATGAAACAGAGAGATTATATTATATAGAAGAAAGTAGGTTAGTTTTTATGGCTAAAGTTACAAAAAAAGTGACAAAAAAGCGTGTGAAGAAAAACGTTGAACGCGGACAGGCACATATTCAGTCATCTTTTAACAATACGATTGTAACGATCACGGATGCTGAAGGAAACGCTTTATCATGGGCAAGTGCCGGTGGTCTTGGTTTCAGAGGTTCAAGGAAATCTACTCCGTATGCTGCGCAGATGGCGGCTGAAACAGCAACCAAAGCAGCATTAATTCATGGCTTAAAATCAGTAGATGTTATGGTAAAAGGACCGGGATCAGGAAGAGAAGCTGCAATTCGTGCACTTTCTGCATGTGGTTTGGAAGTGACGAGTATCCGGGACGTAACACCGGTTCCTCACAATGGATGCCGTCCGCCAAAACGCAGAAGAGTTTAATTTATCGAACAGGAGGGATAGTCTAAGATGGCAGTTAACAGAGTTCCTATTCTTAAAAGATGCAGATCGCTTGGTTTAGATCCGGTTTATTTAGGAGTAGATAAAAAATCAAACAGAGAGCTGAAGAGAGCAAACAGAAAAATTTCTGAATACGGTCTTCAGTTAAGAGAAAAACAGAAAGCAAAATTCATCTATGGAGTGTTGGAAAAACCGTTCCATAATTATTATGTCAAGGCTGACCGGATGAAAGGAATGACCGGTGAGAACCTTATGTCTATGCTTGAGAGAAGGCTGGATAACGTTATTTTCCGTATGGGACTGGCAAGAACGAGAAGAGAATCCAGGCAGATCGTAGGGCACAAGTTTGTTACCGTAAACGGAAAATGCGTAAATATTCCGTCTTATCTGGTAAAAGCGGGCGACGAGATCGAAATCAGAGAAAAGAGCAAGGGAATCCAGAGGTTTAAGGATATTGTCGAAGTGACAGGCGGAAGGCTTGTTCCGGAGTGGCTGGATGTCGATGCAGAAAACTTAAAGGGCATCGTAAAAGAAGCACCTTCCAGAGACCAGATCGATGTACCTGTTAACGAAATGCTTATCGTCGAGTTGTATAGTAAGTAATCTATGCCGCGCCGCGTGGGCAGTAATAAGGAGGGCTTTTAGTGTTTGATTTTGAAAAACCGAAAATTGAAATTGCTGAAATTTCAGAAGACAAAAAATACGGAAGATTTGTCGTAGAACCTTTGGAAAGAGGTTATGGGACAACGCTGGGTAATTCTTTAAGAAGAATTATGCTCTCTTCCTTGCCGGGAGTAGCGGTAAGCCAGGTGAAAATTGACGGCGTACTGCACGAATTCAGTTCGATTCCGGGCGTAAAAGAAGATGTAGCTGAAATTATCATGAACATTAAGAATCTTGCACTTAAGAATACATGTCCGACCGATGAGCCAAAAGTTGCTTACATTGAATTTGAGGGTGAGGGAGTGGTTACGGCTGCCGATATTCAGGCAGATCCTGACATTCAGATTTTAAATCCGGATTTAGTGATTGCGAACTTAAACGGAGGAGCTGACTGTAAACTGTATATGGAGCTTACGATTACCAAGGGCAGGGGCTATGTCAGCGCGGAAAAGAATAAATCTGAAGATGTTCCGATCGGTGTCATTGCAATTGACTCGATTTATACGCCGGTAGAGCGTGTCAATCTGACAGTTGAAAATACCCGTGTAGGCCAGATTACTGATTATGACAAACTCACATTGGATGTATTTACCAATGGTACATTAGAACCGGATGAGGCGGTGAGCCTGGCTGCGAAGGTTTTAAGCGAGCATTTAAATCTGTTTATCAACCTTTCCGAAACGGCAATGTCTGCGGAGGTTATGGTAGAAAAAGAAGACGATGCAAAAGGAAAAGTTCTGGAGATGAATATCGACGAGCTGGAGCTGTCCGTACGTTCTTATAACTGCCTCAAGAGGGCGGGGATCAATACGGTGGAAGAACTGACGAACCGTACGCCGGAAGATATGATGAAGGTCAGAAACCTTGGACGCAAATCTTTGGAAGAAGTATTGGCAAAATTAAAAGAACTGGGGCTTCAGCTGAACCAGAGTGAAGATATCTAAATAGATTTGGCTGATTTCGTAAGACCAAAGGGCAGAAAAAGGTCATCTCCATTTTACCGTGGAGGCAACTACTAGCAGGAAAGCATTCGATGAGTAAGACCAAAGGGCATGTCGGATGTTCCACAAAACGGAGGTAAGAAAATGGCAAAATATAGAAAACTGGGGAAAACTTCATCCCAGAGAAAAGCGTTATTGAGAAATCAGGTTACGGCGCTGATTTACAATGGAAAAATCGTTACGACGGAAGCAAGGGCAAAAGAAGTTCGTAAGCTTGCAGAACGTATCATCACAAAGGCGATCAAAGAAAAAGACAATTACGAGGAAGTTACGATTCAGGCGAAAGTTCCCCGTAAAGATAAGGATGGCAAGAGAGTCAAAGAAGTTGTCGACGGTAAGAAAGTTACCGTATATGACGTAGTGGATAAGACGATCAAAAAAGATCTGCCGTCCCGTCTGCATGCAAGAAGAGAAATGCTGAAGGTTCTTTATCCGGTCAAGGATGTTCCGAAAGAAGCAGCAGGCAGAAAGAAGAATACAAAGAAAGTGGATCTTGTTGCAAAATTATTTGATGAAATTGCACCGAAATATGTGGGCCGCAACGGCGGATATACGAGAATCGTTAAAATCGGCCAGCGTAAAGGCGACGGCGCATTGGAAGTTCTGTTAGAGCTTGTATAATTGAGATAGAAAAACTCCGGTTTCAAACCGGAGTTTTTTGTCAGGCGAAGAAGGGCGCTTATGGGAGAATAAGAACCGTCTGCGCGTTTATTCGGATTGTGTGAAGTCGCTTAGATGCGATAGAAAAAAGGAGGTTCGTATGTTACCGGAATTATTTTCGATTGGACCGTTTACCGTGCATAGCTATGGATTCATGACGGCGGCAGGGATTCTTGCAGCGATTCTATTCGGGGAGTATCTTTTGAAAAAAACGGGATTGGCAGAAGAAGGATTTCTTCTGGGCATGGGACTTGCATGCGTGATTGGAGGATATGCTTCATCCAAATTATTGTTTTGGATTACGACACTGCCGGAGATTTTAGAAGATCCGGCAAGGCTTTTGAATTTTTCCAGCGGATATGTCGTATACGGAGGTCTGATCGGCGGGGTATTGACCGGATATATATACTGCAGAAGAAAAAACGTGGATTTTTGGAAAATATTCGACATTACCGTACCGGCGGTTGCTCTGGCGCAGTTTTTTGGGCGCATCGGCTGCTTTCTGGCAGGCTGCTGTTACGGAATGCCGACGGACGGACCGTGCGGCGTTGTGTTTGAACATTCTTTGTATGCGCCGTCGGATACGGCGTTGTTTCCCATACAGCTGGTTTCAGCGGGATGCAATCTGCTCAACTGCATAGTTTTGTACCTATTATGGCGGCGGGCAGGAAAAAAAGCGGGCGTAACCGGTTCCGCGTATATAATGACCTACAGTGTGGGACGTTTTGTTCTGGAATATTTTCGGGGAGATTTTGAAAGAGGAACGGTCGGTATCTTTTCGACATCTCAGTTCATCGCAGTATTTACATTGGCGATCGGGCTTGTGATGCTCCTGTTTCGCCTGAAAGTTCAAAAGGAAGATTAAAAAAACCGGAGGATGGTTTATTCGTCCTCCGGCTGATGCAGCGGCAGGGAGAAAATAAACTCCGTGCCGACGCCTTCTGTACTGATCACATTGATATTTTCCTTATGGGACTGGATGATTTCTTTTACGATGACCAGCCCCAAGCCCGTGCCCTTTTTATCTTTTCCGCGGGAAATATCTGTTTTGTAAAACCGCTCCCAGATTTTTCCGAGACTTTCTTTTGGAATGCCGATCCCCCTGTCTTTTACGGAAATAAAGATTTTTTCGTTCTTTACCGTTGTTTCAATCGTAATAACGGAGTCGGCGTTTGAAAATTTAATGGCGTTGTCGATCAGATTATAAAGGACGCGCTGAATTTTACTCATGTCTGCCCGGGCGAACAGTGTCTGTCCGGTTAAAATCAATTCAAACATAATTTTCTTATCTTTGCAGATGCCCTCAAACGTACGGGCAGTCATTTTTATCATCTGATTGATATCAAATTTTGTAATATCCAGCATGGCGCCCCGGCTACCGAACTGATTCAATTCTAAAAGGCTTGTCGTAAGTTTATTCAGGCGCTCCGTTTCAAACAGAATGATGTTTAAATATTTTTCCTGGTATTCTGCGGGAATCGTGCCGTCCAACATCGCTTCTACATATCCTTTGATGGAAGTCAGCGGAGAGCGGAAATCATGGGATACGTTGGAAACGAATTTTCTCTGGTCCTCTTCCAGCGTATTCAATTCATTTGCCATATAAGCCAAAGACGCGGCAAGGCGGCCCATCTCATCGTTGGCAGGAATACAAATCGGATAATCAAATTTTCCCTCTGCATATGCGTTTGCCGCTTTTGTAATCTTTTGGATCGGAAGAATAATGGAACATGCATAGATGCCGAACAGTATCAGGGCACAAAAGAACAGAAGAGCAAACGTAAAATAAGAAAGATCCAAAAAGCCGCGGTGAAAAGAAGTAAGAAGACGCAGCGGTTTATGAATGATGACATATCCCCGGACTTTGTAGTTAACAGTGATCGGAGCATAAACACTTAATTGTTCTTCTTCAAAATAGTCATAAAACAAACCGGTCTGGCAGGAATGATTTTTAAAATCACTGATGTCAAAAGCGCTGATGCTTTCCGTATGGGTAAGTGTGGAAAGATCCGTTTCTTTAGCGGAATTGACCAGTATATTGCCTTTTTGGTCGATGACCCAGATCTGGGATGCCAGATAAGTATCCAGAGCTTTTAAACGGGATTCAAAATCTTCCAGCGTAATATAGTTGCTGTAATAACTGACGGCATAATCGGATGCGATTAGGTTTGCTTCTTTATAAAGATGTGAAATTTCATATTCTTCTATATGACGCAGAGAAAAGTGGGACGTAACGGCAGAAACTATGCTAAAGCCTAAGATTCCGTATAGGAGAAATCCCAGGATCAGTTTCGGGAAAATCGTTTTTTTCATAGCCGGTCACCCGTTTACTTCAAACTTGTAGCCGATACCCCAGACGGTAGACAGGCTCCAAAATCCGTTGTCTTTGATCTTTTCTCTCAGTCTTTTGACATGTACGTCTACGGTTCTGGTATCTCCGATGTATTCATAGCCCCAGATATGATCTAACAGCTGCTCTCTTGTGAACACCTGGTTTGGAGAGGAAGCCAGAAAATACAGAAGCTCCAGTTCTTTTGGCGGCATGTCGACCGGCTGGTCGTTGTAGAGAACGGAATAATTGGTCAGATTGACAATTAATCCCGGATATTTGACACATTTCATATCGGCAGATGCATGGGTTTTGGGAACGGGATGGTAGCGGCGCAGTACGGCTTTGACACGCGCCACCAGTTCCTTGGAATCAAACGGTTTCATGACATAATCGTCTGCCCCGAGTTCCAGGCCGAGGACTTTGTCAAAAATTTCTCCTTTGGCGGAAAGCATTATAATCGGGATATCGGATTTTGCGCGGATTTCCCGGCAGACCTGATAACCGTCGATTCCTGGCAGCATCAGATCCAGAAGGATCAGATTCGGCATATATTGTTCAAAGGCAGCCAGAGCTTCTTCTCCGTCATTGACGGTTCGGGTGTCAAAGCATTCTTTGGTCAGATACAGGGAAATCAGTTCTGCGATATTCAGATCATCGTCAACGATTAAAATTTTCTGTTTGGCAGCCATAAGTACCTCCTGTCCTATTCGTTTTTAAATTCTGCAATGGTAACGCCGGCATCTCCTTCGCCAAATTCTCCCAGCCGGAATGACCGGATATATTTCTGCCGTTTTAAATGCTTTTGTACGGCGTTTCGCAGCGCGCCCGTGCCTTTTCCGTGGACAATACGCACGGAGGGCAGATGGGCGATGTAGGCGTCGTCTAAATATTTATCCAGCAGCGCGACGGCTTCGTCCGTTGTTTTGCCGATCAGGTTGATTTCCGTGGAAACCGATATGGATTTTCCCATTCGCAGTTTTCCCGTTTTGGCGCTGCCGGATTTTTTTGTTTTATAAGAAGTTTCGTCTTCTAAGAGTTCTAAATCTTTGATATTGACCAAAGAACGCAGAATGCCCATCTGCACATATAAATCGCCTTTGGCATTGGGAAGCGTGTGTACGGTGCCTTTTAAGTTCATAGACAAAACCATAACCGAATCGCCGATCCGCAGATTTTTGGGTATCTTCCGGTTTTGCGCGGGAGATTTCGGTAAGGCGGAAGCCTTTTTCTGCGTATCTTCAAGTTTTGCGCGCAATTTTGCCCGCTCCTGTTCCAGTTCGCTGGCTAACGCATGGTTTTGCGCAATCTTCTGGAAGGTTCGTATGGTCTGGTCGGCATAATCTTTTGCTTCTTTTAAAATGGCGGATGCCTGATCGTTTGCTTCCCGTATGATTTTGTCGCGGTTTTTGTCGATGCGGTCGTGTTTTTGTTCTAATTTTTCTTTCAGTGCCGTGATCTGGGTTTTATAGAGATTGATCTCTTCCTGTTCCCGCTCGATGGTACTGCGGCTGATCTCCAGATCGGCGATCAAATCCTCAAAGCTGGTCTCCGATTCCGTCATACGCGCTTTGGCATCTTCGATAAAGGAATCGTTAAGACCGAGCTTGGAAGATATTGCAAAGGCGTTGCTTTTTCCCGGAATACCGATTAAAAGGCGGTATGTGGGGCTTAACGTTTCCACGGAAAATTCGCAGCAGGCATTTTCCACGCCTTTTGTGGAAAGCGCAAAAACTTTGATTTCGCTGTAATGGGTGGTCGCCATGGTTCGAATGCCGCGTTCGTGCAGACTGGACAAAATGGAAATTGCAAGAGCGGCGCCTTCTGTCGGATCCGTGCCTGCACACAGTTCGTCGAATAGGACAAGAGATTTTTCATTTGCATGGTTTAAGATCGAAACGATATTTGTCATATGGGATGAAAACGTGCTTAGATTTTGTTCAATGCTCTGTTCATCTCCGATATCTGCAAAAATATCTTCAAAAACCGCAAGTTCGGAGCGGTCATTTGCCGGAATGTGCAGACCCGCCTGCCCCATCAGCGTAAACAGCCCGACCGTTTTTAAGGATACGGTCTTGCCTCCGGTGTTGGGACCGGTAACGATCAGAAGATCAAACGTATCTCCCAAAATCACGTCGATCGGAACGACGGTTTTGGGATTTAACAGCGGATGGCGGCCTTTGCGGATATGGAGGATCCCTTTGGTATTAAATACCGGAGCAGAGCCGTTGTGCAGTTTTGCCAGCTGCGCTTTTGCAAAGATAAAGTCCAGTTCGGTCAGTACCCTGTAATTATCCCGCAGGAAGGCGGCGTATTCAAATACACGGCTGCTTAAGCCGGCAAGGATGACTTCGATTTCTTTTTCCTCTTTTAAAAACAACTCTTTCAGTTCGTTGTTCAGGTTTACGACGGCGGACGGTTCGATAAAAAGCGTGGAGCCGTTTCGGGACTGGTCATGGACCATGCCGGGAACCTGATGTTTGGCTTCTGCTTTGACCGGGATACAGTACCTGCCGTTACGCGTCGTGATCACGGCATCCTGCAGATATCCGTTGCTGTTTGCCTGATTCATGATCTTATTGATTTGTCCGCGTATGCGTTCGTTCATGCCGCCGATGGAACGGCGGATGGATTTTAAAACGCTGCTGGCGTCGTCGCTGATTTCGTCTTCGGAGAGAATACAGCGTTTGATTTCTTCATTTAACGGCGTCAGCGGTTCGATGATTTCAAAAAGAGGCGCTAAGGAGTCGCGCTCTGTTTCGTTTGGGTCTGTTCGTCCAAACTGTTTGGCGCGTTTTGCGGCTTCTAAGAGGGAGCCGATCTGTAAAAATTCCAAGATACTCAAAGAACCGCCGATTTCTAAGCGCTTGACGGAAGCTTCTACCGGATGGATGCCGGAAAAAGAAAGGCTGCCTTTTTTAAACAGGCGCATTAAGGCGTCGTGCGTCTGCTGCTGCGCCGTATGGATGGCGGAAAGATCGGTCATCGGCAGAAGCGTCTGGCATCTTTCTTTGGCGTCTCTGCTGTATGCGAACTCTGTCAGTGTACGGATAATTTTATCATATTCTAATGTATGCAATGCTTTTTGATTCATAGTATAACCCTCAATCTTACGGAAAATTTGAATATGGTTATTATACCTTATCTTTGACCGGTTTAAAAGGAGAAAATAAAATCTTGCATACCGATTCTATTACACGTATAATAAAGATTAAGGAACGTTCATACCTGAGAAAAAACATTAAGGAGAAGGAACGGTATGGCAGAAGGACAAGATGAGTTTTCGTTTATTAAAGAAAAAATCAAGGAAAAACCGATCAATAAAAAACGTTTGATGAAACAGGGGGCTCTTACCATAGGATTTGCGGTCATATTCGGCATAGTCGCCTGTTTTGTATTTACGTTTCTGCGCCCGATCATGGAAAATATGCTCTATCCCAAAGAAGACCCTCTGATTTCCATTCCCGGGGACGAGCCGGAGTCGGAATGGCAGACAGAACTGTCTGAGGAACCTCTTGAAACGGAAGCCGTGGAAGAGACGGAAGAAGCCACGGAAACCGTAATCGTAAAAGAACTGGAGCTTTCCGATTATCAGATGCTTCAGAATAAGATCTATGCGATCGGCAAAGAGGCAAACCGATCCGTCGTCACGGTGACCGGAGTAGTCAGCGATACGGACTGGTTTAATAATTCCTATGAGAGCAAGGGGCAGGCATCCGGCATTATTATCGGGGATAACGGAAATGAACTGCTGATCTTAACGGAACACAAAGTGGTGAAAGACGCCGGGCAGATTCATGTAACGTTTATAGATGAGGGCACGGTCAACGCGTATCTGAAAAAATACGACGGAAATACCGGCATCGCTATATTGTCGGTTCCGCTGCAGGATGTGAAAGAGAGTACGAAAGGAAGGATCGCATATGCGGCGCTTGCCAATTCCCAGACGGTGGAACAGGGAAATATTGCAATTGCGATCGGCAGTCCGCTGGGGACGAATTACTCCATTGGTACGGGAAATATCACGTCCGTCGGAAACGTGATCCAGACTACGGATGCGACGTACACCGTATTTACGACCGATATTGTAGGCAGCAGCAGCAGCGGCGTACTGCTGAATCTGAACGGCGAAGTTGTGGGGCTGGTGATGCAGGACTACAGCGGGAACGGCGACGATAATACGCTGACGGCGATTGCGATTTCCGAGGTGAAAAAAGTAATCGAAATGCTTTCAAACGGCAGGGATATTCCATATCTTGGTCTTAAGGTTGTGGCAGTCACAGATAACATCGCAGTAGAATACGGGCTTCCGCACGGCATTTATATTAAGGAAGTGCGCTTGGACTCTCCGGCATTTGCGGCAGGCCTGCAGAACGGGGACGTCATTGTGGAGCTGGGAGGAAAAGCAGTCAGTACGGTCGAAGCGTACGAGGCGCATGTGCTTTCGCTGGAGCCTGGGACAATAACGGAAATTATTGTAAAGCGTCAGGGAATGGATGAATATCTTGAAGTAGAATACAAAGTATCTGCAGGGATACTGCAGTAAGAAACATATGATCAGAAAGGCAAAACAGGAAGACGGGAAGGAGAAGCCGTATCAGCGGCAAGAGAGAATATGAAATATATTGAAACGTTTCGGGAAGGTGAAAGGATTAATGAAATTTTCTTGTGTAAGTACAAACAGTCTGCGCTTACCAAGAATGGAAGACCTTATGAAAATCTGATTCTTCAGGATAAAACAGGCACGGTGGACGCAAAAATCTGGGAACCGGATTCTCAGGGGATCGATTCTTTTGAAATTCTTGATTATATCAGCATTGTCGGAGACGTAACCAGTTTTCAGGGAGCGCTGCAGGTGAATGTGAAACGCGTCCGCAAGGTACAGCCCGGAGAGTATGATACGAGGGATTATCTCCCGGTCAGCAGCAGGGATATCGGGGAAATGTACCAGGAATTGAAAGGGCACATCGGTAGCGTTGCAAATCCTTATCTGAAAAAACTGCTGCAATCTTTTTTCATCGAGGATACGGCGTTTGCCAAGCGGTTTTGTTCGCATTCCGCGGCAAAAAGCGTACATCATGGGTTTGTCGGAGGTTTACTCGAACATACGCTGGCAGTGACGCGCCTTTGCGCTGTGTTTTGTGAGCAGTATCCGATTTTAAACAGAGATCTTTTACTGACGGCGGCGATGTTTCACGATATCGGAAAAATGGAAGAACTGTCGGAATTTCCTGCGAATGACTATACGGATGAAGGACAGCTGCTGGGACATATTATGATCGGCACGGAGTGGGTCGGCGGCGCAATCCGCAATATTCCGGATTTTCCACGCCGGCTTGGCAATGAATTAAAGCACTGCATTCTGGCGCATCATGGAGAACTGGAATTTGGATCTCCCAAAAAACCGGCGTTGGTCGAAGCCGTTGCACTGCATTTTGCAGACAATATAGACGCCAAGATGGAAACGTTAAAAGAAGTATTGGCAAATGTGCCGGAAGGCAATACGGAGTGGCTGGGATATAACCGGCTGTTGGAATCTAATATCCGAAAGACCGGCAGGTAGGGACGTTATGCAGAAGAATGATTTGATTGAACTGACAATAGAAGATATCGGCATGGACGGCGCCGGAATCGGCAGATATCACGGAATGGCGGTTTTTGTCAAGGACGCCGTGATCGGAGACAAAGTCCTGGCGAAGATTACAAAAGTTAAAAAGACATATGCATATGCACGTTTGACGGAATTAAAAGAGGCTTCCCCGGTCAGGGTGGAGCCTTCCTGTATATATGCCAGAGCCTGCGGCGGCTGTCAGATTCAGCATATGGATTATCAGGCGCAGCTTTCTTTTAAAGAGAGGAAGATACGCGACAGCCTGGTTCGGATCGGAGGGTTTGACGCAGAATTTATAACTCATGTGACGGATCCGATCGTGGGCATGGAAGTACCATTTTATTATCGGAATAAAGCGCAGTTTCCGATCGGCGTGAATGCAGCGGGAGAGACGGTCGCCGGATTTTATGCGGGAAGGACGCACAGTATCATCCCCAACACCGATTGTGCACTGGGGGTTTCGGCAAATAAGGCGGTATTGGAAACCGTGCTGAAATATATGAAGGACTGCGGCGTAAGCGCCTACGACGAACGAACGAAACAGGGGCTTGTGCGCCATGTGCTGATCCGGTACGGATTTGATTCTAAAGAGCTTATGGTCTGCATCGTGGTCAACGGAACGCGGCTGCCGGAAGAACAGGTTTTGATCGGCAGGCTTTGTGAAATCAAAGGGATGAAAAGTATCTCATTAAACAGCAATCCGAAAGACACCAATGTGATTTTAGGCGATCGCACTAAAGTGCTTTGGGGAGATCCTGTGATTACGGATGTGCTGTATCTGCGGGATACAGCTGATTTTAAGCGGCTGGGGGAAAAGACGGTCTATCGTATTTCTCCGCAATCCTTTTATCAGGTAAATCCGATCCAGACGGAGAAGCTGTATTCTCTGGCGCTGGAATATGCCGGATTAACGGGAGAAGAGACGGTTTGGGATCTTTACTGCGGAATCGGTACGATTTCGCTGTTTCTGGCAAAACATGCAAAGAAGGTGTTTGGCGTAGAAGTTGTGCCGCAGGCAGTGGAAGACGCAGCGGCAAACGCGGCGTTGAATGGGATAGAGAATGCGTCGTTTCTGCTGGGGAAGGCGGAGGATGTGCTTACAAAGTGGTCTCATGAGAACGCACAGGAGAGGGTAGATGTGATTGTTGTGGATCCGCCGCGGAAGGGATGCGATCCGAAGTGCCTAGAGACGATGCTGCACTTACAGCCGGAGCGGATCGTGTACGTAAGCTGCGATCCGGCGACGCTGGCGCGAGATCTGCGTGTGCTTTGTAACGGCGGGTATGAGCTGAAAAAAGTGCGCGGAGTGGATCAGTTTGGGCAGACGGTGCACACAGAATGTGTGGTGGAAATTCAAAAGAAACATATCTAGAAATCTTTTATTTTAAGCAGTTTTATAAGCATTTTGTGTTTTCAGAGGACGAGGAAGGGAATCGGAATAAGAGGATGGAGAGGTATTTTGAGGTTTCGGCGGTGGTTGATGTGGGGTGTGGGGATACAAAAAATAGTTATTTTTAAAAGTGGTTATATATTTTGGTAATCTGAAATTATACTGTGTTGTTTTTGTATGAGGGTGGTTTTTCTATTTACATCTTATGAGAAGAACTGCCCTATGCAAATACTTCTTGTTATACAGATGATTGTAATAGAGTATTACTGTTTGAATAATAAAAGTTATTGTTATTTGGGAGGAGAATATGCCATTAGAAAAAGGCGGCAGAGCAGATAAAAAGGGAAATCAATATGAAATAAACTGTATTATTTATGAGATTCTGAAAATCCTAGATGAGATAAATTATAGTATCGTGGTGGAAGCACTTGGCGCAGATGAAATTGGAACAGATATTCTTGTAACAACTTTTGATGGGATAAAAGAACACCAGCAGTGTAAAGCACGAAATGCCAGTAAAAAAAGTTGGGAGATTTCTGATTTAAGAGCAAGAAATATATTGAGTGCATGGAAAACACAGTTGAATCGAGATGATGATAGAAATGTTGCGTTAGTTAGCCCGATGGAATGTTCTTTTTTAGTTGATTTAACCGACCGGGCGCATAACACAAGTGGTAAAGCTGAAGATTTTTATGCAATTCAGATTATGAAAAGCAGTAAGGAATTTCAGGGTTTTTATAAAGACTTTTGTATGGAGATGGGTTTAAACTATGTGAAAGATACGGATATAATAAAAAGTATAGATTATCTAAGAAGAATTGCTTATAAACCTATGTCAGAATATACGATTCGAGAACTTATAAATCAAAGTATACAGTTTTTGTTTATAAGCGAAAAAGATATTGTATATAATGCTCTGGTATCTTTGGTGGTTACAAAAGATATATTGGGAAAAGAAATAACACAGTCAATGTTATATGATTACTTTACGAATCAGAAAATAAAGTTTCGTTTAAGAGATAATGATGATAGGATTGCTCCAAGGATAAAAGAAATTAATCAAGAATACAGAGAAACTTTTAAACCCTTGCAAGAGGGATTGATAGATAGAAAAGAATTTGGCAGTTGTATAGATGCAATAGAAAATGAAAAATCATTTATTATTTGTGGTAGTGCAGGATATGGAAAAAGTGGATGTACGGAAGCAATTTTAAATTACTGTGAAAGAAAAAGAATGCCTTATATTGCTATAAAGCTAGATAGGAGGATACCAAAAGGAAATTGTGAAAGGTGGGGGCAGGAGTTGGGCTTGCCAAGTTCAGTCGCCTATGCAATTCATTGTATTTCAAAGAATGAAAAAGCCATAATAGTATTGGATCAGTTGGATGCTTTGAGGTGGACACAGGCAAATTCAAGTGAGGCCATTTCCGTATGCATGGAATTGATCAGGCAGGTAAAATACCTGAACCGTGAGCGAGAAAAGAAAATAATTATGGTATTTGTCTGCAGAACTTATGATTTTGAAAATGATAATAATATCAATTCCTTATTTAAAAAAGAAGAATCTGAAGATAGTGATTGGGAAGTTGTTCATATAGAGAATTTTGACGAAGATACGGTCAAGAGAATCATTGGTGAGGAGTATAATAACTTATCGCGTAAGTTAAAAATGCTATTAAGAATACCGAGCAATATTTATATTTGGCAACATTTAGATAAAGAAGAATCATACAGCGATTGCCTAACTACAAGCCACTTAATTGAAAAGTGGTTTCAGCAGATTTGCAGAAAAAGTATTATTGAGGGTTTGCAGGAGAGAACTATTATTGAAACAACATCCGATATGGTTGATAAGTTGGATAAAATAGGCCGCTTGTATGTTCCGCGAAATATTTTAAATGTTGGAGAGGATGGAATTGATTATTTAATATCATCGGAAATGATTGTAAATCAAAAAAATAAAATTGGGTTTGCACATCAATCCATTTTGGATTATTTCATTTCTAAAAAAATGATGGAAAGATACTTTGAGGATGAGAATATTGAAAATATTATAGGGGAAAAAAGGAGACAAAACCCGGGAAGAAGATATCAGGTACAGATGTTCTTACAGAATATTTTGGAATATGATAGTGCGGATTTCATTAGGGCAGGAGAAGCAATATTGCTTTCTGATAGTATAAGATATTATGTAAAATTTGTATTTTATGAAATTCTGGGACAAATTCTGGAACCTGATGAAAATATTATTCAATATATAATAGAGAATTGTGAAAATAAGGTTTATGGGAAATATTTATTGAATAATGTTATCTATTCTAAAAAGCAGTATGTTTCTATTTTGAGGAATCATGGTATATTAGATAGATGGTATCAGGACATAGATAAAAAGGAAAATGTTTTTTATTTGTTGCAAAGTTTAAGTTCAGATTTGTCTATGGAAGATATTATGTTTGTTAAAAAGTATATTTTGAAAAGTGAAGAGGATGATAAAAAATTTATTAGATGTTTTTGGCGCGGTATTACCGAAGAAAGTGAAGAAATGTTTGAGTTGAGGATGTTGTTATACGAGCATTATCCTGATTTGGCTCAAGAACTTTTTATAGATGTAAAGTCTGTGATGGAACAATGTGAGATGCGTGCTATCAAACTTATTTCTTTTTGGATGAAAAACAAGATTAAGAGTCAGGGTAAGTATGTCTATCGTTATGAAGAAGAGTTGTTTGGTGCAGACCATTCTTTTTTGATTGAGAATGGGGAATTTGTGCTTATGGAATTACTTCCTTATATTCCTAAGGATGACTCAATAGAAGTAAAATATAGTGAATGGTCAGGGAGGTACTGGCATAAGAAAGGAATAGAGAGAGCCTGTGTAGAATTGATAAAAAAAGCGAATGTTGCAGTGATATCAAAAACACCAGAAAAATTCTGGAAGTATTATGAACCATATATGGGAAAAGGATATTTTGTATTCAATGAGATAGTTTTGCATGGTTTAAGTTATTTGCCGAGTTATTGTAGTAATCAAATTATACGTTATATTGGCAGTGATTTAGATAAGAATATTTTTGACTATACCAGTGGAGCAGAAGACGAATTAGAATTGGTGAAAAATGTTTTACGAGTTCATGGGAAGAAATGTGAAAAGGAACAACTGCTTTGGCTGGAAAACATGATTTATAAATATATTTCACCAGGAGCAGTAGAATGGTATCAAAGAAGAATAGAATGGAATAAGTCAAAACAAAGCGAACGTGTGTATTGGAGCTTCTGGGGAGATTTACAGTATGAATTATTATCATGTTTACCAGAAGAAAGAATTAGTAAGAAAAGCAAAGAACTGTTACAGGTGCTTAACAGGAGATTTGATAAAGTTCAATCACGTTATTATAATAAGGGTGGGCATTCGGGATGGGTAAGTTCACCTGTTTCTGGAAAAAATATTGGTAAAAAGCAGTGGCTTCAAATAATAACCAATAGCAAATTAAGAGATAGAAACCGGTTCAGAAGTATTGAAGTAAAAGACGGGTTTATTGAAAGTTCTTATGAAATGTATGTAGATGATTTCCGATCAGCAGTAAAACAGGATACACAGGCAATGATAGAACTTGTTCTAGAGCATAAAGATAAAGTATTGCCTGCTTTTATAGATTCGCTGTTTTCAGGAGTAGAGTTATCCGAGCAATTGAAAGAGATTGAACCTAATACAATAGAAAAAATGTTTCACAAATTTCCCTGTGACTTGAAAACTCATAGAGCATCTTATTTTTGCGGTATCATTGAGAATATGAATTTTTCTGTATGGTCTATGGAAGTGATGAATCAGTTGAAAAATATCGCATTAAAACATGAAAATCCTGCGTTAGATAAGCCAAATGTAACAAGCCCAGAAGATAAGGAAATGAAAAGCTGTCAAATGTTAAGCAGTAATGCCTTAAATTGTGTAAGGGGGCAGGCAGCAAGAGCAATAGGGCATTTATTATGGGAAGATAAGAATTTATTTGCAGAGTTTAGAGAAGTTATTGAAAAGCTGGTATTTGACGAAAATCCTGCAGTACGTTTTGCTACATTATATGTTTTATGGCCATCTTATAATATCGAACGGAAATGGACAGAAGAAAAAATCATAAAAATTTATGAATCAGATATACGGACTGCAAGTTTTCATGATTCTAAAAATATGTTTTTTCGTCTATACCCGAAATATAAAGAGCGGGTTTTAAAAATCATTGAAAAATGTTTCAATGATTCTGACAAAGAGCTTATTGAGGTGGGTGGACATGCTGTATGTGAATTCTATATACAATATGGGAAGTTTGATAATATTATGTTTCGTATTGCATCATTAAATGAAGAGCAAATAAAAGCTATTTTGAATATGGCTATCCTGTATTTAGATATTGGTGACTATCGGGAGTTGGCAAAGGCAATTATTCTCAGATTTATAAATATCAATTTGGATTTAGAGTTTCCATTGATCCGCATTTTTAGTAAAGAATATATTAAGCTGGAAGAGGATAAAAAGTTCTTGCAGGAAATAGTGGGTTCGAAGGCAAGTAAAAAAATAGTGTGGTCATTTATTCATTATTTAGAAGAAAACGCATTGTCTATTGTTGATTATGCAGATATTATTATAAAATTGTGTGAGAATATTTTGTGGATGGAAACGGAAGAATTAAGCAACCAATGGGGAATAGAGGACGAAATTTCAAAGTTAATTATTTCTTTATACGATGAAACTGCTAACTCTGAAAAAAGAGATGATAAGCAAACTGCTGAAAAATGTCTGGAGTTATGGGATATTATGTTTGAAAAACAATTGGGTTCCGTAAGAGAGATTAGCAGAAAATTAATGGAAAGATAATAGCTTTGAGATTAGTAGCTGCTACATAAATATAAGAAATTAAAATTTTGAAGGAGTAGTATATGGAGGATAACAAAAAAGAAGCCCGGAGTGAAATCATCATATACCAGACAGAAGATGGAAATACAAGAATAGACGTAAAATTTCAAGATGAAACGGTTTGGCTTACACAGGCTCAATTATGTGAGTTATATCAAACCAGTAAATCTAATATCAGCGAGCATATTAGGCATATATTTGAAGAAGGGGAACTGGACGAGATTTCAGTTGTTCGGAAATTCCGAACAACTGGCGCTGATGGCAAGAATTATAATATTACTCATTATAATCTTGATATGATAATTTCTCTTGGATATCGTGTGAAATCTTTAATTGCTACACAATTTCGGCGTTGGGCCACCGAACGCCTGAAAGAATATATGATAAAAGGTTTTACAATGGATGATGATCGTTTGAAAGGTCTGGGTGGAGGAAATTACTGGAAAGAGTTATTAGACCGTATACGGGATATTCGTTCATCTGAAAAAGTAATGTACCGGCAGGTGCTTGACCTTTATGCTACCAGTGTGGATTATAATCCCAAAAGCAGTGAATCCATCGCATTTTTTAAAATGGTTCAAAATAAGCTGCATTATGCAGCGCATGGGCATACGGCGGCAGAGGTAATATATGAACGTGCAGATGCAGAACAGCCGTTTATGGGACTTAAGAATTTTTCGGGCGATTTCCCGACGTTGAAAGATATTGGAATCGCAAAGAATTATTTAAATGAGGAAGAATTGAAGATTTTAAATAATGTTGTGTCTGGATATTTTGATTTTGCAGAAATTCAGGCAATGCGCCATCATCCCATGCATATGTCTGATTATGTAGAGCATCTTGATAATATATTGAAAACGACAGGAGAAAAATTATTGCAGGGAGCAGGGAAAATCAGTCATGCACAGGCAATGGAAAAAGCAACAGAAGAATACAGAAAATATCAGGTTCAGAACTTATCGCCAGTTGAAGAAGAATATTTAGAAAGTATTAAAAACATACATAGTATGACAAAGAAAAAAGCGAAGAAGTAATAACATAGAATTGTGTTCCTATACGAGTGACTAGGCTGAAAAATTGTGTTTACATAGTAGCTCCGACACATGTGGAGACCATCGTACTTTTGTCCCACAAATCACCAGATAGTGTCATTAATGTTACGGTGGAGTTTGGAGATGGTGAAGGGAAAGTACCTTTAGAAGCATCAGCCGAAACCGAAAATAACATATAAAATGATACAAGAGTATGTTGAAAAGAAATATGGATTAAAAGTACATACTGCATATATTGCGGAGGTAAGGAGATCATTAGGTCTGACAATGTGTGACGCGCCAAATGCAGTAGAAGAATTAAAACAGCCGAGGAAGCATCCGCCGAAAGAAAAAGTTGAGGCGATAAAAGATGCGCTTAAATATTTTGAGGTAATCTAATGGATGAAAAGATTTATCAGATTGCAGAGTAGATAGTCCAATTGCATCAGAAAGCCTATGAGGTTTATTTGCCATTGGTTGAAGATGTGTGTAACAGAATTATTTCAATTCGAAAATCTAGTCTGATTAAATAACAGCCTGATATGAGAAATCAACTCTCGTATCAGGCTGTCATTATTATAACTTATTTCTTTTTAGAACCAGAAGTACCGGTTTTCTTAGTGGTAGATTTGGTATTGCCAGTCTTTTTCGTAGTAGTGGCAGGTTTGGAAGTTCCGGTCTTCTTAGCGGTTGACGCTGGCTTAGAAGAGTTGCCAGTCTTTGTGCTTGCTGCACCGGATGATTTACCCTTCTTACCCTTGCCTGACTTGATCTTGACGCCGACAATAACGGCTATACAAGCTACTGCTATGATGATCCACATAAAGATCTTATTGGTATCTCCGGTCTTTGGAGCGAGGGCTGCAATAGCTTCCTTTAATTGCTCAAGCACGGAGGCATCACCCTCGGCATCAGTACCGTTGCCATTCGCACCGGCGTCGGCTCCGTTATTACCGTCTGCCGCGTTTCTGCCGGTGGCGGAGAGATCGTCGCCGTTACCAGTTCCATCACCGTTGCCGGTTCCATCACCGTTACCAGTTCCATCACCGTTACCAGTTCCATCACCGTTACCGTCACCGTCTCCAGGGGGGGTCTGGTCGCCGCCCGGTGTTTGTGTGGCAGCATCCTTCCAAGCTACTGCAAGAGGAGAGGCGCCGTTAATCTGGAATGTCAGACCGTCGGCTGATTTTGATACAGAAGGTGTCTCAATTGATCCAGCCAGATTTGCACCCGTCGTTTCTCCAAACATATGAGCCACAACAAAATCATTTGCTTCGATGCTTGTTCCCTCCGGAGGAGCAATGGTAATAGTTAATCCGCCGTTTTGGAAGTCTTCTGCTTTAGCAGGACGTTCATTAACCGTACCGTCTGCCGTGATTTCTTTCACATAGACGGTCAGATCATAGAATGCCATCTTTTCATAAGTGTAACCAGGAATTGCAGAAAGTGTACTGGTTAATTTTGCGATAATTCCGCTCATAGTTCCCAGATCTGGCGAATTCTTCAATCCAGGAGGTACAAGGCTTTCATCCGGGTTATTCGGATCAATTCTCTGCAAGTTAGTTACCAGCGTCGAACTTTCCTGCGCTTCCGGTGTAGTCTGTGTATCGGATACACTTCCGCCAGCCTGAAGGACGGACGTTGCGGCGAATCTTACATATCCGGTATATTCTGTAAGTGGTTTACAATCTGTCTTTGTATTATCCGCTGAGAAGTGCTCGCCGTCAAAACTATATTCAGCCCCTTCTACAGGTGGTATCGTGGCGATGAAAAGCGATGGATCTGCCGGGTTCGGCGCGAATGTCAAGGTAAACGCACCAGGGATATCTTTCTCATCTCTCGGAAGAAGTGTAAATTCATGATCTTTACTTCCGATTTCAACGCCGTCTACATTATCCGTTGCTTCTGATCGAACATAGAAGGTATGTTTAGTTCCTGGTTCAATACCGTCAAAGGTATATTGAACAACTTTTTTGCCATCTTCTTTTTCGACAATTGTTCCGCCTGCTTCCAGTTTTTCGCGGCTGTCCATTGCAAATAAGTAATCAACACCTTTATCCAAAGGTACTTCTACAGTACAAAGGAACTTGGTCCCATCGGTTGGGCTGATTGTGTGTGTACAGTTTACATCTGCTGGTTTAGGTGTTTTCTTTCGAATTTCTACGGGCTTAGCCAGTGGGAATTCCGTTTCAGGAGATATGTCAACATAATAATTACCTCCTTTTTCACCTCCGAGTTCTATTTTTTCAAAGGTAAATTTGTCATATGTACCAATATTCGGACTCGCGACAAGTCCTTTTGATTTGAGTTCTACAGCACCTTTATCGGCATCCAGAATACCTATAAATTCGATACCTTCTAACGTCACGGCGGCTGTACCATCATAATCTCTGTCTTTTGCTGTTATAGGTTTATTTAAGTTAATTTCAATCTTCTTTTTAGTTATTTCGAAATCTACTGATTTTGCAGTACCTGTGTAATTTCCGCTTCCTTCGATAGTGTAAGTAGTGACACCGGCACTGACATGATCCTTGCTAGAAGGTGTGATAGTGTAATCCGTGCCTTCCTTTAACTCTTTACCATCTGGTAATTTAACTGAAATTTTAGGTTCATGTGAGTTCCCGTCATATTCTGCAGATTTTGAATCGGCAGTTACAACTGCATCAGTAATGGGAGCACGATTAATTGTAAATTCTTTTCTGATTTCAGGAGGATCAGCATTAACAATATAATTTCCATTTTCATTTGCTGTTATAATAACAACGGCGTTAGATCCTGCTGATATATTATTATCATATTTGACAAAATAATCATCTTCTATATCAAGCGATTCATTATTAAAAGACAAATGAATTTTAGGTTCCTTTGCAGTGCCATCAAAGGTTACATTATCTATTGGATCCATTTTACATTCAGACAGATCCCTTTGGGCAACCTTTATATCTCTTACCGTGAATGTTAAAGAGTCTTCAACCTGACCATTCTCTGGGTTTGTATATTTGTAGGTTACGGAATATTTGCCTGCTTCACAAATTTTCGATTTGGAGTCTCCCTCTAATGATATTTCAGGTGAATCAAAATTCCAATTCGTTGTATCAACAGGATAGCTCTTGCTTTTTGGATTATCAGGATTAATAACCCGCGGAGATATTATTTGGATTGCATCTTTGGTCAAATCTGCTTTCTTTCCTGAAAAAATAAGATCATCCGCTATTTTTAGATCTCTTTCAGCCAGAGATACTTTTTGGTTAATGGATGGTGAGATATATCCTAAGTCATTTATTCGATCAGCATTGATAATGTTGTTCGTACTGTCACCAATAATTCTACTATCCTTATCAATAGTGACCTCTTTTGTGACAGTTAAAGAACTGTTTGGTCGCATTTCTAATCTTTTGCCTATTAGACCGTCAGTAAGTGTGGCGTTTCCGTAGACGGTTCCAGTCGTAGGAAATTCGTTTTCATTGGTAACAGTCCAAATAATAGCATTAAAACCATTCATTGATTTGGCACCGCTCATACCGTTTGTAGAAATTTTAGAACTTCCGCCTTCAGAAGTTAGTACATCACAGTTGAAACCACTAGTTTGGTTTTCGCCAGTGTTTTTTCCGCCAATAGCTGTTATTGTACCTCCTGATATGACAATATTACCGCCGCTCGCGCCATAATCGGGATCACCATGACCAATACCAGGACCACCGTCTATGTATTCATTAACATCAGAAAAATCTGCGCCAGCTCCACCTACGGCAGTAATAGTTCCACCTTTAATCGAAATATTACCGCAAGTACCTGTACGCCCGGTGCCAATGCCTGCGCCAGATTTCCCGCCTCTTGCGGTAATAGTTCCACTAAGGATGGTTATATCGCCACAGCCAAAACGACTTGGTCCACCGATTCCGGCAGAAGAATCCCCGCCTTGAGCATTCAAAGTTCCAGCACCATTAATGGTAAGATTACCGCCCACATCAACTTGCAATCCGGCTCCGGTTGTACTTGAAAGACCAGTTGTAGATGAGGCGTTTAAAGTCAATGCAACAGTTGCACCATCGCAAATCTGAAATGCCGGAGCATCTCCTTTAGCATCAATTGTAATAGAACCAGAACCATCCATGGTAATCTTATGCGAACCGCTAGCCACTTGGATAGTTTTGTCGGATGGTGGCGTACTGCAAGTAATAGTGTGACCAAGACAATCTTTGCCACATAATGCCTCTGTAATTGTTACTTGCCCATCTTTAATCGTACTTAAGTCATAATCATATTTCTGCGGACTAGGATTACCCGTACTTGGATCGCTTGCATTTGCTGATAAAGACACTAAGCAAGATAGTGTAAGTGCGGAAAAAATCATTGTTAGTGACTTTAGTTTCTTTTTTTGCATCATTCTATTCCTTTCTTTTATTAAATTATTATTCTATATTTTGATTAATCTTGTTTAGATTCGCAGTACAATTGTAAAATTTTGATTAATCTTGTTTAAATTTGCAGTACAATTATAAAATTTTACTACTTTAATAAGTATATCGTAAATTACTGCCAAGTTCAATGTTTTTATCCTTTCTATTCAAGATATGCCCGTAAGGTGCAATGTTTGATTTTACAAACAAGTATAATAAAAAATTGCCATAATAATATATCGTCAAAAATAACAATTTGATTAGAATATAATCCAACTTTTTCTTGACGGAAGTTTCTTCCTATGATAAATTATATCTAATCAGAATATGGCGTTCTGCCAACGGAGCCTTATATCTGTATTTCTTGGAAGATTCATGAAAATTCGGACTATTTCCCAAAAAGATTTGCAATTAATGGAAGAAAAGAGATGATGTCTATATATCTAATAGCAGCGCTCAAGCTGTGGAGGGGAGATTAGGCAGGGATTTTTCTGTAAATGTTATGATTTATTGCTTCCGGCAGAGGGCAGAGGCAGAGGTTTCCGGAAGTCTTCTTTTCTGTCACATGATATCTCCATTTGACGGATTATCCAGTAATTTGCCGAATCTGTCAAAGCGGGAACCATGACAGGGGCAGTCCCAGGAGTGTTCCGCCTTGTTCCATCGAAGGGCGCATCCCATATGAGGGCAGCGTTTAGCGGATAGAGTGAGCAGATTGGAGACAGCCTCGAAGCTGTTGATGAACAGCTGAGGTTTTATCATGTTTCTGGAGGGATGGAAGACCGGCGCGAAGGGATTCTCTCTCTCCAGGAGCAGATCTGTCAGGATTGCTGCGGACACCATAGATGAGGTCATCCCCCACTTGTTGAATCCCGCCGCCACATAGCACTCCGGCATGCTGCGGGAATACGGGCCGATGTAGGGGATGCCGTCCAGGGTCATACAATCCTGCGTTGCCCAACAATATTTTTCTTCCATATTAGGGTAATAGAGACGCGCACAGTTTCTGAGTTCTTCCCAGTTCTTTCCTTTTTTACCTGTACGGTGGCTTCCGCCTCCTATGAAGAGGAAATCTTTATAATTGCGGAATGACAGCCCATTTTGCGCTTCATCAATATACATTCCGTCGATCTGCGGGGCGTTCTCAAGTGCGATCACATAAGAGCGGTCCTGATACATCTTGAGCGGATACAGTCCGTGCTTATTGTCTATAGGGAAGTGTGTGGCAATGATCATTTTTTGGAAGGTGATCTTACCGCATTCTGTCATGGCAGTGCCTTTTGCCAGTTCCTTTACAAATGTATTCTCATAAATGTGCAGTCCCTGCGCGATCTTGCTTATGAATTTCAATGGGTGAAACTGTGCCTGGTCTGCGAATCCTACCGCGCCGGCTGTCTGAAAGGGCAGTTTGTCAGTATCTGTTATCTGAACCTGGAATCCGAGCTGAGACAGGGCGTCGGCTTCTTCTTCCAATTTCCCTCGGTTGTCTTTCGAGTATACATAAGCTGTTTTTCTTTCGAAATCACAGTCTGTCTTTTTACAGAGCCGGGCATATCGGTGTATTGCTTTCTGGTTAGCGTCCAGGTACATCCGTGCTTTCTCGGTTCCGAGACTCTTAAGAAGTCTGTGATAGATCAGTCCATGCTGAGCTGTGATCTTTGCAGTAGTATTCCGGGTGATCCCATTGCAGATGCGGCCCTTCTCCACAAGCATGTATTTGATATGTTCCTGCTGCAGGAAATATGCACATAATATCCCTGCCATTCCGCCGCCGATGATCAACACGTCTGTTGCGGCGTCGCCCTCTAATTTCTTGAAATGCGGCAGTTTGACATTTTCATTCCAGATCGAATCCATACGCACCAATTTACATTCCTCCGTCTGCTGAATTTCTCTCCTTATTTTGTGCATATGAAGAAGAATTATACGGAGGATTTATCAATCACAATAAGGGAATGAAAAAGCGCCGTCCAGAGTTTTTCATTCAGCGGACGGCGCTTTGCGGTATTCTGCGCGTATCTGCATTAACGGTGCAGACACACTTATATTTTTACAAAATCTGCCGCTCCGTGTTTGCAGAGCGGGCATACGATATCGTCAGGCAATTCATCGCCTTCATAGATGTAGCCGCATACTACGCATACATAGCCTTTCTTGCCTTCTGTTTCAGGCTTCGGCTTTACATTGCTCTGGTAATAATTGTAAGTCATAGTCTCTACATTCGAGATCACACGCGCCTCGGTAACGGTACAGATGAACATTCCGTGTGTATCCAGGTCTACATACTGCTCTACCTTAAGCGACATGAAGGAATTGATATATCTTGGAAGAAATACCAACCCATTATCGGAACGCAGAGGGGAACAATCCGCGAACTTATCTACGGTGCGACCGCTCTGGAAACCAAAATTCTCGAACACCTTGAATGGCGCGTCTGTAGACAGGCAGTTGATGTTCATGATGCCGGTCTGCTTGATGATATGGTGAGAATAATTATCTTTGTTGATGGTGACGGCGATACGGTTCGGAGTATTTGTGACCTGTGTTACCGTATTGACGATCAGTCCGTTGTCCTTCTTGCCGTCATTGGAGGTCACTACATAGAGTCCGTAGCCGATCTTGAACAATGCGGTCAGGTCATTCTTATCTGCCGTCTCGTCATGCTGCGCCAGGTAATTCTTGCAGAATTCTTCTGCCAGTGACTCAAGCTGCGAGCTGCTTTCTTCGTCCAGTGCAGAGTGGATATGGACAGTAGTATCTGCAAAGGTCAGATTCTTGCAGCCTTCTAACATCTGTTTCATCGTCTTGGCGGCAAGCGGCGACCAGGAGCCGTTCTCGATCAGTCCGATGAAACGGTTCTGGTAGTTGCGTTCGGTCAGATGTTCGATGAATTCCCGCATGAACGGGAAGATCCCGGCATTATAAGTAGTTGTGGCGAGGATCAGCTTTCCGTAACGGAATGCGTCCGCTACTGCCTGTGACATATCACAGCGTGCAAGGTCATGGACGATGACTTCCGGACAGCCTTTCATTCGAAGCTTGTCTGCCAGAGCGTCTACCGCCTTCTTTGTGTTGCCGTATATGGAAGTATAAGCGATGACGATGCCGGTTGTCTCAACATTATAAGAAGACCAGGTATTATAGAGTCCGAGATAATAACCAAGGTTTTCTTTTAATACAGGTCCGTGCAGAGGACAGATAGCCTGAATGTCCAGAGAGGAAGCTTTCTTCAAAAGCCTCTGGACCTGCGCACCGTATTTGCCTACAATTCCGATATAGTAACGGCGTGCTTCGTCTGTCCAGTCTTCTTCTCTGTCCAGTGCGCCGAATTTGCCGAAGCCGTCGGCGGAGAATAACACTTTATCATAGCTGTCGTAGGTGACGATGACTTCCGGCCAGTGTACCATTGGGGCGGTGACAAAGGTCAGCTCGTGTTTCCCGAGGGAAAGGGTGTCTCCTTCTCCGACAACGATCTGTCTGTCTTCGAAATCCGTGCCGAAGAACTGCTTCATCATGGCGAATGCCTTGGCGGAGGATACGATCTTCGTGTCTTTATATACGTTCATGAAGTTTGCAATATTAGCGGAATGGTCAGGTTCCATGTGCTGTATGATCAGATAATCGGGCTGACAGGATCCTGTCACGGTCTCAATATGATCCAGCCACTCATGAGTAAAATGAGCGTCCACAGTATCCATTACGGCTATCTTTTCATCCATAATCACATAAGAATTATAGGACATGCCGTTCTTGACTACATATTGGCCTTCGAAGAGATCTACGACATGGTCGTTCACACCAGCGTATCTGATATCGTTTGTAATGTCCATTGGTAATCACTCCTGTTCTTTAATAGAATTAGTTGCACACGTCTCGGCGTGTTTTCCGGTATACCTCAACTTGATCATGTTAAGGCATAACAAATTATAGCACACTGGAAAAGAAAATACACTGACTTAATGAAAAATCTTAAGAAAAGATCTGAGAAGCGCTGTAAAGCGGAAGTTTTCAAACACACTCTGGAAAAAGGATAGGAGTTGTAGTATGATGAGAAAGTGACAAATCAGAGGATATAAGTTGTAGTAAGAAGAGGTAGCAAGATGACAGAAAGGAGTATTTTCGATGACTGTTACATCAGAAAATAAGCCGAAAAAACATATATGTATAGGTATGCTTGCGCATGTAGATGCAGGGAAGACAACTTTGTCAGAAAGTATCCTGTATCTCAGCGGTAAGATCAGGGAGCTTGGGCGTGTAGATCATAAGAACGCATATCTCGATACCCATGAGTTAGAACGGGATCGCGGGATCACGATCTTCTCGAAGCAGGCGGTATTCAATCTGAGAGAGAGGCAGGCGACGCTTCTTGATACCCCGGGACATGTCGATTTCTCGGCGGAGATGGAGCGGACACTGCAGATCCTGGACTATGCCGTCCTGGTCATCAATGGGACGGACGGGGTACAGGGGCATACCCGAACGCTCTGGAGCCTGCTTAGACGGTATCGGATTCCCGTTTTCCTGTTTATCAATAAGATGGACCAGGAAGGAACGGATAGGACAAGACTTCTGGAGGAAGTGAAGAAGAATCTGGACGGAGCCTGTATAGCCTTTGACGAAGAAGAGGAAGTGCTTCTGGAAGAGCTTGCCATGTGCGAAGAAAACGCGTTGGAAGAATACCTGGAAAGCCAAAGCTTGAAGGAAGACACGATCGTCCGGCTCATTGCCGCAAGAAAGGCGTACCCGTGCTACTTTGGCTCTGCTTTAAAGGTACGGGGCGTGCAGGAACTATTGGAAGGGCTTGGGAAATATACGATGGCAGGAAGGATGCCGGCACAAGAAGGCGCCGGGAATCGTTTTGGAGCCAGAGTATATAAGATATCCCGGGATACACAGGGGAATCGGCTGACGCATCTGAGAGTGACCGGAGGTACTCTTAAGGTGAAGGATATCCTGACTTCCGGGGCAGAGGCAGCAGAGCCATGGGAAGAGAAGGTCAACCAGATCCGTATCTATTCCGGGGAGAAATATGAGGCGGTTCAGGAGGCGGAAGCCGGCTGTGTCTGTGCCGTGACCGGGTTAAGCCGCACATTTCCGGGGGAAGGCATGGGATCGGCAGAAGAGTCACAGGCGCCGATACTGGAACCCGTGCTGAATTATCATCTCAGATTGCCGGAGGGGTGCGATGTTCACCGCATGCTCCTTCATCTTCGTCAGTTAGAAGAAGAGGAGCCGACGCTTCGGGTCATGTGGGATGAAGAACTTGGAGAGATCTATGTGCAGCTGATGGGAGCGGTACAGATCGAGGTTCTGCAGAGCCTGATCCGGGAGAGATTTCATACGGAGGTGTCCTTTGATACGGGAAATATCGTGTATAAAGAGACCATAAGAGAGAGGGCAGAAGGTGTCGGGCATTTTGAACCTCTGCGCCACTATGCGGAAGTGCATCTGCTGCTAGAGCCGGGGAAGCCGGGAAGCGGGCTTATATTGGAGGCTGACTGCAGTGAGGATAAGCTTGATCGGAACTGGCAGAGGCTGGTGCTTACCCATCTTGCAGAGAAGGAGCACAGAGGCGTGCTGACGGGTTCTGCGATCACGGATATGAAGATCACGCTGACAGCAGGCAGGGCGCATCCGAAGCACACGGAAGGCGGAGATTTCCGTCAGGCTACGTACCGGGCGGTGAGGCAGGGCTTGATGCAAGCCGGCTGTATCTTGTTGGAGCCATATTATGAGTATCGGTTGGAATTGCCTTCGGAGATGGTAGGGCGCGCTATGAATGATATCCGGAAGATGTCAGGAGAATGTACGCAGCCGGAGATGACAGGAGAAATGTCTGTACTGACGGGGAAGGCGCCGGTAGTGAATATGCGGGATTATCAGGTGGAAGTCAATAGTTATACAAGGGGGCGGGGGAAGCTTACCTGTGTTTTCGGTGGATATGAGCCGTGTCACAATGAAGAAGAGATCATAACGGAGAAAGGGTATGACCCGGAGCGGGATCTTGATAACCCGGCGGGATCTGTATTCTGTGCTCATGGCGCAGGTTTTGTCGTACCGTGGGATCAGGTACCGGAATATATGCATATTGAGAGTCAGCTGAAAAGATTCCTAGAACCGGCGGATCTGCCGGAAGGAAAAGCAGCAGATCGAGGCGTGCGGACAGCAGGAAAGAATGCGTATGAAGAGAAGGAGTTAGAAGAGATCTTTATCCGTACATACGGAAAAGTTGAGAGGAAGATGCCTTCCGGTTCTAAGACCGTTGCCGCAGCGGCAAAACAAAAGCCCGGAAGAGAAGACGGGCCGGTTCCGGAATATCTCCTGGTAGACGGCTATAATGTGATATTTGCGTGGGAGGACTTAAAAGATCTGGCAAAAGTGAATATTGAGGCGGCAAGAAATAAATTGATGGACATCCTGTCTAATTATCAGGGATTTCGGAAATGCGTCGTAATCCTGGTGTTTGATGCGTATAAGGTGGAAGGATATGCCATGGAGATCCAAAAATACCACAATATCCATGTGGTATATACGAAGCAGGCGGAGACGGCGGATCAGTATATAGAAAAGGTGGTTCACCAGATCGGCAGGAAATACCATGTGACGGTGGTAACCTCTGACGGGGTAGAACAGGTCATCACCCGGGGACAGGGCGGAACCCTGATCTCGTCGCGGGAATTCCGGGACGAGGTAGAGCTTGTAAGACGGCAGATCCGGGAGGAATATGAGAACAGGCGGGAATCCGGGAAGAATTACCTGTTCGATCATATGGACGAGAAGCTGGCGGAAGAGATGGAAGATGTCAGGCTTGGCAGAAAAGATATGCGCTAGAGCAATTTCGGACACGCTAGGTCCGCGTAGGTATACGGCGTAAGATCCGTCATCTATAAAGGGAATTCTAACTGGCAGTCATAGGGTTCTGCTTCTACATGCTGTTGGTTATATTCCGCAGCTTCTACACATCCCATTGCTTTATAAAAGGCTTGCGTTTCTACCGCCGAGTGGCCTGAGATATACAGCTTCTTAGCGCCTTGCTCTTTTGCCCAGACGCCTGCCTTTTGAAACAATGTCTTTCCGATCCCGTTTCCGCGCATGTCTTCGGAGACATGCAGGCTTGTCAGATCGAGATATTCTTCCTGGCTTCCGAAAAATGTGGATTCGACGGAGACAAACCCTTTCAGGGCGTCGCCGCAGAAAGCGCCGTATACCATACCTCCTGCTGCAAGCGTATTTTTCAGGCATGCAACCAGGATCTGATAATCTTCTTCGGACCAGTCGTCTACGAAGGGGGCATCCTTTATCTTCCATTGGTTATCTTCTTTTCGCCAGCATTTTACCACATTCTGGCGCCGGATGAATTGCCGGAACAGATCGCGGCATATTTCATTTTCATTTAGTTCTCTGTAGTGTATGTTCATTCTGTTGCCTTTCTGGTTCGCGTTGTTTGTACCAAAAGTATAGCTTATCCGGAGGAAAAAGTAAAATCATTTTTCTGACGGCGGGCTATGCAACCTGAAGTTTACATGGATTTCTCTAAAAGCAACAGGAAATTTATAGATTTTACATGGGAAATATTATAAGATAATGCCAACCTGAAGCGCGTAAAGGTAATATGAAGAAAGAAAAGGGAAAGACCATGAGTTTATTCGGAGAGAATCTACAATACTACAGAAAACGAAATGATATGACACAGGAACAGCTTGCGGAACGGTTAGAAGTATCCCGACAGACCGTATCGAAATGGGAGGCGGGCGCTTCCTTTGCAGAGATGGAGAAGCTGCTGCAGTTGTGCGGCCTGTTTTCCTGTGATCTGGATACATTACTGAGAAAAGATGCAAGCGCGACTGAGGTGGAGGATAACCGGCAGCACAGGGAACATATGAAGGAGTATCGGAAATGGATTACCTGCGGAACAGCGATGCTGATATTTTCCGTTGCCGTCTATGAGATACTTGCAGGCTTTGGAAGAGTGGATGAGGTGATCCTGAATATCTTGTTTATGATGATCGCCATTGTCGCGATCCTGATCCTGGTGGTACAGGGGATGAAGGATTCGGATTACCGCAAGAAACACCCGGTCATTCAGGATTTCTATACCGCGGAAGAAAAGGAAGAGTTTGACAGACATTATCCGACTAAGATCGCGACGGGTATTGGCACGATACTGATCGGCGGCCTGGTGGGGATGAACGGGGATTCGTTACCTTTGCCGAAGTATATGAATGAAGAATTTTATTACGGGATATTCCTGCTCTTTGTGATGGCAGCAGTGTCCATATTGACTTATACAGGGCTGCAGAAACAGGAGTTCAATGTTGAGATGTATAACAAAGAGAATGATCCTAAGGCGAAAAAAGAAAATAGTCTTGTAGCGGTCTGGTGCGGGTGCATCATGCTTATAGCTACGATCCTCTTCCTGATCGCAGGACTTGTGTTCCGCCTCTGGGAGATCTGTTGGATCGTCTATCCTGTTGGAGGGCTCATCTGCGGTATGGTCACGTTGATCCTGAATCGGCAGAAATAAGCTTAATATCCACATGTGTATAACTCAACTTAATCAACCATATGTTTCACTTGCCTGCTTTTCCGATAGCACATGTGTAAAAGCCTCGGCGTAGCCCGCTGCGCCTGCGTTTTTACACATGCACTCTCAAACAAGCATGCTCACCGCAACAGTAAGGTAATTAAGTTGGGTTATTTGACTTCTCAGAGATTTCTCCGTGGAGCTGCTGCAAGGACTTCACGTCTCCATTGCTGTGCTCGTTCATGTAACGGATTCCATTTGCAGTCACTCTTGCGGCAGCGATCGTTGTAATATAAGGAATCTTAGCCTTAATGGCAGCCTTCCTGAGATAGCTGTCGTCATGGATGCTGCCCTTGCCCACCGGAGAATTTACGATCAGATCGATCTGCCCGTTTGTGATCATATCCAGGATATTCGGGCGTCCTTCGTATAGCTTCTTTACCTTCTCGGCTTCGATTCCGGCTTCGCGGATGATATCGCAGGTAGTGCCGGTGGCAAGGATCCGGAAACCGTCCTCGGCAAAAATCTTAGCGACCTCGGCAACCTCAGCCTTATCCTTGCGATTCACGGAGATCAGTACCGTGCCCTTGAGCGGCAGCCTTGACTGGGTGGCTTCCTGCGCCTTATAGAAGGCTTCGCCGTAGGATGCGGACAATCCAAGGACTTCTCCCGTGGAGCGCATCTCAGGTCCCAGTACAGGATCTACTTCCTGGAACATATTGAAGGGGAAAACGGCTTCTTTCACACCATAGTATGGAATAGTCTTTTCTGTCAGTCCGGACACAGGAGACGGACGTCCTGTCAATTCAGAAGTAATGATATCTGTTGCAAGCGGCACCATACGGATATTGCATACTTTGGATACTAATGGTACGGTACGGGATGCACGCGGGTTGGCTTCAAGGACGTATACTTTGCCGTTTTCAATGGCATACTGCATATTCATCAAACCTTTGACATGCATCTCTTCCGCGATCTTCCGGGTGTACTCCTTGATGGTACGTACATTTTCTTCGGAAATGTGTACGGAAGGGATGATGCACGCGGAATCTCCGGAGTGCACGCCTGCAAGTTCGATATGTTCCATGACTGCCGGCACAAATGCATGATTTCCGTCACTAATGGCGTCTGCTTCACATTCCAGGGCATGATTAAGGAAGCGGTCGATGAGGATCGGGCGGTCAGGCGTCACTCCAACGGCGGCTTTCATATAGCCGGTCATGCTTTCGGCGTCATATACGACCTCCATACCGCGTCCGCCAAGGACATAGGACGGACGGACCATCACCGGATAGCCGATCTTGTCTGCGATCGTGAGCGCTTCATCTACGGTTGTTGCCATTCCGGATTCCGGCATAGGGATCTCAAGCTTGTCCATCATCTCGCGGAACAGATCACGATCTTCCGCAAGATCAATGACGGAAGGAGCGGTTCCAAGGATCTTTACACCATTTTTCTCAAGTTCGGAAGCGAGATTCAGAGGAGTCTGTCCGCCGAATTGCGCGATGACGCCTACCGGCTGTTCTTTTTTATAGATGCTTAGGACGTCTTCCAGTGTCAGCGGCTCAAAATACAATTTATCGGAGGTGTCATAATCCGTGGAAACAGTCTCCGGGTTGCAGTTGACGATGATCGTCTCAAAGCCTAATTTCTTAAGCGCCAGGGATGCATGGACACAGCAGTAGTCGAACTCGATACCCTGACCGATCCGGTTAGGGCCGCCGCCAAGGATCATGATCTTCGGACGGTCTGTATGGATAGGATTCTTGTCCGTGGCGTTATAGGTAGAATAATAATAAGCGTTGTCCAAAGTACCGCTTACATGCACGCCTTCCCAAGCCTCTTCCACGCCCAATCCGATACGGCGGTTACGGATATCATCCTCGGATATTTCAAGTAGTTGGCTTAAATATTTATCAGAGAATCCATTTTTCTTTGCCGAGATCAGCGCTTCATCAGATGGAAGGCTTCCTCTGGAGGCGATAAGGGCTTCCTCTTCTTCAACCAGTTCCTTCATTTGTTCGATGAACCATGTCTTTACTTTTGTGATGTCGAAGATCTCTTCTACAGAAGCGCCCTTGCGGAGTGCCTCATACATGATGAAGTGACGGTCGCTAGATGGTGTGATCAGCATATGCAGGAGATCTTCTTTGCTTTTCGTGTAATAGTCTCCGGCGTTGCCAAGTCCGTAGCGACCGGTCTCCAGGCTTCTGATCGCCTTCTGAAAAGCTTCTTTATAGGTCTTTCCGATGCTCATAACCTCTCCGACGGCGCGCATCTGGGTGCCGAGCTTATCCTCTACACCTTTGAATTTCTCGAATGCCCACCGGGCGAATTTGATCACAACATAGTCGCCGTCCGGGACATATTTATCTAAAGTGCCATATTTCCCGCAGGGAATGTCTTTAAGAGTCAGTCCGCAGGCAAGCATTGCCGATACTAAAGCAATGGGGAAGCCGGTAGCCTTCGAGGCAAGCGCGGAGGAACGGGATGTCCTGGGGTTGATCTCTATTACGACGATCCGGTCTGTTACAGGATCGTGGGCAAATTGCACGTTGGTTCCGCCGATGACTTCTACGGATTCTACGATCTTATATGCCTGCCGCTGCAGTTCTTTCTGGCATTCTTCCGAGATGGTGAGCATCGGGGCGGCACAGAAGGAATCACCGGTATGTACGCCGAGGGGATCGATATTTTCGATGAAGCATACCGTGATCATGTTATTATCTGCATCGCGGACAACTTCCAGTTCCAGTTCTTCCCATCCAAGAATAGATTCTTCTACCAGGACCTGGCCGACCATACTGGCTTGTAAGCCTCTGGCACATACAGTTTTTAGCTCTTCCCTGTTATATACCAATCCGCCGCCGGCGCCGCCCATCGTGTAGGCAGGGCGGAGGACCACAGGGTATCCGAGGTTGTCGGCGATAGCGAGCGCTTCGTCTACGCTGTATGCGACTTCGCTTCGTGCCATCTCAATACCCAGGGCGTACATGGATTTCTTGAATTCAATACGGTCTTCGCCGCGTTCTATGGCATCAACCTGAACGCCGATGACTTTTACATTATATTTATCAAGGATTCCGGCTTTGGCAAGTTCCGCGCAGAGATTCAGCCCCGACTGTCCGCCCAGGTTCGGCAGGAGTGCATCGGGTCTTTCTTTGGCGATGATCTGCTCTAAACGCTCGACGTTCAGTGGTTCGATGTAGGTGACATCCGCCATCTCCGGGTCAGTCATGATCGTGGCAGGGTTAGAATTCACCAGTACGATCTCATAGCCAAGCCCCCGCAATGCTTTGCAGGCCTGTGTTCCGGAATAATCGAACTCGCAGGCCTGCCCGATGATGATCGGGCCGGAACCAATAATGAGTATTTTGTGAATGTCTGTTCTTTTTGACATATGTATCCTCCTAAAATGTGTGGCATACAATAAACTCCACTACTTATTATAAAGGTGTATTGCCGAAAATAAAAACAAAAAATAGAAAAAGAGAGAATTTTATGTAAAATGAACAAAGAATTGGCAGAGCAACAGCGAAACCCCTGCGAATCATACAATCCGCAGGGGTTTCGTCGTTGTTATAGTTATCTAAAAGGTATCTTTTGCCGTATTTTAAGCATATTTCTAATAATTTTGTGCTTTGAAACGACGTGTTTCCGTTCCTTGTTGTGCTCATTTTTCTGTTTGCATAGATTTTTAATATCATTTTAATATCAATTGACCTTGGTTATCTTCTGCACGATTTCCGCCTGGGAGGAAGGAAAGAGGTGCGAATAAGTCTTAAGCGTGATATCAGGGGACTCATGACCGAGCCTTTCAGCAACCAGTACTGGATTCGCGCCGAGGTGGATCAGCGTAGATGCATGGGAGTGCCTGAGATCGTGGATCCGGATCTTCTTGACACCGGAACGCTTTACCCGGATATTGAATGCACTCCGGATATAGTTCAGTTGCTTCGGGAATAACCGGTCGTTCGGATCCGGTTTATACAGGTGTTTTAAGTATTCCTTTATCTCATCTGTCAGGAAGTCCGGTATGTTAACGGTGCGTTCTCCTTTTGCGGTCTTTGGAGGCTGAATGGTATCCCTGCCGGTTAGGTGGTAGAAAGTCTTGTTAATAGAAATCTGGTTATTCTTAAAATCAATATCATTCAAAGTCAGTGCCAGAAGTTCGCCGGCTCTCATCCCGGTATAATACAGTATTTCGAATATGGTATAATTCTTAAGGAAAGTATCAGATTCAGAGCAGACAAAGAGAGCAGCTTTATACAA